>ERZ809224.576-NODE-576-length-33736-cov-19.378581_pt1 | contig 33736 bp, 27 predicted proteins | sample MGYA00520513_ERZ809224 | MGnify/ENA primary metagenome ERZ809224 (study PRJEB31576, sample SAMEA3212658) | Homo sapiens | biome: human-gut; feature: human gut; material: fecal | place: Sweden | collected 2012 ... | reverse complement strand
GATATTTTAGCACCCTATTTTAATAAAGTCAATACTTTTTTTAAAAAAATATTTTTTTATACATTTTAACACTACATTATAAAAAATAAGTAAATTAAATTAAGAAAAATTAATTTTTATAAATCCAAAAAAATCAACAGTATAATAGTAAAAATTTACTATTATACTGTTGGCAACTTTATATTGTATATAAAAATATACATATATAGAATTAGAAAAAATCATTCTCAATTTTCATTTATTTTAATATAGCTTTTCCTTTATATATACTATCTGGATTTATTATACTTTCTATATTCAATAATCTATTATATTTAGATACCCTATCTGTTCTGCAAGGAGCACCTGTTTTTATTTGTTCTGAATTTGTTGCAACAGCTATATCTGCTATTGTTGTATCTTCAGTTTCTCCGACTTCTATGTGAAATAATAGTTGTATAACCATTTTTGTGAGCTTGTTCAATAGTATCCAAAGTTTCCGTTAAAGTTCCTATTTGATTTAATTTTATTAATATACTATTACTTGCTTTCATATTTATTCCTTTTTCTAATCTTTTTATATTAGTTACATATAAATCGTCTCCAACTATTTGTACTTTATCTCCTATTTTTTCTGTAAGTTTTTTCCATGATTCCCAATCTTCTTCTGAAAGACCATCTTCAATTGAAAAAATAGGATATTCTTTAACTAGTTCTTCTATATATTCTATCATTTCATTAGAAGTTTTTGTTAATCCTATTTTCCAAAAATAGTATTTTCCTTCTTTTCCAATTTTCTTAGCCTCCTCATACATTTCAGTTGCTGCCAAATCTAAAGCAAGTACCACTTCTTGACCTGCCTTGTATCCAGCTTTTTCAATTGCTTCTAATATTAAATCTAGAGCTTCTTTTTCATCTTTTACTTTTGGAGCAAATCCTCCCTCATCTCCAACTCCAGTTTCTAATTTTTTTTCTTTTAAAACTTTTTTTAATGTATGATAAATCTCTGTTCCCATTTGAATAGCTTTAGAAAATGTTTTTGCTCCAATAGGCATTATCATGAATTCTTGTATGCTAAGTGTACTATCTGCATGCTTTCCACCATTCATTATATTCATCATTGGTACTGGTAAAACTTTTGCATTTACTCCACCTATATACTGATATAATTCTAATCCTAAAGAATCAGCAGCAGCTTTTGCAACTGCAATGGATACTCCAAGTATCGCATTTGCTCCTAATTTTGCTTTATTTTCTGTTCCGTCTAATGCTATTAGAGTCCTATCTAATTCTATCTGGTTATATACATTCATTCCTATTATTTCATCTCTAATTATTGTATTTACATTTTTTATTGCCTTTAAAACACCTTTACCTAAATATCTACTTGCATCACCATCTCTTAATTCTATTGCTTCAAAACTTCCGGTTGATGCTCCTGATGGAATAGTCGCTACTCCTGTAAATCCACCTATAGTTCTAACTTCAACTTGAAGTGTTGGATTTCCTCTTGAATCCAAAATTTCTATTGCTTTCACATCTTCTATTTCTAAATATTTTTTCAAACTTAACCTCCTTTTAATTACTTATAACATTATAGAAATCTTCTTGATAGATTTATTATTTGATTTTTATAAAATTTTAAACTCATATTTTCATTTTTGATAAAATTTTATATTATCATCATATATTTTTAACTGTAATTTTATAAAATCAATAAATTTAAATGTTTTTTTATCTCTTTTAAGCAGTTAATTTTATAAAACTTTATATACTTACTGTATATTCATCTATTTTAACGAATTATTATTTAAAACAGAAATATTCATTTCAAAACAGTATTATCCAAATATACTAATTTATATAGCTACTATTGCAAATAGTCGAATTTTTCTTTATAATACCTATATGAGAAAGTTAATTGTAAATAAAAAATATGATAATAAAAAATTAAATAATTTTATTCTAGATTCTTTTCCTGACTTAAATAAAAGTACTTTATATAAAGCTTTAAGAAAAAAAGATGTAAGAATAAATAATGTAAAAGTTTCGGAAGATACTATAGTTCATTATAAAGATGAAATTGTTTTATACATTATCGATGAACTTCTTTTTAAAACTTCTAATTTAAATATAAACATCGTATATGAAGATAATAACATTATAATTTTTAATAAACCTGAAGGAATTTCTATTACTGATGACAATAATTCTACACCTACTTTTACAAGCCTTGTAAAGCAAAAATATGGCTCTAATTTAAATCCATGTCATAGACTAGATAGAAATACCAAAGGACTGATTATTTATGCTAAAAATCCATTGTCGCTTCAAATTATGCAGGAAAAATTTAAGTGTAGAGAAATTGAAAAACATTATCTTGCAAAAGTATATGGTATTATAAATAAAAATCATGAAATTTTAGAAGCATATCTTTTTAAAGACAGTAAAAAAAGCTTAGTATATATTTCAGATTTTCCTAAAAAAGATTACTCTAAAATAATCACAGAATATACTGTTATAGAGAAAAATAAAAAAGAAAATTATACAATATTAGATATAAACTTACATACTGGCAAAACACATCAGATTAGAGCTCATTTATCACATATTGGATATCCTATTATCGGTGATGGTAAATATGGTATTAATGAAATAAATAAAAAATTTAATTCTAGAACTCAAGAACTTTATAGTTACAAATTAGAATTCAACTTTAAAACTGATAGTGGTATTTTAAATTATTTAAATAAAAAAGTTATTAGTTTAAAAATAAAATCCTTATAAAATATTATAAGGATTTTATTTTTATATATTACTGCTATTTCACTATTTTATATTTAATAATATTTTTTCATTACAAATTTTTTATATATAACAAAAATATATTATCTTATGCTTAACTATTTATTGCAATTTTTCTAATATATATTTTGTTAATACTTGATATCCTTCTTCTTTTAAATGTATCCAATCATCTTGTCTATATTTTTTCTCTGTTTCTACAAATTTATTTGCTACATCTATGTATCCAACACCTCTTTTTTCACAAAGTACCTTTATTTGACTATATAAAGCATCTCTTCTAGCTTTCATATCCGGTTTTTTTGATTCATCTATTGTTATTTTATCTATTGTAGGATCATCGATTAAAAATATTTGTAAATAATATAATTTTGCTTTGGGATATTTTTTTTGCAGTTCAACAATAACTTCTTCCAAATCTCCAATTACAGTATTAGAATCTGACATTTTATTTATATCTTTCTCTACTGTTCCAATGTCTTTTTTTAAATCTTCATTTAAAAAACCCAATCCATAACCTATAATATCATTTGCACCACCATCAAAAACTATTACATCTGGTTCACCAGTTAAAGTTTTTACTTGATTTATCATTACAATATTATCTGTTCCTGTATTATCAGTAATTGTACTTCCACTTCTTGAATTATTTATAAAATTAGAATTTGGAAGCGCCTCTTTTAAATAGTATTCAAAAGCTCTATCATTATTTCCATACCCTGCCATCAGCGAATCGCCAATAAAAGCAATTGTCTTTCCATCTAAATCATCATCTAAAAAGTTACTTAATATTAACAAAAAAACTATTAAAATTATTATTAAAAAAATTACTATTTTTTTCATCACTTCTCCTAACTTAAGTTTATGAATTTATTTTAGATTATTTTCTAATTTCTTAAATTAAAATTTAAAATTGAAAATATAAAAATTCTTGAGTAGTTCCCCCAGGTGCAAATAAAAAAATAATATATAAACCAATACAATAAACTACCCATCTTACAGGTAATTTTGATGTTCTTAGTTTTTCATAAATATCTATTTTCTTTATTATAAAATAGTCTAAAATAAGTATTATTATAGTACCTAAAATAACTCCCATTCCTGTATCTCTAGATAAAAGATCTACTATATTTTTTCCATTTGCATTTATTAAAAACATGTTTCCAAACATTTGTATAGATGTGCTCAAATTTCCTACACAGAATAAAAAATACCCAATCAATACTAAGCCAAAAGTTCTTACAATTTGAAAAGCAGAGTAAATTTTAGTTTTAACTAAATTGGGAAATTTCTTATAAAACTTATCATAAATCGGAGCAAGTAAAGTTGAAATAATTATTATACTTCCATGATACATTCCATATAAAATAAATGCCCATGTTGATCCGTGCCAAAATCCAATAAGTATCCACAATATACTAAGTGCAAAAACAGTTGGCATATTGTTTGCCAGAAATTTATTATTTTTATTTTTAAAGAATTTTCTAATTTTCTCAGAATTTTTACCTCTTAAAATTGGATAATATACATAATCTCTGAACCACGCTCCTAGAGATATATGCCATCTTCTCCAATATTCTGCTATTGATTTTGAAAAATACGGAGCATCAAAATTTTCAGCTATTTTGATGCCCAGCATCTTTGAACAACCTATTGCTATATCCATATATCCTGAAAAATCTGCATATAATTGAATTGCATATAATACTATTGCTATTAAAATATTTATTCCATAATAATCTTGTACATTCGTTGTTACTGCGGTAATTACAGGAGCAAGTTTATCTGCAACTACCATTTTCTTAATAATACCAACAACAATTCTATACATTCCTATTACTGCATCATTATAATTAAACGTTTTTCCACAAAATAAATCATTTGATAATTCACTATATTTATCCATAGGTCCTTGTAAAATATGTGGAAAATATGATATGTATAAAAAATATTTAAAAAAATTTCTCTCTGCTTCATATTCTTCTCTATAAACATCTATAACATATCCTATGCTCATAAAAGTATAGAAAGATATTCCAAGTGGTAAAACAAAATTCCAAACAGGAGCTGAAAAATCTATCTTGAAAATATTTAATATCATAGATATATTTTGAAAGAAAAAGTCTGCATATTTCATTACGATAAGCATTGAAAGTGTTGCTATTATTGTTATAATAACTGCTTTTTTCTTTTTTTCTTCAATTCTTTTTTTATAAATTTTTTTATTTTCTTTTGGTAAAGTATCTTTATATTTCTTTAAAAAATACTGCTGATTTTTTACATATCTATCTATTACCAAAGCACCTAAATATGTTATTAAGGTTGCTAAAATTACATATATTACATACTTTACCGAAGCACATAAATAAAAATAAATACTAGCTACTAATAAAACTATCCACTGAATTTTCTTTGGTACAATGTAATATGCAAAAAATACTATACAAAAAAACACTAAAAATTTTAATGTTGTAAAGACCATTACATATCCTCCATTATAATATCAACCATTTCTCCAACATTTTGCATTCCGATAACATCTTTCATTGCAAATTTGATACCAAATTCTTCTTCTACTTCTGATATTAATGTAATATGTGTTAAAGAATCCCAATCTTCAATATCAGCTGCACTTGTTGAATCTGTAACAGTTATTGAATCATCATCAAAAACATCCCTAAAAATTTCATTTAATTTTTCAAATATTTCACTTCTTTCCATAATTTTATTCCTTCCTTAAATAAATTTTATTAAACTAATTTTATAAATTTTAAATTTCATCTAATTTTATTTTCTTATTTAATATTATTTTCATCTAATTTTATATTTGTTTTATTAAAGCTAAAATTATCTACTTCTGCTTCAAATAAATCTTTTTTTACCTCTTTAAAACCTAAATTAGAATAAATCTTCTCTACCATTGCATTTTTAGGAGTCTTTATATATTCACCTACAACTTTTTTAAAACCTTTTTTCTTAGCAGTTTCAATTATTGTATTAATTATAAATTCTTCCATTCCTCTTTTTAAGACTCTACAACTCATAAGCCATGTATCTAAAAATAAAGTTTCTTTGTCTTTTTTCTCCATTATTACAACACTTATTAAACCATAATCACCAAATTTATCTTTTAAAGAAAAACTTAATGTTAAATATTTATCATTTTTTAAAATTTCTTCTATTTCAGCTTCTGTATATCTTATTGTTCTTAAATTGAATTGGTTTGAACGTTGAGTTAATTGAGAAATTCTAGGAATTTCAAATTCATTAAATTCATGAGCAGTTGCAACCATTTGTAGGCTTTTTAGATAATCATTAAAATCTTCAAAAGAATTTTGCATTGTTGCCCTTCCAACTTCTGCTTGATATTGTTTAGTTCTGTCTTTATCGTTTTCAGAATATGAGGCTGTTTCAAATAAATTTAAACTTTTTAAATAACTCAAGTACATTGCAGGATCTTCTGGCAAATCTGGCACTGTAATATCTGGTATCAACTCTTTAACAAGATTTCTTTCAAATGGATTATCGTCTATAAACACTAAACTGTCCATTCCTATATTTATTGTTTCTTGAATATGTTTTATATTACTTGCTTTATCTTGCCAATTAGCTACAAACATAGATATATCTTCTAATCTCAAAACCATTTCAGGATGCTTTTCGAAAGGTTCTTTGGCAATATCTTCATTGTTTTTACTACAAACTGTTAATATAATTCCTCTATTTTTTAATTCTTTAAGCCACATTTGAAATTCTGAAAAAGCATGTCCTAGTCCTAACTCGCCTATTTGTATAGATTTTAATCCATCATCACCAATTACTCCACCCCATAAAGTATTATCTAAGTCTAAAACAACACATTTTTTTATTTTTCCATTTAATGCTTTTATTATATCCACAACTTGTTTTGCAACTTCAGGTAATAAATTAGTAGAAATAGGCATTTTAGCTATATAATATAATTTTTCGTCATGTAATTCTTTTCGACCATATAAATTTTGAATACTAGATAAATCTATTAAAAATGCATTTTTTGTTTTCTCTACAAGTTCCATTAATAAATAATTTAATTTTCTTATTTGATAAATAAAAGAATTTGACACTTTATTGGAATAGTTTCCAAAAATTTTATCATCTATCTCTACAAAATTAAACTGCATTATATTAGTTTTTAATTTTGAATTTATAGTATTCCAATAAGTTTCTATTTGATTTAATATATTTTCTGCAAAATTATTTCTATTTTGAAGTTCTAATTGACAAAAATTTTCAAATAATTTTTCAGTAGACATATAAATTAATACACTATTAGGAGCATGATTATATAATTCGGAATTATCATCCATAACTTGTGCATCTATTTGATTATAATCTGCATCAAAAATATCTAAATTATATCCCTCTTTATACCCATATCCTTTTAATGCTGTTGATAAATGTTGTGTTGAGCAATTTCCCAAAATAGCTATTTTATATTTTTTTAAATTTTTCATGTCCTTTTTAGCATTTTTCTTTAATTCTACAAAACTAATTTTTTCCAATATTCTTCACTTCCTTACTTTAAATATTCATTATATTTTTCAATTATCATATTAGTAAACTGTGTTGCTCCATTTTCATTTACATGAGAAAAATCTCCAAGCCAATCTTCTGAAACTAATCCAAAATCAGTATTTACTATTATATTGGGATATTTTTTTTGTAAATTTTTCATATAATCAATATATTCTTCTTTAAATCCTTCTTGCATATTTGCATATGTTGACATATTTATAGGATGTTGTTCTATTATAACTTGTATACCATTATCTTCACATAATTGAATGCATTTATTCATATATAAATCTATTATATCATCTATTTCAAAATGTTCTTGATTTGTTATTGAAACATTATTTGGAATATAAAATTCAGCCGTACCATAATAATGCTGACCTTTGGTTTCTTTAACTTTTTTATATTCTTCAGTATTTATTTCATATCTATCCTCAAATAAAGCATTTTTAACTGCAGCATAATATTTATGTGGCATACTTAATTTATATTGTAAAAATTTTAACATTGGATTTTTTTCAGGAAATAGTCCAGTATCAATTATTTCTTTAAATTGATCTGTTGTTATCCAGTCAAAATAAATAGTTCTTTCCCAGAAAAATTGATCAGATAAAGTATATCCTCCCATAAAATACATCATAATCATTGTTTTAGGAGGTTCGTGATTTTTTAAATAATCCTGCATTAAATAATATTGTTCTATAGGTGTTGCTCCAGCCATTGAAATATTATATGTATCTTCAGATATCATTTCTGGAATTACTGCTGCTTTTGCTACTGAATCTCCAAAAATTAAAACTTTACTGGATTTTGTTTTATTTCTAACATAATCCAATGTTTCTCTATAATAAGCATATTCTTTATCAAATATGTAAAAACCAAAATTCTTTGCAATTATTGCAAAAATTATCCAAACTACTATAAATAAAATCAGTAATTTTACTATAAATTTTACAAATCCTTTGTTCATCTCTTTCCTTTCTTGTTATAAAATATCTCCACCTGTCATTGGTAAATTCAAACCATTTATATATTCTGCTTCATCAGACATTAAATATTTTATCGCATTTGCTACTTCTTCTACTTTTACATTTCTTTTCATACCTGAATTACTTGCTGTCATTTCTATAATTCTTTCATCTATATTTTCTAAAAAGCTTGTTTCCACCATAGTTGGTGATATAGCATTTATATTTATTCCTTTTTCTTTATATTCTGATACTAATGAATTAATTAATCCCATAAGAGCATATTTAGTTATTACATAACTAGACAAATACTTTGGTGGTACTCCTTTTGTAACACTACTTAGCATTGCTACGATTTTTCCATATTTTTGTTTTGACATAATTGGTAAAAAAGCTCTCATAAATTCAGCAAAACTATGTACTTGTATTTCTAAATCTTTCAAGGTATCTTCCCAATTAAATTTACTAAATTTTACATACTCAAATTTTCTTGCAGCCAAATGTAAAAAATGTGTTGGAGTATTATATTTTTCTTTTATATATTCTATTGATTTTAGTACTTCTCCTGTATTAGATAAATCACATTTTAAATAGTCTATTTCTATATTTTTAAATGTATTTACTATATTTTCTAATTTTTCTTTATCTCCAAAATAAATAGCTATTACTTTTATTTTTTCATTTTGTTTTTCAATTTCCTTTAAATATGCAATTCCTATATCAGAAGTAGCTCCAATTATACAATAAATTTTTTCCATATTATATTCTCGTATAATATTAGTATTTTACTATACGAATTCTCCTCTCTAAAGAATTTTATAAAACTCCAGCTATAAGTTTCGCTGAGCAGACCTTTTTTTCTTCCTGATTTCTAATATTTGCCTTTAAAGTTATTCTATTAAATCTATTATCAATCTCTACAACTTGTCCTGTAATTTTTAAAGTATCACCTATAAATACAGGTGAATGAAATCTTATATCTTTGCATTCTTGAAATAAGCAATTTTTTCCCGGTAAATACACACCCACTAAGGTAGAAAAGAAAGAAGCTGTAAGCATTCCAAATACCAAAATATTGTCAAAACCTTTTTCTTTTGCAAAATCTTTATCACTATGTATAGGATTTATATCACCTGTAAAATTTCTAAAATTATTTTGCATTTTTTCCGTTATTTTTACTGAAAATTCTTCTGTCATTCCTATATATATATCTTTTAGTTTATATTCGTTCATTATTTTAGAATTACCTTTCTAATTTTTCTTTATAATATCATCTAGCCTTATTTTTTTCAATAAAATTTTATTCAAATATTCTTCTTATTATATTATCAAATTTTGAAAACAAAATTTAATATAACTTTATACTATTTTTCACGTAAAAATAGTAAGCTAAAAAATCTTTTATTATATAAATAAAACGTACTAATTTTATATGGATAATAAAATAGTACGTTCATGTTTAGCTTATTAAAATAATTTAAATTAGTAAGAAATTTTAGTTAAAAAAACTTTCGAATTCTTCGCTTGTAATTTTTTCTTTTTCTAATAATGTTTGTGCTACTTTATCTAATATATCCATGTTTTCCATAAGTATTTTTTGTGCAGTAGTATATGCATTATCTATTAATAATTTAATTTCATTTCCAACTTCATCTATAACTTTTTCTCCAAATATTTGTAATTCATAAGGATCATCAACTTTTAATGAAATTGGTCCTAATTTATCATCCATACCATATACAGTAAGCATGTCTCTTGCTATTCCTGTTGCAACTTCAATATCATTACTTGCACCCGTAGAAATTTCATTTAGTGCCAATTTTTCAGCTGCTCTACCACCCATTAAGGCTACTAATTTTTCTAATAATTCGGTTTTAGATATATAATACTTGTCTTCATTGGTTTTATACATTGTATAACCACCAGCTAAACCTCTTGGAATAATTGAAACTTCTTTTACATCTGTTTGAGTTGGCAAGAATTTGCTTACTACAGCATGTCCTGCTTCATGATAAGCTGTTAATCTCTTATCTTTTTCAGAAATTACTCTATTTGTTTTTTCAAGTCCTACTGTTATTTTTTTAACCGCATTTTCGATGTCTGAATTTGTTATTTGTTTATGCTTATTTCTAGTTGCTATAATTGCAGCTTCATTTAAAACATTAGCAAGCTCTGCTCCAGTAAAACCTGCTGTATCTCCAGCAATTTCTTTAAAATCTACTTCTGGAGAAAATTTCTTATTTTTACTATGAAGTTTTAATATGCTTTCTCTACCATTCAAATCTGGTGCAGGAATTGTTATTTGCCTATCAAATCTTCCTGGTCTTAATAAAGCTTTATCTAGCATTTCAGGCCTATTAGTTGCTGCTAAAACTATAACTGTTTCATTTGTTTCAAATCCATCCATTTCAACTAATAACTGATTTAATGTTTGATTATTTTCTGTTTCTGAACCACTGTTGCTAGTTCTTCTTGAGCCTATTGCATCAATTTCATCTATAAATACTATACAAGGAGCCATTTTTTTTGCTCTTTCAAATAATTTTCTTACTCTTGAAGCTCCAAGTCCCGCAAACATTTCTATGAATTCTGAACCACTCATAGATATAAAAGGTACTCCCGCTTCTCCAGCTATTGCTTTTGCAATTAAAGTTTTTCCTGTTCCTGGTTTACCATATAGTAAAATACCTCTTGGAATTTTAGCTCCCATTTTTTGATATGCTTCTGGAGTTTTCAAAAAATCAACTATTTCTATTAACTCATTTTTTTCTTCATCTAAACCTGCAATATCATCAAATCTAACTTCTGATTTCTTGCTTCCATCTTCTCCACCATATACTTTTCCACTATCACCACCAATTCCTTGCATTTTAAAAATCATTACCATTAAAACAATTAATAATAAAGTTGGTAATAATGAAAATATCGTATCTGATATTCTTAGAATTGGATTTACAGATTTTTGATTTAATTCTATTTGTACATTTTCTTTATCAACTTTTTCTTGAATTAATTCTGTAAAAGCTTGTATACTTGGTACAATTACTGATTTTTGTCTATCTTTTTCTTCTCCCTCTCCTTTTAAAGTTACTTTTACTGTTGAACTTCCAGTTGTCATTTCAATTTTCTCAACTTTTCCTTCATTTATAGAAGTAATAAGTTCTGTATAAGCAAGTTCTTTTTCATCTTTATCTGTTTTAGCACTAAAATAATATATTGTAAAAGCACTTATTAAACATAATATTATTAAAATTACTAAAATAACAGTTTTTAAAGTTTCATTATCCTTTTGTTTTCCATTCTTTTTCATAATCGACACATTCCTTTTCTATATTTCTGAACCATCAGGTTCTCTATTTTCTTCTACTACCGGTTCTTCTTCTTTTGTTCCTTTATCATCTTCTTTATTTTTTTCTTCTGGATTTTTCTCTTTTAGTTCTGGTTTTTCTGAATCTTTGTCGTTTTCATCATTTAGCTCTTTTTTTACTTGTTTTTGAACCTCAATTATTTTTTGTAATTCTTCACTTTGTTTAATTAAATCATATTTAATCATTAATATCGCTGCAATTATATAAACATAAGCAATAAGTAAATACATTACATCAAAATATTTAATAATAAATCCTGTTAGCATATAAATAACTAAATATATACCACTTAATATTATAGATAAAGTTAAAGAATATACAGATAGTGAAATCATTGGAGACATTTTAAATCTTACTCCACAAAATCTTGCTGCAATATATCCAAATATAGCTACTACAAATAAATAACCCAAGTTAGTTATAACATTATTTATAAATATGCTTATAAAATTTGCTACAAAATATACATTTATTACTGTTCCAAAACCTATATTTTGAATACTGTTTACTAGTTCTTGTTTATTTGTAAAGTTTATTCCCAATTGTCCTAAATACTGATCACTAAATAATTCTTGATATGTCTGTTCTATTACATTTCCATCAAATATATATATAGCTTTATCTTTTAATAAAACTAAACCTAAATCATCAGAATACATATTTTCTTTATATGTCTTTAATATATCTTCTGATACATTATCATCTGTATTTATATATAATCTGAATTTATAGTCATAATCATAAGCTTCAAGATTTTTTTCAAATTTTAAAATATTATTTTCATATTTAAAATTTGGCAATTCATTTTGAATATAACTATATGCTGTATTTGACATTTTATAAAAATTATAAGAACTTACAATTGATATTATTAAAGATATTAATAATATCAATATCAAAAAGAAATTTAAAGCTACAGAAGTTCTTTCACCTAAAAACATCCCATAATCTTCTAGTTTGAATATAGCAATTTTTATTCTCTTAAAAAAACCTATTTTCTTTTGACTTTCTTCCACTATATATACTCCCTTCTAATTTCATCATTTGCTTGTAATGGTGTTATATTTATTATTACTTCGTCTCCAACTTGTATGTCCCAATTTGACGTTATATCTATTATAGCATGATACATACCAATTCTTCCTAAAACTTTATAACTTTTATCTCTAATCTTTACTTTTAATGAATTATCTTTAAAAATCTTTTTTATCTCCATTCCAACTGATATCAAATTATTTTTAAAAGTAAAATCATCTCTTAGTTTGTCTTTATTAAACCCATCAATATATCCAACTGGAATTACTGCTACTCTTGTTATTTTTTTTGTTTTATATATTTTTCCATAACTAATATTATAACCTTTAGGTAAAGTTTTTATTTCAGAAATTGAAGTCTTAAAAGTTCCTATTTTAACTAATCCATCTACTTTTTTTAATGTTCTTCCTTGAAATATTGATCCTAATCTTACTGCATCCAATCTCATTTCTGGATACTTTATAAAAGCTGTTGAAGATGCTGCATGTAATTTTCCTGTACTATATCCTGATTTTCTCACATTTTCAACACAATCCAAAAATCTTTTGAATTGTATGTTTGTCCACTTTTCATCACTACATTTCGAAAAATGAGTATACATTCCCTCTATTTTCACAAAATCAGCATTTTCAAAAACCTTAATAATATTTTCTATATCATTATATAAAAAGCCAAATCTAGCAAGCCCTGTGTCTATCTTTATATATATTCTTATATTTTCTTTTTTTAATTTACTCGCAATATCCTTTATAAGCTCTAGTTCATAAATATTTCCAACTGTAAGTATTATATCATTCTCTACTAATTCTTGTATTTCTTCTTTTATAATTGTTGGAGAAAGCATAATTATATCATTTTCAATTTTAGCCTCTTTTCTAAGTTTTATTGCTTCTTGAGTAACTGCTACTGCTAAAGTATTAATTCCATTATCTACTAAAAACTTAGAATATTGTATTAAATCTAAACCTACACCATTTGCTTTCACAACACCTATTATTTCTGGCTTTTTATCTTTTTCAGTTTCTTGATTCATCTGTTTTATAATTTCAATATTATTTTTTAAATCTTTTTTATTTATTTCTAGTTTTTTCATAAATTTTCCTGTATTATATTTAATAAATCTTAAAATAAAATTAAATTTTATTTTACACATTTTTTATTTAATAAAACATTAAAGCAATTTAATATTAAATAAAATCATACATAAAATTTGTACATAAATTTTTTAGTACATACAACAAATATATTATACTATGAATTTTACCACATTTTAATTTCAAATTTAAACCTTTTTTGTTAATTTCTTCTTTAAAGTTCTTAAACTTCTAAACGTTTTTTCTGCTAATTTATATAATTTATAAGTTACTGGTTTATATGGAATATATATTTCGCCTATAAATTCTGTAAATTCTGCATTAAATCCTTTTTTAAATCTATATAAACCATATTGAGGATGTGATTCATCTACAACTCCAGAAACACCTCTAAAATCATATATATCTGCACCTCTTTTTATAGCTTCTTTAATCATTGTCCATTGAAGCAAATAGTTGGGCATAAGATTTCTATGTTTATTGCTACTTGCTCCATACAAATACCATACTTTATTTCCATACATAATCGGTATAATTCCGGCTATTGCTTCATCACCAGAATACGCCATTAATAATTTCATATGATTCGGAGCAAGTTCATCATACATTTTTTCAAAATAAGAAAGTGATCTAATTATAAAATTATCTCTTTCACCTGTCTCAACCATTATTTTATGAAATTCTTTTAAATCTTCTCTTGTACCTTCTTTGATTACTACTCCTTTTTTTATTGCTAATCTCACATTATACCTAGTTTTTTGATGAAAAGCAGCAAAAATCTCATCTTCTGTTTTTCCTTTTAAATCTAACCTAAATACAAATCTTGGTTGTATCTCATCTTTAAAATCTTTACTATCGTCTTTTATTTTAAAACCTTTTTTTAGAATAATTTCTCTAAATTTTTCATCAGTTTTTAAAATATCTGGTTCTATTCTAAGAACAAAAGCTTTATATTTTTTAGCAAGTAAATTTGCTCCTTCTACTAAATCTGATATAACTTCTTCGTCATATAAATTACAAACTGGTCCTCTTGCCGAATACATTATATTTCCAAAAATTGGAATTTTTCTTATCCAAACACATAAACTTCCTCTTATATTTCCATCTTTATCTTCTGATAATATAACTTCTTTTATCCAGTTTGTTTTCACCTGTCCCCATTCAAGAGATTGTTGAAAATTACATCTTTCATGAGATTCTAAAAATTCTTTATAACGTAACTTATCTTTCTCTTCTAATAATTTCACCTGTAATCCTCCCAAGACTTGTTTATTTTTCTACAATAGTTCCTTCTTTACTATCTTTTACTTTATATCCTTTTTCTATTAATATATCTCTAATTCTATCAGATTCTTTCCAATCTTTATTTGTCCTTGCTATATTTCTATTTTCTATTAGAGATTTTATTTCTTCTGGTAATTCTTCTTCATCTTTTTTATATTCTTTTAAATTAAGTCCCAAAACTTGATCAAATTTTAAAAGAAGCTTTTGAAATTTCTTTGATTTTTTATGATTTTTAATTACATCCCAAACTACGCTCATAGCTACTGGCATATTTAAATCATCATTTATTGCTTCTAAAAATTTTTCTTCATATGATTTTATTTCTTCATCAGAAACTTCATCTGTTCCTTCACTATGTTTTAAATAACCTTCCCTTAATCTATTTAATGCAATTTTTGCTGAGTCCATTGCTTCAAATGTAAAGTTGATTTGCGCTCTATAATTTGAAGTATAATTAAACATTCTATACACTAATGGTTCATAACCTTTTTCTTGTAAATCTTTTAATGTATATAAATTATTTAGGCTTTTTGACATTTTTCCACCATTAATTTGTAAAAATTCAACATGCATCCAATAATTAGCTGGAATCTTCCCACAAAAACCTTTACTTTGAGCTATTTCATTTTCATGATGAATTGGAATATGATCTACACCTCCAGTATGAATATCAAAATGCTCTCCTAAATATTTATAACTCATTGCTGAGCATTCTAGATGCCATCCTGGATATGCCTTTCCAAAAAAAGAATCCCATTTCATTATATGATTTTCTGGAGCTTTTATCCATAAAGCAAAGTCAGATATATTTTTCTTATTTTTATCAAAATCTACTCTTGCTCCAGCTTTTTGATTTTCTACACTTCTATTAGATAGTATACCATATTTGTCTAATTTTGATGTATCAAAATATACTGTATCTTCTGTTTGATAAGTAAAACCATTCTCTATGATTTTCTTAACATATTCTTCCATTATATCAATATGTTCTGTTGCCCTTGCTATTATTTCAGGTCTATCAATATTTAATGAATCTATATCTTTTAAAAATGCATTCATATAAAATTCTGCTATTTCAAAAGGATTTTTATTTTCTCTTTTTGCAGCTTTCATCATTTTATCTTCACCTTCATCAGCATCTGATACAAGGTGTCCAACATCTGTGATATTCATAACATGTTTTAATCTATATCCATTATATTTTAAAACTCTTCTTAAATTATCCATAAATAAATATGCTCTTAAGTTTCCAATATGAGCATAATAATATACTGTAGGACCACATGAATACATTTTTATTTCTTTCTCATCAATTGGCTTAAATTCTTCTTTCTTTCGAGTTAATGTATTAAAAAATTTTATACTCATGTTTTATCTCCTTATATTAATTTTTGGGTGGAAAGCATTTTCCACCCATTATTATTTAATTTATATTAATTAATCAAGTCAATTATGCTGCTTGTGTTTCAGATCCAGGATTTGAACCTCCACCTTGATCTGTTCCAGAGCCTCCACCTTGATCTGTTCCAGAACCTCCACCTGTTGAGCCTCCACCTTGGTCTGTTCCAGAGCCTCCACCTGTTGAGCTTCCGCCTTGATCTGTTCCAGAACTTCCGCCTTGATCTGTTCCAGAGCCTCCACCTGTTGAGCCTCCACCTTGGTCTGTTCCAGAGCCTCCACCTGTTGAATCTCCTGGATTTTTATCTGAATCGCTTCCACCGTTAGGTTTATCATTCGACGAACCACTATTTCCTGAACTACCAGAATTATTATTTGTTGGAGGTGTTGGCGTACTTGGTGCTGCTGGTGCACTTGGCGCTGCTGGTGCTGCTGGTGCCACATGTATTGGACAAGTTCCTGTTGGAGCTACTGTAATAACTCCTTGTGTATGCCAAACTGGGTCTCTTTCATATTCTGGAATATATCCTTGTATTTGTGTTACATTTGGGCAATTAGGTGTTGCAATTTGCTGAGAATCATTACAAATTGTAACAACTCCATGACCTTCACACACTTCTGTTGGAGCATTATCTTCAGAAAATACTTCTGTATATACATTTGCTCCACAAGCTTCTTGTGCTAATTTTCCAGATACTTTACATACTGTTTTTCTAACAATTCCATCTGGTTCCTCAAAAGTTGCATCTTCTAAATCTTCATGTATTTTTGTCATAACAGCATCCCAAATTTTTCCTGCTGGATTTCCACTAAATACAACTGTTGCACTTTTTGCATATCCAAACCAACAAGCTGCTGTATAATATGGTGTATAACCACAAAGCCATCTATCATAGCTTTCATTTGTTGTACCTGTTTTAGCAGCAACATCCATCCCTTGCATTGCACAATATGAAGCTGTCATTCCAGGTTTTGTTGGTTCTTTTAAAATATCTGATTCTACATAAGCATTTTGCTCAGACATAACTCTTTTTTCTTCTTGTTTTGGTTCATATACAACATTTCCTTGACTATCAGTAACTTTTGTATAATATGTTGGAGTTATATATACTCCTCCATTTGCAATAGCTGAATATGCAGCTGCCATATCTGCTGGTGAAATTCCTTCATTTAATCCACCAAGTGCAAGGTTAATTCCTTCAGCTGTAAAGTCAGGTAAACCTATACTTTTACAAAATTCAACTGCTGCTTCAGTTCCAATATTTGTTAATGCCTTAGCATTTGGAATATTAAGTGAAAGTCCTATTGCTGTACGCATATTCACTAAACCATGAAAACCATTTTCATTTTTTGGAGTCCATGCACCAGAACCTTCTCCCCATGTTGTTTGATAATCATAATATGTTGTTGCTCCTGTAACTTTTCCTGTTTCAAGTCCAGGCGCTACTACTGATAATGGTTTCATTGATGAACCTGTTTGTTTTTTTAGTTTTGTTGGATAATTTAAATATCCAAGTTTTGTTGTTGCTGTTCTTTCATCTGCTGATCCTGTTGCTGTTGCTGCAGCAACTACTTGCCCTGTTTTATGGTCTTCTATTACCATTGTTGGAATAGAATATTGTGTTATTGTTTCTTCCTCTCCAGTTTCTTCATTTTCTTGTTTATATGTTGTTCTTTTTACATAAGTTTCTTTTACTATTTCTTCTTCTAAAGCTTGTTGAATATCTGTTTTTTGTGTTGTATAAATTTTTAAACCACTACTATATAAAAGCATTTCAGCAGCATCTCTATCCATATCTTCATTGCCTTCATTTTCTTCTAGTATTTGGTCTAAAATTTGATCTATAGCAGCTTCTGTATGATAAGATACATCTGTTGTAACACTAGCACTTTCACCTTGTTTAAAGCTTAATCCATTATCGACTTCTGTTACTGCTTCATTATATTGATCATCATTAATGAACTCAAGTTCTTTCATTTTAGCAAGAACTGTTTTAGTTCTATCATTTATTTTGTCTTTCATTTCATTTTTCTTTGTCTCATCGCCATCATAATCTTCAAATGGTTTATAAGCATTTGGAGAATGGTTTATTCCAGCCATAAAAGCACATTCTGCTATACTTAAATCTTTTGCACTTTTATCAAAATAATATACAGCTCCTAATTCAACACCATTTATGTCATCTCCACCAACAAATATTAAGTTAAGATATAACTCAAGTATTTGATCTTTTGATAGATAATGTTCAACTTGAATTGCTTTTGAAATTTCTTTTATTTTTCTCATAACTCCGGCTAAAGCTGTTCTATCTTTTTCTTGAGTAATATTTTTTATAACTTGTTGTGTTATTGTACTTCCACCAAAGCTAGATTTTCCTGCATGAATTATATAGTTAAAAGTCGCATAAGCTGTTCTTGATATATCAATTCCACTATGTTTATAAAATCTTTCGTCTTCTATTGCTACATAGGCTTTTGGTAAATATTCAGACATATCAGCTAAACTTATACTTTTTCTTTTAGTTCCTCCACTTAAAGTTGCAATTAAATTCCCATCTGCATCATAAACAGTAGAATTTTCGTATCCTACTTTTAATAAAGATTCATCAATCTTTAATTCATCACCAAAAATTCCAAAAAAAGCACCTACTAAAATACCTGAACCTATAATAATTAGTAAAACTAATACTATAAGAGCTATTTTAATAGCTTTTGAAAGTTTAGGGTGTTTATCTTTAAATTTTACCTTTTCACTTTTTGATTTAGAGCTTTTTGATTTACTTTTTGATTTTTTATCTAAATCTGATGTTCGTATTCTCTTCGTTTCCTTATTATCAGTACTCATAAATCCTCCTTTTAGTAAAAACTTTTATGATAAAATATGAAAAATTAATTTACATTTTTTTCTTTTTATCAGTTTGTATTATATTACATTTTATAAAAAAGATAAAGCTTTTTTATATATTTTTTTCTTAATATTAAATTAAGAATTTATACTACTTTTCTTTTAATTCTTACAATAATTATAATTTTATTAAAGAACATGTAAATATTTAATTCTTACCTTTTGCTATTATTAAGTTTCATATTTTTATTCACATAATTTTAAATAAAAATTTATTTTAATAACCATTATACTCTAAATTTAAAATTTTTAATATCTTATCAAATATTACCTCATTTTAAAATAAATCATCTATTTTATTAAATAAATAAGCTCCTTGTTTTATTAATTCATTAGTCCCCACAGAATTTTCAGAAGTTATATTTCCTGGTACAGCATAAATATCTTTTCCTTGTTCTAACGCAAAATCTGCAGTTATTAAACTCCCACTATTTTGGGCAGCTTCAACAACAATTAATTTTTTTGATAATCCACTAATAATTCTATTTCGTAATGGAAAATTATATTTTAGTGGCTTAGTTCCTAATTTAAATTCTGAAATTATAGTCCCTTTACTTTCTAGAATATTTTCAAAAAGTTTTTTATTTTCAAAAGGATATATTTCATTGTCAGAAATTCCTGTACCAAGTACAGCTATTGTTTTACCTGTTTTACTTTCTAATGCTCCTAAATGTGCAAATTTATCAATCCCAGCTGCAAGTCCACTTACTATATTTATATTTCTATCTGCAAGTTCTTTAGCTATTTTTCTTGCAACATTTCTACCATAAATACTTGCATTTCTAGAACCAACTATTGCAATGCAATCTTCATATAAATTTTCAATATTTCCGCGAATATATAAGAAAACAGGTCTATTATCTATAAACTTTAAACTATCTGGATATTTTTCAGAAAAACATGAAACTAATAAAATATTATGTTTTACCATATAATTTACATACTTTTCTAAATTTCTCTTTTCTTCATTTTCTAAAATATTATTAATCTCACTTTCTTTTAAATCTAATTTTTCTAAAGATTTTTTATCCAAATTCCAAATTTTCTTTGCAGTTCTAAATTTTTTTAATAACTCTATTTTTCTTTTATTACTAATATTTATATTTGATAACCATACTTCATATTCATCAATCAATAAAAATTCCTCCTTAATTTCAAAATAAAAATTTTATACAATTTTTTTCTTAGTTCTGATAGTAAATTTATGAAATACATTAGTGTAAAAGTATATATAATATAAATTCAAGTAATTTTCCTATTACATAAAAAGAGCATAGAAAATTCTATGCCCCCTTAGTTTTAAATTAAAATTATAAACTTTTTTTAGCAGCTTTAACTAGATTACTTAAAAGCATTGCAATAGTCATTGGTCCTACTCCACCTGGAACAGGAGTTATGTAACTTGCTTTTTTAGAAACTTCATCATAATCAACATCCCCACAAATAGTACCATCTTCTAATCTATTAATTCCTACATCAATTACTACAGCTCCTTCTTTTACCATGTGCGCTTTCACAAATTTAGGTTTTCCTATGGCAGCAATCACTATATCTGCTCTTTTTACTTCCTCTTCTATATCTTTTGTTTTTGAATGACATACAGTAACAGTTGAATTTTTATTTAACATACATTGTATCATTGGTTTTCCTACAATATTGCTTCTTCCTAAAATTACTGCTTTTTTTCCAACTGTTTCTATATTATATTCTTCTAACATTTTTACTATCCCATATGGTGTACAGGATATAAAAGCATCTTCTCCTATACTTAGATTTCCAACATTTATAGGATTAAATCCATCAACATCTTTATCTGGTGAAATTGTTCTAAATGCTTTATTTATATCTATATGTTTTGGAACAGGACTCTGTAGTAAAATACCGTGTACAGAATCATCTAAATTTAATTTTTCTATAAGTTGTAATAACTCTTTTTCTTGTAATTTATCTTCAAATAAATATTCTTCAAATTCTATTCCAACTTTTTCACAAGCCTTTGATTTATTTCTTACATAAACTTGTGATCCAGCATCATCTCCTACCATTATTACAGCAAGTTTAGGATTTATTCCTTTTTCTTTTAATTCTTTTACTTTTTCTTTTAATTCTTTTTTTATTTTTTTAGAAAGTTCTTTTCCGTTAATTATTTCTGACATTATTATACATCCTTATCTTTTTTATTTATATTAATATAATAAATTCCTCCGCATACTAAACCTATTGCCAATACTGTTACTATAAAATAAGTAGTTACAGCAATATTATTTCCTACATCAGGAATTACACCTATTTCTGATTGAATTATTTCTAAATCAGTTTGATTTTCATCTACTATTTCGTTAGTTATAGTATTATTAACTTCATTTTCGCTTGTTTCATCTGGTTTTTCTTTTGTTAATAATCTTGTTGCAACATAAACCTCTTTTCCATTATATTTTATTCTTGACCAGCCATTATCTGCAACACCAGTTCTTGTAACTTCTTGTCCTTCTGTCAAATATCCAACTTTTTCACTATCTGTTGACCAACTTTGTCTTAAATTACAGCTTTGAGTTGCATATAAAGTTTCATTTACATCTGTAAATTTAACTTCTTCCTTAGCTGGTGCTGTTGTTGTAACATATTGACTTGATATATATGCTGTTTGACCATTATATTCTATTCTTGACCAGCCATTATTTCCTACACCTGTTCTCTTAAGTGCTGTTCCTTGACTTACCTGTCCCAATTTTGCACTATTAGTAGAATAACTTTGCCTAATATTACAATTTGTTGTAGCATATACAGTTTCATTTACAGATGTAAATGAAACTTGATTATTATTGTTGTTATTATCTGTTGGAGTACTTGGAGTTGAAGGATTAGATGGTTCTTGCGATGGAGGTGTTGGTGTATTACTTTCTATATTTAAAGTTTGTGATTTTGAGCCTCCATTTTCAACAGTATTTCCAGCTGAATCAGAAATTATTATTGCCGAAGCAGTAACAGTTGCTGTTCCCTCAACCTTTGCATTAAAAGTTACACTATTTGGAAAATCACTCATTCCACTATAAAATACTAATCTTGCAGTAGATGTTGTTCCATCACTAAATTTTACTGTTATTGTACTTTCAGCAGCATAAGCATTTGATGGCAAAATCAAAGATACTGAAAAATTTTCACCTTTTTTTACAGAACCTGGACAATTAATTCCGGCTTTACTGTCTGCATTTACCTCTGTTATGCCAATTGTTAACATTACTAAAGTCATTATTAATAATATTAATAAAATTTGAAATATACCTTTTTTCATTTTTCAGCTCCTTTATACATTTTCTTCTGAATCTTGTACTGAATTATCTACTGTATTTGTTTCCACTTCAGTATCTTCTGTAATCTCATTTATTTCTTCTGCTTTTACAACAAGCCTCGTTGTTGCTCCACTTTCACAAGTTATTAATGTAAGTTCTATTTTATCCTCAGGTTGAAGCATGCATTCTAGATTATCTGGTTCAATAGAGAACTTTTCTGTTACTCTATATTTAGTTTCTGCTAATTCATCATCAACTAAAGTAATTTCATCACCAATTTCTAATTCTGAAAGCCTAGCAAAAATTTCATTATAATTATGTCCTATTAAACATAAATTACCATAATTATTTAAGCTTCCTCCATATATTTTTCCAATACCATATTTTAGTGCATCACCTTCTACTGAATCTAATATGTATTGGTCTACATTTATTTTATCTATAACTACTTTCCCTAAAACATCATATCCTTCTAAAGTCTTAATCATTTCTGCTTTAGTTTCTTGTGCAGGAGTTTCTTCAACTTCCTTTTCCTTATTGAAAACAAATTTATATACCAAAATTCCTGCTACTATTATTACAACAATTATTCCTAAAATTATAAATAATTTTTTATAGTTAAATTCTTCTTCATCGTCATAATAATCACTATAATCATTACCTAAATTATTATCATAATTAGTATAATTGTTTTCATTTTCAAAATCACGAGGATTTCCAGCATGTTTTCCACTAGCCATATCTTACACCATCCTTTGTTTTTTATTATTTTATCTTATATTGTTATTAGTTAGTTTTAATTATTTATCTATTACCTCACAAAAATTAATCCCAATATTATTAAACCAAGTATAACTCTATATATTGCAAATATTTTAAAACTACCCTTTTTTAAGTAATTCATTAAAAATTTTATTACAATTAAGCCTACTATAAAACTTGCTATTACTCCAATCCAAAATGACATAGATGTTAATGCAAACTTTCCTACATCTACCAAAACAGCTGCTGCAACTATTGGTGTTGATAAAAGAAATGAGAATTTTGCAGCACTTTCTCTATCTATTTTCAAAGCCCTTGCTACAGTCATTGTTATACCTGAACGTGATACTCCTGGAAAAGCTGCTGCAATAGCTTGTGAAATTCCAACAAGCATTGATTGTTTAAAATTTATGTCTTCATACTTATATTGATTCTTTGATTTTTTATCAACAATAGCTAAAATAATTCCCATCACAATTAATGCTATTGCTATTAATCCCATTTCTAATTTAAAATTATCTCCAACTATCATTTCAGATATTTTATCTAATACTAATGCCAAAATCCCAGCTGGTATTGTTGCTATAACTAAGTACCAAAACATTTTTCCATCTGTTGAATCTTCTTTTTTTACTAATTTTTTAAATCCAGCCTTTATAAGTGTTATCCAATCTTTGAAAAAAAACAATCCTATTGCTATTAAAGTTCCAAAATGAAGTGCTACATCAAAAGATCCGTTAAAATCTGCAACAAAATCAGGATTCTTAGTCCACTCAAAAATCCATGGTATTATATTAAGGTGTGCTGAACTAGATATTGGTAATAACTCTGTTAGTCCTTGCACAATCCCTAATATTAAAGCTTGTAATATTGTCATTTTATCCTCCGTTTATAAGTTTTAATTAATTATTATAATTCTTTTAATACGTGATATAGTGTTTCTTTAATAAATTCAGCTGAAGTAAGTGGTGCTACTTTAGCAGGCAAAGATAATGCCCAAATAACTTTTAGCCCTTTTTCCCTTGCAGCTCTTCTATCTACACCTCCAGGATTAGAAGCTAAATCAACAATTACAGCTTCTTTTTTTATTAAATCTAATCTTTCTGAATCTAATATTTGAAAAGGTATTGTATTTATTATAATATCAAATTTTCCCAAGTTCTCATTTAAGTCATTTAAATGAATTGGATTATATCCATATGCTTTTATCCAAGAAATATCTTCATTTTTTCTTGCTTCACAATATACTTTTGCTCCAATTCCATCTAGCATTTTTGCTAAAACTTTTCCTATTCTTCCAAATCCCATAACTAATACGTTTGAACCATGTACTGTTCTTTGAGTTTCTTCCATAGCAATTTGAATAGTTCCTTCTGCTGTTGCTATTGTATTTAATACTGAAAATTCTTCTCTTTTTAGTAAATCTGTAAATTGTATCCCTTTTTCATCTAATTCATCTTTTATTCCTATATTTCCTGCAATTAAATACTTCCCCTTTAATGCTTTTACAAAATCTGGTAATTCAACATAATTTCTACCAAATGGAGCTGAAAGTCTTTTTCTATCACTAGAAAGTGGTACTGGTCCTACAATAACTTTAGAGTAACTTACTGCTTCCTCTAAAGTTGGACACATTTCCACACTATCAAAACTTAATAATTCTTCTGAATTTTCTAATGCATAAGTATATACTTTATACCCATCATTAATTAACATTTCAATAAGTTTTACAATTCTTAAATCTCCACCAACAACAGTTATTGACTTTTTTTCCATACTATTCACACCTTTTCCTCTCTATTATTTTATCTTGTAATTACAAATTACTTTTTTATTATTTTATTTAATAATATGTATTATAAAGATTTATTATTACATATTATAAATTATAAACAAGTCTTAGTGAATAAATTCATCTTTAGTTATTGCTTAATTATTTCCAAGCTCTTTTTGTCTTTGTTCTTTTTCCTTTTTCTTTATTTTTTCTTCTAACTCTTTATCTTCTTGTATCTTTTCTTTTTTTCTTTTTTCTTTATTAAATATATAGTCTACTTTTTCATCAACTTTTTGCTTTGATGAATTTTCACTCATTTCTTCAATCAATTTAAGTGTATCATCTAAGTATTTTCTAGCAATTTCTTCTTGCTGTTTTAAAATAATACTTCTTCTTGCTTCAAACTCTTCTAGTTCATCTGCTTTTGCTACTTTTACAGTATCATCCATCTTAACTGAAACAGTTATATATTCCTTTATCTTTTTAAATGTTTTTTCCTTATTGGCCAATTGCAAAAGTTTTGGATCCAGCTCAATTGCTTTATTTAAAAATGTTATTGCTTTATCTTTTTCACCTTTATATACATATATTTTAGCAAGTTGATAATAAGACATTGCTTCTAGCTCACCATATAAACTTTTTTCAAAATATTTTTCTGCTGTATCATAATCTCTTTGTATAAAAGCTATTAATCCTAAATTATAATTTGCCCCATACATTCTATGATTTATTGCTGCTGCCTTTTCATACATTTCTTTTGCCATTTGAAAGTCGCTTAATCTTGTATATACTATACCCAAATTATAATATAAATCAAAATCTGCTGGTTTATATCTTAAAGCCTCATTATATACATTTGCAGCTTCTTTAAATCTTTCTTGCTCACATAAAAGTTCACCTAGCAATATTGAAGCTTCATAACAATCTGGTTTTGTTTTTACTAAAGTTTCAAGCATTTGTATTGCTTCATCTTTTTTTCCTAAATCTCTTAAAAGATCTGCTATTTTGAAATAAGATTTATAATCTTTTTTATTTATATCTACAGATGTTACATATTCATCAATAGCTCTTCTCATTCCACCTTCTTTTTCATAACATTCTGCAAGTAATTTATGTCCTAAATAACTCTCTGGATATTTTGTTACTAACTTAAGTAAAATTGATTTTGCAGTTTTAGTATCTCCTATTAACATAAAAAATTTAGCTGCTATAACACTTAATATTTCTGAAAAATTTATTCCTCTTATTTCTATAAAAATTATTAATAAAGGAATAACGATAGAAAATACATATCTTATTGTCCCTCCTAAAATACTTTCATTAATTTTATTTAAAATCTCTAAAAAACTTACTATAATTCCTATTGTTTGAAGAACTAATATAAATATATAATTACCATCATTTTTTCTTATTATCTTAAAGAATATTATTATAAACAATGATACTGCTAATAAATTGAATAATAATTGTTCAAACATAATATTTCTCCATTTCTACATCCTTTAGCAATTTAATCTTCCTAAATTCTTGATAATTATATCATATAGACTTTTTTTAAACAAGCTTATAAATAAAATTTTATAAAACCGTCATAATTTGGTAAAAGCATTGCTACTCTAACAATTTATAACGGTTTTATGTTTCATTTATATTTAATTTTTATTACAATTTGATTATAATAAAATTTTACTATAAAATTTAAAATTTTATAAACAAATAAATTATTATAGCTATTTCCGAAATTAATATTGTTGGCATACCAACAGTAAACTTCATTTTTTTAGTTTTATGTCTGAAAACATATATGCCAGAAATCGTTCCAATTCCTCCACCTAAAACTGCAAGCATCATCAAAGTTCCTTCTGGAATTCTCCAATAATTTCTTTTTGCTTTATACTTATCAATTCCCATTGCTAAAAACCCTATTAAATTTATAACTATACAATATATAACTATGTATTTTATTCCTATAGTTTCTACTATATATAACATATATTCTCCTTTATTTATACAAATAAGCTTAATTGGTTAGACTTTGTCATTCCTTTTAAGCATCCAAATTTATCCAAAAGTTCAGTTACTGATTTTCCAATTTTAGAACGAGACTGCATATCTTCTATACACTCAAAAGGTTCTTCTAATCTTGCTTTATAAATTCCTTCTGCTGCTATTGTTCCAAGTCCAGGAATACTATTAAGTGGTGGTCTTATTCCATCTTCTTCCATAAGAAATTTTGTACTATGAGATTTATATAAATCTATTGGCAAAAATTTTATTCCCCTTTCATACATTTCAAGTACTATTTCTAGAATTGAATACATATTTTTATCTTTTACTGTTGCTGCATTTCCTGCATTATCAATTTCTTTCATTTTAGCTTTTACTTTTTCTTTTCCGAATATCATACATTCACTATCAAATTCATCTGCCCTTATTGTATAGTATGCTGTATAATAGGCCATTGGTTTATGAACTTTAAACCAAGCAATTCTAAAAGCATTTGTTACATAAGCTGCAGCATGTGCTTTAGGAAACATATATTTTATCTTTTCACAAGATTTGATATACCAATCTGGAACATCATGTTCCTGCATCATCTTTACATATTCAGCCCATTTTTCTGGATCTTTTAATGCCTTACCTTTACGAACCGTTTCCATTATTTTAAAAGCATGATTTGGTTCTAAACCTTTTTTCATTAAATATACCATTATATCATCTCTACAACCTATTGCTTCGCTTAAAGTAACTGTACCTTGGTTTATTAGTTCCTGTGCATTATTAAGCCACACATCAGTTCCATGTGAAAGTCCTGATATACTAATAAGTTCTGCAAAAGTTGTTGGTCTTGTATCAACTAGCATCCCTCTTACAAATTTAGTTCCAAATTCTGGGATTCCAAAACTTCCAACTTCTGAATTAATTTGTTCAGGTGTTACTCCTAAAGCTTTTGTTGAACTAAATATGCTCATAGTTTCTTTATCATCTAAAGGAACTTTTGTTGGATCTATCCCTGTTAAATCATAAAGCATTCTTATAACCGTAGGATCATCATGCCCTAATATATCTAGCTTTAATAAGTTTTGATCTATAGAGTGATAGTCAAAATGAGTTGTTATAATATCTGATTTTGGATCATCTGCAGGATGTTGTACAGGTGTAAATTCAAAAATTTCACGTCCTTTTGGTACAACTATAATACCTCCTGGATGCTGTCCTGTAGTTCTTTTTACTCCAACACATCCTGCTGAAATTCTAGCTATTTCAGCATTTGGTTTATGTATGTTTCTTTCTTCAAAATAATTTTTAGCATACCCGAAAGCTGTTTTGTCTGCAACTGTACCAACAGTTCCAGCTTTAAAAGTTGTTCCTTTTCCAAATATTACTTCAGTATATTTGTGAGCTTTAGCTTGATATTCTCCTGAAAAATTTAAGTCAATATCAGGCTCTTTATCACCATTAAATCCCAAAAAAGTTTCAAATGGTATATCCATACCATCTTTATCTAATTTATGCCCACATTTTGGACAATTTTTGTCTGGAAGATCAAAACCATTTTTTACTCCATAATCTGTAAAATCTGAATATTTACAATTTGGACACCTATAATGAGGTCTAAGAGAATTTACTTCTGTAATTCCTGTCATATTTGCTACAAAAGATGAACCAACAGAACCTCTAGATCCTACTATATAGCCATCTTCATTTGATTTCCATACTAATTTTTGAGCAATAATATACATAACTGAGAATCCATTTTTTATTATAGAATCTAATTCTTTATCAAGTCTTGTTTGAACAATTTCTGGAAGTGGATCTCCATATAATTCATGTGCTTTTTTGTAAGCAATATCTTTTATCATTTGCTCACATCCTGGAATATGTGGTGGACATTTTTCAGGTGAAATAGGTTTTATTTTTTCACACATATCTGCTACTAAATTAGTATTTGTTACTACCACTTCATAAGCTTTTTCTTTTCCTAAATATTCAAATTCTTTAAGCATTTCTTCTGTTGTTCTCAAATATAAAGGAGCTTGATTATCAGCATCGTCATATTTCTGTCCAGCTTGAAGAATTCTTCTATAAACCTCATCTTGTGGATCCATAAAATGAACATCACATGTGGCAACAACTAATTTATTTAATTTATCACCTAATTCGACTATTTTTTTATTAAATTCAATTAATTTTTCTTCTCCTTCAACAATACCCTCTCTAATCATATATTCGTTATTTCTTAAAGGTTGAATTTCTAAATAATCATAATAACTTGCAATTTCTTCTAACTCTTCATCAGATTTTCCTGCAACTATAGCTCTATAGAGTTCTCCTGCCTCACAAGCACTTCCCAGTATTAAACCTTCCCTATATTTATTAAACATAGTTTTTAAAATTCTAGGTTTTTTATAAAAATAATTTAAATGAGAATATGATATTAATTTATAAAGATTTCTTAATCCAATATAGTTTTTTGCTAGTATAATAGCATGATATGAAGGTAGTTTTTTAAAATCTGTTTCAAAAACATTATCAAAATCATCTATAGTTTTAGCCTTTTTATCTTTTGCCCTTTCTATCATTTCTTTAAATACCGCAACTAAAGTTTTTACATCATCTAAAGCTCTATGTGCTACATCTACTTTTATGCCTAATTTATCAGCGATAATTCCTAGTTTATATTTTGTAAATTCTGGAAATATTGCTTTTGCCAAACGCAAAGTATCTATATGAGTATATTCAAATTTTAAACCTAATTGTTCACAATTATATTTCATAAAACCAATATCAAAATCTGCGTTATGTGCAACTAAAACAGAATCACCCATAAATTCTAGTACTTTAGGCATTACTTTATCTATAGTTTCAGCATCTTTTACCATATCATCTGTAATATGAGTTACTTCAACAACTTTTTGCGGTATTGGTTTTTCAGGATTTACAAAACATTCAAAAGTATCGATTATTTCTCCATTTTTTATCTTTATTATGCCAACTTCTGTAATTTTTTCTGTTATATGTGAAATACCTGTAGTTTCCAAATCGAACACACAATATTCTGTATCAATAGATTGATTTTTAGAATTTACAACACATGGATCTTTATCTGGAACAAAATATGCCTCTACTCCATAAATAACTTTTAAATCTGCTCCTGTTTTTTCTAAAAATTTATGAGCTTCTGGAAAACTCTGAACTACTCCATGATCTGTAATAGCAATAGATTTCCATCCCCAACTTATTGCTCTTTTTAATAAATCTGCACAAGGTGTTATTGCATCCATTTGACTCATTTGTGTATGCATGTGAAGTTCCACTCTCTTTATATCAGAATTATCCATTCTTTTTTCTTTTTTTATTCCAGTAGATTCTAAAATAGTATTTGCCATTATTTCCACTTCTTTAGAATATTGACTGTATTTTGCTACACCTTCAATTCTTAAACCTTTTGCTTTTGAAATTCTATCTTTAATTGGTTTTAATTTTTCTTTTTCCAAAAAAGCTTTACAAGCTATTGTACTTGTTCCATCAAAAAGATTAAACATAAGTATAACTTTTTCATTTTTTATTTCTCTTGAATCAATTGATCCACTCAAAATTTCACCATCAACACAAACCTTTAATTCTGTTGATTCTTCTGTTGGAATATCATCAATTTTCACAAGATCTGTTTTTATAGTTAAACTTCTTCCATAAATTAAAGGAGATTCCTCACCTTGCATTTCTGGAGCTTTATTCTGATATGCTTCTATTTTAGCTGCTAGTTCTGGATTTTGTTTTCTCAAATTTTCTTTTAAACGTTCTTCCTCTTCTTGTTTTCTTTGTTTTTCTTTTTCAGCTTCTAATCTTTTCTCTTCTTTTCTTGTTTCAATATCAATCAAAGCCTGTTTTTCAAGTTCTATCAATGCTTTTCTTTCTTCTTCATCTCTTTTTTCAATAAGTTTTTTTTCATCTTCTACTGAAAAAATTTCTATAAACTCTATTTCATATTGCTTATTATATAAATTTAATAATAAATGTTCTAATCCTTTATCAAATTTTTGTGCTATTAAAAAAGCAGCACCTCTCATAAATAAGTTAACAGTTAGTTTTGAATTATTTACACTTACTGTACTATTATTTAAAATAGCTTTTCCTACAGGTTCTTTTTTAGCAATATATCTAATTATATCCTTCCAATCACTTTCAATAGATGAATTTATAATAATTCCATCTTCATAATTTATATCTATAAATGCTTTATTTACTTTAAACCTGTTTACTAAGTACTCTTCAAAACTTTCTATTTCTTTAATACTTATTTGTTTAGACGATACTACTTTAATTTGCAATTTATTTGTTTTTTTATATAAATTTATATTCTCAATTTTTGTATCTATTAAATTATTTTCTAAATTATAATCATTGAAAACTTCTTTTATATATTTTTGCATAGTCTGCCTCTTACTTCCTAATTTTCAATTTTTCCAACTATTTCTCCTATTTGGTTTAAAACTTCATCAACATTTTCTACATTTTTAAGTTGAAATCCGTTAAATATAGTTGTTCCCGGAATTGCCCCTTTCGCATATACGCATAAATCTCCATATCCAAATCTTTTTTGAGAAAAAGTTTGGAAATATGTTATATCTGCCAAATCTGAATATTTAACTGTTTTTTCTGTATCAAAAAATAAAAATTTAAAAGTATAAACAATTTTTTTATCATAAAAAACTGCTTTAGTTGCAAGGGATATTCTTTTATCTAAAAATAATAATATTCCTAAAACTATTAATAAAATTAAAATACAACCAAAACCTTCTAAAACATTACCAAAAGCAAAACAACCAAAAGTTGAAAAAGCAAAAATAATTATTAACCAAGTGTATTTTAATATCAAATATGCTATTGAATATTTTCTTTTTACAACTAATCTTTCATTAACATCTTTTTTTAAGTCTTCTTCCTCTTGATATTTTTTGTAGCAATTAGTACAAATATCTCCTTCTTTTTTTAATTTTGCCCCACAAATTCTACATCTCATTTTTCCACACTTCCCTCTATAAAAATTTTTTGATAACTAAAAAATTCTTAGTATATCATTATAAGACACATAAAGAGAGAATAAAATTAATACAGCAAAACCTAATGATTGTATTCCTAACTCTATTTCTTCTTTTAGTGCTTTTCCACGAATTCCTTCAAGTATTAATAATACAATTCTTCCCCCATCTAAAGCTGGTATTGGAAGAAGGTTTGTAACACCAAGTGATAATGATATCAGACTTAATAAATAAATAAAATCATAAATACCACTTGTTTGAGCTACTATATTAGAAATTCCTATTGGTCCTGTCATTTGTTCAATTCCTATATTACCAGTAAACAGCATTTTTAAGCTTTCTCCTATTGATAAAGAAAAATCTACTGTTTCCCAAAATCCATAATAAATTTTTTCTTTGAAGTTTCCACTTGCTAAAGCTACTTGAATTCCTAAAATATACATTCCATTATACTCAGTAGGCATTACTTCAAGTTCTATATTTTCACCATTTCTATTTACTAAAACTTTTATTTTTTCTCCATTTGATTTATTTACAGCATCTGTTATATCAGATTTTATTCTAATTTTTTCTCCGTTTATTTCTAAAATTTTATCACCAATCTCAATCCCAGTAGGATTTGCATTTGGAATTATTTCAGATACAGTTGTAGATAAATTATATCCAGAAAAAACAGACAAAATGAAAAATACTAAAATTCCAAAAATAATATTTATCATAGGTCCTGCTGCTACAATTAATATTCTGTGCAATACTTTTGCATTATTAAAAGAACCTGGTTCATCATTTTTTTCAAATTCACCAGCCATTTTTATATATCCCCCAAATGGAATGGCAGATATCGAGTATTCTGTTTCTTTTCCTTTTTTAGTAAAAATTTTAGGTCCAAAGCCTATTGAAAAATTTTCTACTTTAACTTTGAATAGCTTTGCTGCTAAAAAATGTCCTCCTTCATGTATAAATATTAAAAATCCTAGCAAAAATATTATTTTTATAGCATTAACTAAAATCAAATTCTTTTCCTCCTATAAGTCATTTGTTAAATGTCTATAAGCATATTGTCAACAAAAAATATGCAAATGGTGCAATAAACATTACGCTATCAATTCTATCTAACATTCCTCCATGACCAGGAAATAAATTACTAAAATCTTTCACTTCAAAATATCTTTTTATACTTGATGCTGCAAAGTCTCCTATTTGACCTATTATACTCAAAATAGCAGATATAATTCCTATACTTAAATATGATATATCAAAATTTCCAAAATAATTTATAGCTAATGTATATATTAAACTTGTAACTACAGCTCCAATTATACCTGCCACGCAACCTTCTACTGACTTATTTGGACTTACTTTACTAAACTTAGTTTTTCCAAATTTTCTTCCAATTATAAAAGCAAATATATCTGTTCCCCAAGCCGCAAACATAATATACCAAACTAAAATTTTTCCAGATATTTCTCCTTCAATT
>ERZ809224.570-NODE-570-length-34069-cov-13.084083_pt1 | contig 34069 bp, 35 predicted proteins | sample MGYA00520513_ERZ809224 | MGnify/ENA primary metagenome ERZ809224 (study PRJEB31576, sample SAMEA3212658) | Homo sapiens | biome: human-gut; feature: human gut; material: fecal | place: Sweden | collected 2012 ... | reverse complement strand
TATCGGTTGAGCAAAAGTCAGCGTGGGAATGGTGTGGTATCTTTATCTAAGTGAATCCCCCGTTTCCCAATTGGAAATGGTCTGCCTGGTGACATACACACGTTCCGCCAAATCCTCCTGGGATAAATTCATCATCCTACGATATTTTTTTATTTGTTTGTTCAATTCCATTATGTCTTACCTCCTGACCTGCTTCAAGCATAGGCCATTATGTGCATTTCGTCTATCAAATGGGCTTAACATCGGGCAAAAACACCATGTCAAAAGAATTTGACACGGCTGTTTTTCCGCTTATATGCCATAATCCGAAGCTTCCACATTTAAAACAAAGTAATTTCGATTCACAGTCAACATGCCTTCCTTCTGCATTTTACTCAGCTCATTGGACATGGCGCTTCGGTCCACACTGAGATAATCCGCCAACTGCTGCCGGTTAAAGGGGATAGAGAACTGTAAGCTCCCCTGCCGGGTGGCCTGATAGGACAGATAAGAAAGCAGCCGTCCCCGAATCGATTTCGATGTTGTATGAAAAATGCGCCGTGAAAGATTCAGGTTTTTCTGCGCCGATATGGTCAACAGATTTTGTATAAGCCGATTATGAAAATGACACTGCTTCGAACAGGTTTGAAGCCCCCGGCTCATATTTAAAAAAAGGACCTCCGCCGCCTCCGAAGCCACCACGCTCACCATCATAGGCTCTCCCGGAACACAGGCATAGGTCTCAGCAAACACCTGCCCCGGGCCGATATTATCCAAAATACTTTTATTTCCCCAGATATCATCATTTTCAATATTGGCGCTGCCCGTCAGAATAAGGCCCATCGACTGCGCCACATCGCCGGCCTGAAAAATGATATCACCCTTTGAAAAATGCTGCTGTTTTGCTGCAAGACAATCCAACATACACTCAATATCCTTTTCACTCATTCCCCGGAATAAAACCGTCTTCGACAAAAAATTAAAATTCAATTTTTTCTCCTTTCGTTGTTAAAACAACATACTTGTTGTCAACATTGTATTATACTGTTCCCATGAAGTCAATAAACAGCGAATAACTAAAGGAGGAATCTCTATGATTCGTAAAATTATAAACATTAATGAAGAAAAATGTAATGGCTGCGGCCTCTGCGCTCAGGCCTGCCATGAAGGAGCTATCGGGATGGTTGACGGCAAAGCAAAGCTGCTGCGGGACGACTACTGCGATGGCCTGGGCGACTGCCTTCCGGCCTGCCCAACCGGCGCTATCACCTTTGTAGAGCGTGAAGCCGCCGCCTATGATGAAGCTGCCGTTATGGAAAATAAAAGAAAAATGCAGGAAAATGCAGATAAGCCGCTGGCCTGCGGCTGCCCTGGAAGCCAGTCCCGGCAGATTCACAGAGAAAAGCCTGCCGCTTCACCTCAGACACCATCAGGGGTCTCTGCCCGGAGTACAGATTCACAGCTTCGCCAATGGCCGGTTCAGATTAAACTGGCCCCGGTGAACGCGCCTTATTTTAACGGCGCCCACCTGCTCGTCGCGGCCGATTGCACCGCCTACGCCTACGGCAATTTCCATCAGGATTTTATCCGCGGAAAAATCACTTTAATTGGCTGCCCGAAGTTGGACGAGGGTGACTACTCCGAAAAATTAACGGAAATTATTAAAAATAATGCGATAAAAAGTCTCACCATTGTGCGGATGGAAGTTCCTTGCTGCGGAGGCATTGAACGCGCCGCTGTCACAGCTTTACAAAACAGCGGTAAATTTATTCCATGGCAGGTTGTCACCATTTCCACCGATGGCCGCATTCTTGACAGATAAAAAATATTTAAAAAGCTGATATCCGGACATTATGTCGAATATCAGCTTTTTTGTTTGCTAAACCCAATCTGTTGATGGTTATTTTAATTCATATTTGTATTCGCCTGTAGCAGGGTCATAAACCAATCGGCTGTGCGCTCCCTCCAATACAACCGGTTCCGGCGCAGCGTTTGCAGCTCCCGGTGTAACCTCCGGGGCAGCCTCCGGCATCTGCACTTCATCTGCAGCTTCCGATACGGCCTTTGAAACTGCCGCGGCCTCCACAAGCTCCGGCGCAGCCACCCGGACTGTCGGCTCGTCCACAATCTCCGGCGCAACTACCCGAACTGTCGGCTCATCCACAGCTTCTGGTGCGGCCTCCGAAACTGCCGCGGCCTTCGAGGCTGTCTCCGGCGCAGGGGTCTCTTCTTTTGCTTCGTCTTTCACTTTTGAAGCAATAACCGCCGAAGCAGACGCTGCGGCTGCAGCCGCCTTCAAGGTCTGACTTTCATTTTCAGAAACCCGGGCATAAACCTTTGACATATCCTGCTCGTCGTCATCATCCCATTTATCACCTGCAGCCTGACGGTCAGAAATCAGTTTTGCTGCCACGATAGCGATAATAATCACAACCACAGCGCCAATGGCAATTAAAATCCATCGAATCGGAAATCCTGTCGAAGTACCCGAAGTACCATTAGGCATCACAGGTGTTTTTAAAGGTTCGCTCTCTTTCTCTTTACTTTCGGTTTCTTTTTTATTCTTAGTTTCTCTGCTCTCGGTTTCTTTTGTTTCTTTTTCGGCATTTACCCGATTCGTATTCCCAGTATTTCCGGCAATCGGTGCAGCCGGGACACCATAATATATAGAGCCACCGTCAGCAGGCGCATGGGTATTATTCCCGCCAGAGGAACCTCCCGTACCGCTGCCGCCGTTATTACTGCCATTTCCCCCATTATTCTGCTGAGGTCTCTGCGCATAACTTACTGTCATGGTTACCTGGGTATAATTGCCCGCATTATCCCGCACAAGCACTGTATAATCGCCCGCTGCGGACACTGCACGGGTCGATTCGCTGGTCCAGCTCACACCGCCATCCCAGGAATAGGGCTGGGCATGCAGCCCCGAGCTGTTATCTGAAGCGCTGGCTGACAACAATATACTGCCGCCCTCACCTTCATATAATACACCGCCGTCCGCAATATTGACGCGCACCGCCGGCTCTGATTTATCAATATTATCAACAACAATGTTCTGTCTTGTTTCATTTCCAAGGGCATCCCGAACAACAAATTCAATATTTGTGTTGTCTTCAACAGTGATAAAATTATCCTTTATCCAGGTTTTACCGCCGTCAAAAGAATAAGCGCCCTCCGGATGAAGCCCGGAACCTTTTGACCTTTCGGCTTCTCTGGCCGCATTTTCTCCGCTCACATTTTCCCCGGCCGCTGTCTGATAGTCTTCACATTCCACTGTAACTTTCACAGGGCCGCTGGTCCATTCGGATATATCCTTTGTGACATTAACAATCTCCGGCCCCTGGGTATCGATATTCTGTACATCCACCTGAATATCTTCCGCTTTCAGTCCGCTGTTTTCCGGCAATTGCAATCTCACCGTATAAACGCCATTTTCCTTAACCGTATATACGTCGTCGCCTGCGGCTCCGGCACTCTTTGCTCCCTGCCATAAAAATGAAAATTCCGGAAGGGTCTTTCCGCTGTCCGGCACGGCCGAAGCTGTCAAAATAACCTCCTTCGTCCATTCCTCAGTATCCTTTTCACATTGAAATACCCCTGCCTGCTGTTCTTTTATATCTCTAATCGGCTGACTATATTCCGTCTCTCCTGCACCATAGGCCATTGCCGGAAAAGCCAGCGCCATTATCAAACCTGCTGCCGCAATTTTCTTAAACGCTGCCATTTTTGATTATGCCTCCTGATTACCCCTATTTCTTCTCGTTCTTATATAATAACACCAGAAATAGGAAAGAATCAAGAGAAAATGTCATTTTTTGTAACATTTTTTTAATTTTTATGAAATATAGTTAATTTTTACTTAAAATTCATTTTTTAAACTGCGGGTAAAAAGGGATTCCAATGCCTCAGATGGTTCACGGCCCTCATAGAGAACCTCATAGACAGTATGGCAGATTGGCAGTTCCACATCATATTCCTTTTCCAGTTTCATCAATGCTTTGACCGTATAATACCCCTCGGCCAAATCATCGCTCTGCCTCCCCTGAACAAACAGTTCTCCGAAACGCCGGTTATGGCTGAACTCTGAAAAAACGGTGGCCTCATAATCTCCAAGATGACACAAGCCATAGGCCGACAGTTCGTTGCCCCCCATCGCCTTAATTAACCGCGCCACTTCCCGCGTGCCCCGGGACATTAAAGCCCCCTTCAGGGTGGACAAATGAAAACCATCCAGCATGCCCGCCGCAATGCCAATCACATTTTTCGCCGCGCCGCCGATTTCATTGCCGATTAAATCCTGCCCATAGTAAAATCGAATCAGCGGACTTGAAAAGGACTCTACAAGTTCCGCATTAACCTCTGCATTTTTACTGTCGATAACCATGCAGTTGGGAATCCCCCTCGTAAATTCCTGGACATGCCCCGGCCCCAGCCAAACCGCCACCACATTCGATTTATCCAGGTTTTCTTCGGCAATCTGGGACAAACGCCGGCCGGTTTCAATCTCAATTCCCTTCATGCAGAGAACTATTTTTTTCTCTCTCAAATTCAAAGCCTTCAATTCATCCATCAATTTTTGAAGTCCCTGGGAATTCACAGATATAACAATCACTTCGGCCCCGGCCGCAATGGACAAATCCGTTGATAATCCTACGGATTCCGGCAATGTGAGCAGATTATTTTTCCTCTCTTTCAAAAAGCGCTGCATATGGGCAGACGTTTTTCTCCCATACAAAAATACCTGATGTCCGATAGAATCGAGATACCAGGTAATAAACGAGCCCCAGCGCCCGCAGCCAATCACTGTAATCTTCATCTCTTCGTCTCCTCTATACAATGATATATGATAAAAGCGTGGTGATTCACACCACGCTTTATATTTTACATGTTTTCCAATAATTTGTCTACACTGACAAGTTTCACGCAAAGAATAAACAAATCAACAGCCAGACTCAATTCATCCATTGACGGATAAGTCGGCGCAATACGGATGTTGCTGTCCTTCGGGTCCTTTCCATATGGATAAGTTGCCCCGGCGCCGGTCATCACAACGCCCGCTTCTTTGGCCTTGGAAACAATGGCCTTAGCGCAGCCTTCCATAGAATCAAAGCTGATAAAATAACCGCCGATTGGGCGAAGCCATTCGCCGATTCCCAGGCCGCCCAGTTCCTTATCCAGCTTGTCCAGAACAAGTTCAAATTTCGGACGGATAATCGCCGCATGTTTCATCATATGCTCGTGCATTCCGTCGATATCCTTAAAGAAACGCACATGGCGGAGCTGATTCAGCTTATCATGGCCGATTGTCTGTATGGTCAGCTGCTTCTTAATATCTTCCAGGTTCGCCTGGGATGCGCCGAGGGCAGCCACGCCGGAGCCCGGGAAGCTGACCTTTGATGTGGATACAAACTTATAGGCCAAATCCGGGTTGCCCGCTTTACGACATTCATCCAAAATCTCAAGAATGGTATCCTGCTTATCCGGGTATAAATGATGAATACAATAGGCATTATCCCAGTAAAGACGGAAATCCTTTGCCGCCGGTTTTAAATGGGCAAAACGGTGAATCGTCTCATCCGAATAGCTGATGCCCTGTGGATTGGAATATTTTGGCACACACCAGATTCCCTTAATTGCTTCATCCTCAGAAACCAGTTTTTCCACAACATCCATATCCGGTCCTTCCGGAGTCATCGGCACATTAATCATCTCAATGCCAAAATATTCGGTAATAGCAAAATGCCGGTCATATCCCGGAACAGGACAAAGGAATTTTACCTTGTCAAGCTTACACCATGGTGTATTTCCCATAACACCGTGAGTCATTGAACGAGCTACTGTATCATACATAACATTCAGACTTGAATTTCCATAAACAATGATATCTTCCGCACGACATTCCATCATGGATGCCATTAATTCCTTTGCTTCCGGAAGACCATCCAAATTGCCATAATTCCTGCAATCCAAACCGTCTGCTGCGGTTAAATCTGCTCTGCTGTGAAATACATCCATCATTCCCATAGATAAGTCCATCTGCTCTGAAGATGGTTTACCTCTGGACATATCCAGTTTTAATCCCCGGGCTTTAAATTCATCATAAGCCTTTTCCAAATCGGATTTTAATGCTAAAAGTTCATCTTTACTCATCTGACTGTAAGCTTTCATGTGTCATTTCCTCCCTGTTACTTTATCAATGTTAAATTATACACCAAAGTTTATTCTGTGATAAGCCTTTTTTATAAAATATTTTTAAATCTCATAAGAGCTTCCTTTAAAACACTTCTCGGACAGGCAATATTAATTCTCTGGAAGCCCTCGCCCTCCCCGCCAAACATGCTGCCGCCGTCCAGCCAGAGTTTTGCCTGATTTAAAACTTTTTCATTTAACTCCCCATCCGAATAGCCAAGGTCCCGGCAATCCAGCCAGACCAAATAAGTTCCCTCCGGCTCCACTAAATGGATGCCCGGCAATTCTTCCTTTACGAAATTGCGCACAAAATCCAGATTTTCACTGAGATAAGCCTTCAAAGCCTCCAGCCATGGCCGTCCAAAGCGGTAGGCCGCCTGAGCCGCATAAATTCCCATCATATTCGGACTGCTGTAGCCGGTCCTGCTCAAAGCCCTGACAAAAGATTTTCGGATTTCAGGATTGGAAATAAAAATGTTGGAAATCTGAAGTCCTGCCAGATTGAAGGTCTTGCTCGGCGCCGTGCATATCACCGAGTGGTCGGCAAAGGCTTCCCCCAAAGAGGCAAAGATATGATGGGTATATCCGGCATAGGTAAAATCACAGTGAATTTCATCAGAAACGACAATCACGCCGCAGGCCCGGCATATTTCACCCATGCGTATTAATTCCTCCCGCTTCCATACCCGTCCCACAGGGTTGTGGGGACTGCACAGTATAAACAATTTTACATTATTTTCCCGAATTTTATTTTCAAAGTCATCAAAATCGACGACATATTTTCCGTCTTTACAGCACAGAGAATTCCGGACAACCTTCCGGCCATTCCGCTCAATCGATGCGGCAAAAGGATAATAAACCGGCGTCTGAATCAGCACGGCATCTCCCGGCTCAGTCAAGCCCCTCACGGCAGTGGACACAGCAAAGACTACCCCAGGAACCTTTACCATCCATTCTTTCTCCGGCCGCCATCCAAAACCTTCATCAAACCAATTTGCCACCGCTTCGAAATAATCTTCTTTTGTATCCGTATATCCATAAATTCCGTGCTCCGCCGCCCGCATCAGGGCCTCCCGCACCTCTTTCGGAGACTCAAAATCCATGTCGGCCACCCAAAGAGATAAAACATCCTCCGGCTTATGGAATTCATTCATAAAATCATATTTCAGACAGTTTGTATTTTTTCTATTGACAACCTTATCAAAATCAAAACTCATCTTGTATTCCTCCAAGAATTTGAATTGGAAAAAGGGGATATCCCCATCTTTCGACTTTGGATATCCCCCACTGCTCAGCTTTTATCAGCTTTTAATTACTGAATAGCATGTACTGGGCAAACTTCTTTACAATGACCGCAGTTTGTACATTTATCGTAGTCAATTGTAGCATTGAAGTTTGTTACGGTAATCGCGCCAGCTTCACATTCTTTCTGACACTTCATACAACCGATACAGCCAACTTTACATATTTTTCTTGTCTCAGCACCTTTATCTTTATTGACACAACGTACATGCTGTGTGAATTTCAAAGGCTCGATAATGATGATATGCTTTGGACAAGCTTTTGCACAAAGTCCACAACCTACACAAAGATCTGTGTTTACAGTAGCAAGACCATTGCAGATTGTAATTGCATTTTCCGGGCAGACAGCGGCACAATCGCCATGGCCAAGACAGCCGTACTGACATGCACTGTCACCGCTCCACATAAGGCTTACAGCCTGACATGTATCGATACCTTCATAATCAATCTTCTGATTAACAGCATCGCATGTACCTGCACACTGGATAACGGCAACTTTTTTCTCCATAGAACCTGCGGAAACACCTAAGATTTCTGCACATTCTGCGGCAACATCCGGACCACCCGGGGAGCAGAGACCAACTTCAGCAGTACCTGCTGCCAAAGCGGCTGCGTAACCGGAACAGCCGGCAAAACCACAGGCACCACAGTTAGCGCCTGGCAAAACGCCTACAATCGCTTCTTCTTTTTCATTTACCGGCACGGCAAATACGATAGAAGCTACGGAAAGAATCAGACCTGCAATAAGGCCGATTACTACAACAACAATTATTCCCATGAGTAAATCCTCCTTAATTGAACAAGCCGTCTACTAATCCCTGGAATCCAAGGAAAGAACAAGCAACAATAGATGCAGCTACTAATACAATTGGAAGTCCCTGAAGGAATTTTGGAACATCACTGGTTTCCATACGGCCACGAACACCTGCAAAAATCGCCATAGCAAGCATGAAACCAAAACCAGCACCAACAGTATTTACAATAGACTCAATGAAGTTATAACCTTCATCAATATTTAATACAGTAACACCGAGTACGGCACAGTTTGTTGTAATCAGAGGAAGGTAAATACCAAGCGCTGAATACAACGATGGAACATATTTCTTTAAGAAAATTTCTACAAACTGTACCAATGCAGCAATAATCAAAATGAATACGATTGTCTGCAAATATCCTAAACCGTTAGGGTCAAGAATGAATGTCTGGATTGGCCATGTAACACATGTAGCCAAAGTCATAACGAAGATAACGGCCACACTCATACCAACGGCTGTATCCAGCTTCTTGGATACGCCAAGGAATGGACAAATACCTAAGAATTTGGACAATACGAAGTTGTTCGTAAGAATAGCTGCCAAAAAGATTGAAACTAAACCTGTAACTGACATTATTCACATCCTCCTTTCTCAGCCTGACCACAACCTGCTGCTGCAGGACAGCCTGCACATCCGAGTTTTGCAGGTGCTTTGCCCTTCTTTTCAGCCAGTTTGTTGGCACATGCCATCAACATACCGAATACAAAGAAACCGCCCGGAGCCAGAATCAAAATCAACATTGGGTCAATAGCCTTCGGGATAATCTGCATGCCAAACCATGTTCCGGCGCCGATGATCTCACGGATACTGCCCATGATCGTAAGGGCAATCGTAAAACCAAGGCCCATACCGATACCATCAATGATAGATGGCAATACAGGGTTTTTACCTGCAAAACTTTCTGCTCTACCAAGGATGATACAGTTAACTACGATCAGAGGAAGGAAAATACCTAACGCACTGTCCAAAGCCGGCACGAAAGCTTTTACAAGCATCTGCAGGATGGATACGAATGCGGCGATAATTGTAATATAAACCGGAATATGAATCTTATCCGGAATAATGTTTCTTAACAAAGAAATAAGAGCATTGGAACAAATCAATACAGCCGTCGCTGCGAGACCCATACCTACACCGTTGAATGCCATTGTTGTAACGGCCAATGTAGGACAAGTACCGATAACCAGACGTAATACAGGGTTTTCTTTAACAAAGCCGGCTGTAAAAATCTCCCATAAACTTTTCTGTTTTTTAGCCATTAGTTTGCACCTCCTGTAATCTGCTGATAAGCTTCAATTGCATAATTTACAGAGTTTGTAACAGCGTTGGTTGTAATCGTTGCACCGGAAATCGCATCAACCTGATTGTCTGCGGTTTTACCGGTTTTAGTTACTTCAAAAACGCCGCCTTCAGGAATAGGCATCACGTACTGGGCTGTGAAAGCCGGGTCGGACTGAGCTTTCATACCAAGTCCAGGAGTTTCGTTACACTCTACAACTTTAACGCCTGTAATCTCGCCCTCAGCGGAAATACCTGTCATAACGCCGACAGCGCCGCCGTAACCTTTATAGGATGTACTGAAAACATAGCCTGCGCCGTTCGCTGCCGCATAATATTCGATATCCCCTGAGGAAATAGACATTGTTTCTGTGGAGAAGCTGTCTGCTTCAGGAAGTACTTCCATCTTAGCTTCATCCGCTGTCTGCTGATTTAAAACTGCAATCTTTTCTGCTGTCAGGCTGTTTGTACCTACAACGGCTGCCGTAAACACAAGACAAACGCCAACTAATACAGAGGTAGGCCCAATAATATCTTTAGGATTCATGTTCATTATTTGGAAGCCTCCTTTCCAGCACCAAATGTCTTCGGTGTTGTAAGATTTTCAATATGTGGTGTCAGGATGTTCATCAGCAGGATGGAGAAGGAAACGCCTTCTGGAAGAGAACCGAACTGACGAATCATAACTGTGATGATACCACAACCGATAGCGTAAATAACTTTACCTTTATTTGTGATAGGGCTTGTAACATAGTCTGTTGCCATGAAGATCGCACCGAGGAAAAGACCGCCGGAGAGAATCTGCATAACAGGGTCCTGACCTAAAACTGCGGAGAATACAAATACAGTTGCAATGTAGCAAACCGGAATTGTAGGGCTGATAACTTTTTTAGCTACCAAATAGATTCCGCCGATTAACAAACCAAGAATACATGTTTCACCAAGACATCCTGCTCTTTCGCCAAGGAACATCTGCATATATGTAGGAAGTTCTGCTGTATTGCCGGCTGTGATCAATGCCAGCGGTGTTGCTGTGGAAGTTGCATCAACAGCGCCTCTCCATGCAAATGGGGCAACCCAGGTTGTCATACGTAATGCAAAAGAAGTCATTAAGATAATACGGGCTGTAATAGCCGGGTTTGCAAAGTTGTGGCCGAGACCGCCGAACATCTGCTTAACCATAACGATAGCAACAACGCCGCCGACAGCTGCAATCCAGAATGGAAGCGTTGCCGGATAGTTGAATGCTAAAAGCATACCTGTAACAACAGCACTAAGGTCACCAACCGTCTGCTCACGTTTCATAACCTTACGTGAAATGTACTCGGAAATAACACAGGCTGCCACTGTAACAACAACAAGCGCCAGTGCTCTAGGTCCGAAATAGTAAACTGATGCAATTAAAGCAGGAACCATTGCGATAATAACATCAAGCATGATATTTCTGGTCTTCACCGTGCTGGAAAGATGCGGCGATGAAGAAACGATTAATTTACCATCCATTGTTTATTACACCTACTTTCTAATTGCTTGCATTTCTGACAAGGCTTTTGCCTAATCGAATCGACTGTACAAGTTTACGGTTTGCCGGACATACGAAGCCGCAGCATCCACATTCCATACAGTTCATAATATTGAGTTTCTGTAATTCATCTGTATTTCCGATATTTGTATAGGATTCCAGCTTTGTAGGCATGAGGTTCATCGGACAGGCATTTACACAGCGTCCGCAGCGAATACATGCCGTTGGCTCTGCCATTTCTGCATCCTGCTTATCGAAAATCAAAAGACCGTTGTTCTGTTTCAGAATCGGGAAATCATCAGACATCATGGCCTGTCCCATCATAGGACCACCGGAGATAATCTTGGATGGAGTACCCTTATATCCGCCGCAAAATTCAACGATATCTTTAATTGATGTACCAATCGGAACACGTACGTTCTTAGGCTCGTTAATTGCGGAACCATCAACAGTCAGACGTTTTGTTGTCAACGGCATACCCGTTTCAACATAGTTTGCAAGCACTGCGATAGATGTAACGTTCATAACAACGCAGCCAACATCTGAAGGCAGTTTTCCCGGAGGCACCTGCCGGCCTGTACACTGATCGATCAAAACTTTTTCAGCACCCTGTGGGTAACGGGATGGCAAAGTTTCAACTTTGAAATTAATACCATCAATCTTAACCTGAGCAAGAAGATCTGTCATAAGCTTAATTGCTTCCGGTTTGTTGTCTTCGATACCGATAACAGCATTTTTAACGTCCAATAATTTTGCAACCATCTTCATACCTTCAACAACATGGTCCGCATCTTCAATGATTTCGCGAACGTCCGGAGTAAGATATGGCTCACATTCTGCGGCGTTAATCAGCAGATAATCAATTGCTGCTTTCACTTCCGGTTTCGGGCTAATCTTAATGTGGGTTGGGAAACCAGCGCCACCAAGACCAACCAAGCCAGAATCATGAGCAGCTTTGACCAAATCTTCATCGCTGTTAATCACCGGTGGCTTGATAGCCGGGTCAACAGTCTGCTGTCCATCACTTTCGATGATTACAGTCTGAGCTTTTGAACCATTCTGCATCAAAATTGAATCAATTTTTTTAACCTTTCCTGACACACTGGAATGAATAGGTGCGGAGAAAGGTGCAGTGCTGTCACCAACAATGGTACCAACAAACACTTCGTCGCCAACTTTTACAGTAGGCGTACAAGGTGCACCGATATGCTGCTGCATAACCAGGGTGACCTGTGCAGGAACTGGCATGTCCACAGTCGCACAATCTTTTGTGTTTTTTCTGTGAGGCACGGCTGCTCCAGGGCTTTTTACAATTCCTAACTTACAAAGAAGTCCATTTGAATTTTTAGCCATTTGAATCCTCCTCTTTAAATTTAAACCTCAGGGCACAGCCCTTACGTTTAATGATTTAATATATAATATACTAAATAGTCCTGAATCTCCATCTATTCTAACTATTTAGGTATATCCGCTTCTCCGTCTCCATAGGGAACCAGCTTATATCCCTCAGCTTCGCCCTCAAAAGACAATAAATCAAGGATACTCTCCTTATTATAATATACATTGCGCTGATTATCAACAAATATTGACAAGACACCATATTTATCCATCAAACGCATACCTTCATCTAATCCAAGAATAAATCCGGCCGTTGACAACGCGTCACAAAGGACACTGTCCTCATCAATAACGGTCACCGACATCAGGCCGCTGTCCGCCGGATAGCCCGTCCGGGCATCCAGAATATGGTGATAACGCACGCCTTCTTCCTCAAAATACTTCTCGTAATCACCGGAGGTTGAAATTGCTGTATCTGTCAGCGTCAAAATGCCAATCCGGTCCTCCTGTTCCCCCCGCGGGTCCCTCAGGGCAACCCGGAAGGCGCTGCCGTCCGGCTTTGTGCCGAAGGTTAAAATAGAACTTCCCGCAGAAATGATTCCGCCGGACATTCCATCCATATCGATGGCTCCGGCCGCCTCGGCAACGGCATATCCCTTGCCAATGGCTCCGAGTTCAAACAGTATATGTATATTTTCTGTTTTCAGTGTCCCGTCCGACAGGCTCACCGCCTGATAATCCACATTTTTTAAAGCTTCCGCTATCTCCGCCTCCGAAGGATGCCGCTGGTTTTCACCGCCGATATCCCACAAACCGGATACGGAAAGCACCGTGGGGTCAAATGCGCCGCCGCTGTCCGCTGCAACTTCAAGGGCTTTGCGGAAAACTTCTGCCCTCTCCCCTACGGAAACTTCATGCTGCTGATTGAACACACTCACCATGGAACCTTCTTTTCTCCATGAAATATCCGAATCTACTTCATCCAGGCACCGGCGAATCTTTTCCAGATTTTCCTCCAGATGATTTTCATCTTTTCCATATAAAGTGGACGTTATGGCCGTTCCCATGGAAAATGCTGTATCCTGGGCTTCTGCCGCCGATTCTGTTAAAACTTTGTCACATGAAACAAAAACCATTATTGCTGACACTAAACACAATGCCAGAATAATCGTCTTCCTAATCCTATCAGAATGTATATCAATCACCTCTATACTGCATTCCATTCTGTTCTATTTTACACTGTTATCGTTCGTTTTTCAAGCAACAACCCCAGTTTTTTTAATAAGTCTTTTTTTGTATTTAAAAAAATACAACTAATTTTATCCCTCATGATTTTCCCCTCTAAAACTGAAAAGGGATGACCCTCGCCAAAGAGGTCATCCTTTTTATCTGCTCTTTTATTCTATTAAACATTTTCCCGCATACTGCTTGTGATATAAGAAGGCACATCTTCTTTCGGAATTCCCAGTACAAAGGAAAATTCATCACAAATCATCTTTTCTGCTTCCTGAAGCATCCGCTCATCAGCCACATGGAGTTTTTTGCCCCTCTCCATCACCTTTTTTCTATGTTCCATCAACATCTCAATTAACTGAATCAATTCAAAAGTATCTGCCCGGCTGACCATGTCTTTAAAATGTTCTTTTCTCTCCCGTTCGTCATCCATCCATGCCTCATGCTCCTTAGAAATTGAACGAATTTTTTCATCAATCTCTTCCTTTGTCAGCACATAGCGCATCTTCGATGTCAGCTTTTCATTATTCACCGGAACAAACACCGTCGAATTAGAAGCATAAATAGGTTTCAAAATATAATACTCCACCATTCTTCCGCCGCAATCTCTCTCATCAATATCTACAACCTTGCAGACGCCATTTGTTCCATATAATACCATATCATTTACCTGAAACATTCCGATTCACCTCTTTCTATGGAAACACTCTGTTATTAGTATAACCTATTTTTCACAAAAATGTTATAGGCATTTTATACAAAGTTAACAACATTAATAATTGTATAGATTGAATAATTGACAATTTTATATGTTTTTTTATCGTGATTATGCCTTTTCGCAACTTTTTCATACAAAATCAAACACATAATCTATAAAAAAGTGTATAATCTAACAATCATAAAATACATTAGAAAGGACTACAGATAAGCAATGAATAAAACCTTTGACAAATTGAATCCATGGCTCGAAAAGGCCTATGCCCTCAACGCCGCGCTTATTTTATTTGAATGGGACAATGAAACCGAAGCGCCGGAACAGGCTTCTGAACTGACAGCGAAAGCCATCGAAATGCTCTCCAATGAATATTATAAGACAATCATCAATGATGATGTCAAAAAGCTGATAAAGCAGCTCTCCGAAGAGAAAAATCTGTCCGATAAAGAGCAGGCCATTCTGAAAGACATAAAAAAGCAATATGACAGCATGGAACCTATACCGGCGAAAGAATATCAGGCCTATCGGGGGCTTATCGCCAGAGCGCCGTCCATATGGTCCAAAGCGAAGGCGGCTGATGATTACTCCATGTTTGCGCCAACGCTGAAGGAGATTATCGACTATCAGAAAAAATTTATCAAATACCGCCTGAAAGCCGGAAAAGCAAAATTCAAGCCTTACGACCTGCTTCTCAATGATTACGAAGAAGGTTTCACCACAAAGGAATTGGACATCTTTTTTGAAACGCTGAAAAAAGAGCTTGTCCCGCTGATTCAGACTGTTGCGGCAAAGAAGGACAAAATACGCAAAGACTACAATTATAAAGCTTTCCCTGTGGAGCTTCAAAAATCCTTTAACCGGAAATTGGCAGAACATGTCGGCTTTGACTTTAAACGGGGTGTTATTAAAGAAAGCGTCCATCCTTTTACAACCAATCTCCATAATAAGGACGTTCGAATTACGACTGCCTATCACGAACATAATCTCGAAAGCGCCATGTTCTCAACTATTCATGAGAGCGGTCATGCCATGTATGAAATGCACATAGCCGACGACCTGACAGCCACTCCGGCAGGCACCGGCACATCGATGGGAATGCACGAAGGACAATCCCGGCTTTTCGAAAATAATTTTGGCCGCAGCCGCGCCTTCTGGGTACCTCTGTTTCAGAAACTGAAAGACACCTTCCCGGAACAATTGGGAGAGATTGATTTAGATACCTTCATTCTCGGTATCAATAAATCTTCGCCGAGCCTCGTCCGCACAGAAGCCGATGAGCTGACCTATTCCCTCCATATTCTTATTCGCTATGAAATTGAAAAAATGATTTTTGAAAAAGATGTGGATGTAGATAAACTTCCGAAAATATGGGCTGAAAAATATAAAGAATACTTAGGCATAACCCCGGAAAAAAATTCCGAAGGAATTCTTCAGGATATCCACTGGGCCTGCGGAGACTTCGGATATTTTCCATCCTATGCCCTTGGAACAGCTATCGCCGCACAGATTTACGCCCATTTAAAACAAGTCATGCCTTTGGATGATTACCTGGAAGCAGGAAACTTCCAGCCAATCAACGAATATCTGAAAGAACATGTTCATTGCTTCGGCAAAACAAAAACAACCAATGAAATTCTTCATGATATGATGGGCGAAGACTTTAATCCTCAATATTACGTGGATTACCTCAAAGAAAAATACGGTAATTTATATAAGGATTTATAATTTTGACAGTTGGCCGCCTCCAACGGCGGCCAACAACAGCTCCCTCAAAATCAGTCATCGTCCTGATCGTCATCATCATCCTGGCCGTCATCACCATTCTGACCATCATCCCAATCGTCCTGGCCATCATCCCAATCGTCCTGGCCGTCATCCCAATCGTCCTGGCCATCATCCCAGTCGTCATTCTGGCCGTCATCCCAGTCGTCATTCTGGCCGTCATCCCAGTCATCATCCTGGCCGTCATCCCAGTCGTCATCCTGGCCGTCATCCCAGTCATCATCCTGGCCGTCATCCCAGTCGTCATCCTGGCCATCATCCCAGTCATCATCCTGGCCGTCATCCCAATCGTCATTCTGGCCGTCATCCCAGTCGTCATCCTGACCGCCATTTACAGGAATGGAAACAGAGATGTCGTCATTATCATCCTGATCATCGTTATTGTCCTTATCGTCGTTATCGTCGTTATCGTCCTTATCGTCCTTATCATCCTGGTCATCACCGAAATCTTCCCAGTCATCCCATTGATCATTATCATCCCAGTCATCATTGCCCTCAATATCAGCTTTCTGAATCTTTCCGGTGCGGGCATCCACTTCATATTCATATTCAACGCCGTTGGCTGAGAGTTCAAACTCATACACATTATCATCCAGCTCATACTCATGATTATTAAATGAAGCGGAGGTCAAGCCAAGCTGCGCAAGAAGCAGTTTTTTTGCTTTTTCCTGGCCAATGCGGCCCTGATCGTCTAATTCCGCCTCCTGAACCGTCATCGCATTGGAACCAATACCGCAGGTTTTTACAGCCTCACGGACGCCCTCAGCAACCTTTTCAAGAAAATCATCACCCGGATAAGATGAACCTTCCTCCAGTTTCAAAACAATATTCTTTGTATGACCATCCATGGTTTCATCAAAGTAACCGGCTTCATAAATTTCTTTGACAATTTCATTCACCACTGTCTGGCAATCCTTCCCCTTGTATTCGTCAACGCCCTTGACAACACTCTTCCCGTCCTCATTCATGCCTTCGATTTCCAAAACCAAACCGCTGTTATCGTATGCCACTTCGATTTCCGGATTCACGCTCAGCAGAACAGTTCCTGCCGCTTTACTCTCTGCCGAAGCCTGAGTTGTCTCAGGCTGCACCTTTCCGGAAGTCTGGGATGTACCGCATCCGGAAAGAAGGGACAGCGCCAGAGCGCCTGAAAGAGCTACTGTAAACATGTTTTTCAAATTCATTTTTTTCATTTTTTAATTCTCCTCACATCATTTTTTTACTTTTTTAGGCTTTCTTTTTGCCTTGTAAATATAGATTACGGAATGATCTAATCAAAATCGGGGTCGAAAAAAACTTTTTTATTTTTTCTATTCACTGTCATCTCCGTCATCATCATTCTCATCATCATCGACTCCGCCATCATCATCTATGTCGTCATCAACTCCGTCATCTTCATCTATGTCATTATTAACCACGTCATCTTCATCTATGTCGTCATTAACCACGTCATCTTCATCTATGTCGTCATTAACTATGTCATCTTCATCTCCATCGTCATTCTCTCCATCGTCATTCTCTCCATCGTCATTTTCCGCATCATCCTCATAGCGGTTGATATTTGGCACAGTGTCCTCATGCGCTTCACGCCCACCGTTTGTATTCCTTTGCTCAGGCAAAATCTTATCCGGTTCAATGATAATGGTTTCCGGAGGACTATCTGAGGTTTCCGGAGGACTTTCTGAGGTTTCGGAATGACTTTCCGGATTTATTATTACAGAAATACGATGTTCAAGATGAAGTTCCAACTCCAGCAGCAATATTTCTTCTGTGGCAGTTCGCCATCTTTCCCGTTCAGACTCTACCGTGAGGGTAATCTGTCCGCCTTCACGAAGAAATCCCTTTTCCATTGCCCGGTCAGCCAATTCATCTGACACAGTTTCAACTGCTTTACCATAAGAATGATAGTCTTCAATCAGCGTCTCTCCATCCTCATTCAGGCCTTCCAGTCCTACCACCCGGTCAAAATGATTAACACTCATCTGAACATCCGGGTTAATCTGCATCCGAACCGTTCCGATCGGAAGCTGCCAAAATTCCCATCCTCCAAGAAGCATCACGCACAGGCACGCTGCCATGGCGGCCCAGCGGGCAAAATGTTTTTTGCGAATTTGTTGTTTCGGGGCTGAATTCTGAACACAATTCGAATTCGAGGAGATATCTTCATCCAACTCAATAATCGAATCCAGCACCTGGCCGACCTCATATCCGAGGTTGGGAACCTTCAAAAATCGTCCTTCACTGTCCAGAACAACAGCGTAACCGACTCTACATTCCATTACAAGATATCCCATTCAGTTCACCCCTCCCTTTTTTGGCGTCATCCGACAAAGATGTCCGCGGATAATCTCAAATCCATTGGTAAATGCAAGAAGCAGCGCCACCAGATATTTCCGATGCCGCTCTAAGGTTTTTTTGTCCACGCCGCTTCCTTCGGACAGCGGGCTTACAGGAAGCTTCCGAGTAGAAACAAGCTGCTCCAGATAAAGCGGATTCTCTCTGGCGTAGGCCAGCACCCGGCGGCATGCTGCCATCGTGCGTTCCTGCTTTGGACAATTATCCGCAATATCCGTCAGTTTCAGATCAAATTCAGAAAGCTGGCAGACAAAATCTTCAATTTCTTCCCGTGCAGCCTTGCGCATTTGACAATGCGCTATCTCGTCATGCCCGGTGTCCAACTGCTCCATCACGGTACGGCTTTCCCCATCGCCGCCCACTGTCTGATCCAGAGAGAAGTTTTTCGCATGTCGCTGCTCTCTGCGCTGATAATCAATAAGGCGATTCCGGACAGCGACTGCCGCCAGTTTCAAAAAAGCGCCCTTTTCCCGGCTGTATGCCATTGCCGCCTCATAAAAAGCAAACATGGCAATTCCCAATTCGTCATCCTGGCCCTCCACGGGAAACCGTTTCAGGAACTTCGCTGTTTCTGATTTAATAAATGGAAGATACTCCCGCACAAGTTCATCGGCAGCCTTCGCATCCTCCTTCGCCGCATATACCCGGCTTACAATGTCATAATCTGGTTTCATAAACAGGCTCCTATCTATGTATAGAATACGAAAAAAATCTGGTTTTTTCGGGGTGAGAAAAAACTTTTTTCGATTAACCATAAAATTCCATTGTAATTATGGCGCGCCAAGGTAAAATTTTCTGTATGCAGTTTATAAAATTTATGTAAAATTTATATTGAAAATAAAAAAAGAAGTGTAAAAAGACAAGGAGAGAGCCCCTTAGCAGAAAGGCATAATTTCAATGTTCCGGTCATCCGGAACATTCATTCTCCCCCTCCACATACCAAGTTTTTCCATTATCCAAACAATAAACTCCCAGCCGCCCGCCAAAAACGCAGCCGCAGTCCACCGCTATATGGTTGTTTTTTTCAAATATTCGTCCCCGCTGCGCTCCTTCCAGCCATAAAGTCGGTCTATGCCCCGTCACCAGACAGCAATCATCAAAATAGACTTTATTATAATCCGGAGATTTAAAAATCACCTCGGACAAATCATAATCATCTAAAGGTTTCCCCGGTACAAAAGGCTCAAATCCGCCATGAACCAGCACATAATTTCTTCCGCCTGCCTGTACTTCTTCATATAATGTAAATTCCTCTAGGTATTCCATAATATCCTGCTGTTCATCCGGGGAAAGTTTTCGAAATTTTTCCATGGTCGTCTGGCCCCCGTTTAAAGACCAGTTCATATAACTTGTTATATCATCGGCAGATAAATAGTTTTCTGTATTTGCTTCGGTTATCTCTACAGAAAATTTTCTAAGCACCATCAGCGCCATATATTCATGATTTCCGATAATCGGAAAGACATTCGGGCGGAGCATCATGTCCTGAAGTACCTTTATCGGCTCCGGCCCCCGGTCCACGACATCCCCTAGGACATATAATGTATCCTCTTCGCTAAAATGAATCATTTCCAATACTTTGCGGTATTCTTTATAACAGCCGTGAATATCGCTCATCACATAATACATAATCTCCGCTCCCTCCTGCTTTCTGATACTCCGGTGTCTATTCAAGACACCGAAGTTCGCACCATCCTTCCGGATTTATTGTTGCCAGCACTTCTTCAAATCCCGTAAAAAAGTACACGCAATAGTCTTCTTTATTCCGGAAGAAACGCACTGCACATTTTAACTCGCTGATGCGTTTTCTGAATTCCGGCTGAATTCCGCCCGCGAGCCGAAGAACCTGTTCTTCTTCTCTGAACTGCTTCTGACCCGGCAGTTCCTGATAGTGCAGGTATAAATGCTCCGCCTCGCAAGGATTCTTGCACTGGCTGCTCTTGAAATAGCTTCCGAGCATCATATAAACAACATAAGCCTTTGCCAACTGGATGCTGTAACGTTTTCCGTTATTTGTCATATTTTTCATAGTACCTACCTCCTGAATGTGTGTATCGGTTGAATATGTGTAACAATTCCAAACGCACAAAAGCGTTGTAAAAGGGCAGAAAGATAGTGTCATCTTTCATTCCATCTACAACGCTGTTTTTTAATTTTATTCTGATACGTAAATATCAGAATATTTCTAATTCTATTCTGATAGATTAACATCAGAAGATAAGCATCACTTATATTACACCGAATTTCTTATTTTGTCAAGCTAAAGTTTTATCATCCCCCTTTCTATTAAAATATAATACTTGAATGTTTAAAAAAATCAATTTCCTTCATCAATTTTCTTTATAACTACTGCCGTTCCATTAGCTGAGACACCCAGAATGTTATTTGAAAATGTTAAATAATCAAAGTCCACACCAATAATTGCATTTGCACCTTTCATCATTGCATTTTTTGTCAACACGTTAAGTGCTTCTTCTTTGACACTTCTCATCTTTTCACTAAATGTATTTGAATATGTACCAAATAAATCGGAAAGGTTGGCTGTAAATTCACTAATAAAGCCTGTGCCAAGAACAACTTCACCGCTTACAATACCAAGATAATTTTCTATAACGTATCCTTGAAAATCATAACCAGTCGTAATCTTGAAATTTTTACTTAACTGTTTATATGCAACGTCAATTTCCTTTTTTCTTTTTTCATTTTCCTCTTTTTCTTTTTTTTCCTCTCTATATTCAAGTATTTTTTCTTCCCAACCATTTAATCTAAGCTTGTCTTCTAATTCTTCTATTATGTAATCCTTTAATTCCTGATTACATAAATTATTTTCAAATAAATAGTTTATTCTATCCAAAGTATTTTCATAATCTCTAACATTACTAATTGTATTAATCTGTCGCATAAGCGGTTCAAAGGTATCTGAACATTTATTGCAAAATTCGCCTTCTACACCGTGTATGTTCATTTTTGCACTATATACCAATGGATTTATTTTTTTACCACAATTCCAACAAATTTTTGCCATTTCTGTTTCTCCCTTAGATTAAACTTTCATATGTATTAAAAGCATTTACTGAAAGGATCAAACCTATTTGATTTAGCCCAATCTCATGACCTCTGATAAGCTTTATTTGGATTCATCCTACCACAATTATTTTTCATGTAATATTTAGAGCCTGTCTCAGAAATCTATTATTCAATCAATACAATGTTTTATAAATCTCTAATACGGTTTCCCGGTTGAGTTCCGTATAATTATTGGCCATCAGTCGTCCCTGCTTTTCTATAACGATATCCGTGAATTCTTCCAGTTCGCTTTCTTTCACGCCGTAGGCCCGCAGCGGCTGCTTCTGCAGAAGCTTGTTTAACAGTGTTTCCAAAGCTTCATACACCTGAGATTCCGGGCATCCGAGACATTCGGCCAGCAATCGGTTCAAATCCTGAATAGCTCCCACCGGCTGAAGTTTCTGATACATTTTATAAACTTCGGTAAACAGGGCATAGTTTGCCTCGCCGTGAGGCACATGGTATTTGCCGCCCAACGGAAAGCTCATGGCATGAACCGCGGCACAACCCGCATTGCTGAAAGCAATTCCGGCATAATTGCTTGCCATAAGAAAGCCTTTCATGTGATTCAGCCGCGCATCTTCGCCCTTCGCCCCAATCTGCTTAAAACCATTTAAAATCATGCGGATAGCTTCTGTTGAATACATCCGTGAAAACGGACTGGCCTTCGGTGATGTAAAGGATTCAACCGCATGAATCAGCGCATCAATAGAACTTGTCGCAAAAAATCGGAATGGCAGTCCCTCCAGAAGTTCCGGAATAAGAACGGCTTCATTTGCTAAAAGCGCATCATCCGCCAGACCGAGTTTTGTATTTCTGGATTCCAGAATCAAAACGCCGATATTGGTCACTTCACTGCCTGTACCGCAGGTTGTCGGCACAAGAATCAATTCCTTATCCCGAACCGGAGGGAACTTTTTATCATAAAGCTCCAACACAGGCGTCATTTTTTCCAGAGCAAACAGCTTGGCCACATCCAAAATGGCGCCGCCCCCGACAGCAATCACGCGATGATATTTATAATCCCCCACCGCTTCATGCATTTTTTCAACCATCACATCACTCGGCTCACCCTGAATATACCGGCGGTAATCCACGACTTTTGCCTCTCCGGTCAGCCCCTCAAAATAACGTTTATAAGTCCCGCCGCTGACAAAAATCAAATCCCCCTGTGACGGGTTTAACTGTCCGCAAAATTCTTTTACCGTGTCGCACTGTTTAATCGTCGGCACGATACGAAATTCTTTCATTCAAATCGCCTCCCGGTTTAATGTATCACTTAAAGTATCTTTTGTAAATCCCTGATATCCTCCAGCAATACATCGGCCATCCCGATTTCCTCCCTCGACCCAAAGCCATAAACACAGCCGGCCGTATAAACTTTATGATACCTGGCGACCTCCATATCATGAAAACGGTCTCCAACCATAAGGTATTCGGAAGGATATTTTTCTTTAATCACGTTAAAAATTTCATATTTGGGTTTCTGCTCATAATCGCCGCTGCAATACATATCGTCAAAATAATTCCCCAGTCCAAAACAATCCGCATGCAAATCCATATAGGAATGTCTGCAATTACTCAGATAGACCAGATAATAGCCTTTATCTTTAAGATACTGCAATGTTTCCAAAGCCCCGTCATAAAGAACAGCCTCTTTATTCTGAACTTTTTCTGTCATAAAACGGCCGATTTCCCCGGCATAAAACATTTTTTTCTGTTGAGAAAATTCCGGCTGGAAAGAATCCCACATATCCTGTACACTGTAGCCCAGCCATTTTGTAATCTCATCATCTCTGAATTCCCGCTCAGGGGCATCCCCGGCAGCTACCATTTCCCGATAGACCTGACGGAACACATCCGTATAAATTTTCGTACTATTGTGGAGAGTTCCGTCATAGTCAAAAATAATTGTCTGAATATTTTCCATCGTTACCCTCGATTACATCTGGCGAAAAAGATTTGCCATTTCAATAGCGCTGAGTGCACAGTCATATCCTTTGTTTCCAGCCTTTGTACCTGCACGTTCAATGGCCTGCTCAATATTATCTGTGGTGAGAACGCCAAACATGACAGGCAATCCATACTGAAGAGATACGGAAGCAACGCCCTTGGAAACTTCAGCGCATACATAGTCATAATGGGATGTGGAGCCTTTTATGACAGCGCCAAGGCAGATAATCGCATCATACTTTTTGCTCTGGGCCATTTTCTGAGCAGCGACAGGGATTTCAAATGCTCCCGGCACCCATGCAACTTCAATGTCGTCTTCATTCATGCCATGACGTACAAGGCCGTCAATAGCGCCGCTGAGTAATTTGGAACCGATAAATTCATTAAAACGAGCTACGATAATGCCTACTTTTAATCCTTCTGCTACTAATCTTCCTTCAAATGTTTTCATTTTTATATCCTCCGCTTTATCTTAATTTTTTACTTTTATTTGTATGTGAGCCAGTGGCCCATTTTTTCCTGTTTTGTTTTCAGATAGAAAGCATCGTCCTCGCCAAGTTCCATCTGAATCGGAACACGCTCCACAATCGAAAGTCCATAGCCCTCAAGGCCATATACTTTTTCCGGATTGTTTGTCATAAGGCGCATTTCTTTGATGCCCAAATCCACAAGAATCTGCGTACCAATCGTATAATCACGCATATCTGCCGGGAATCCCAGTTTGATATTGGCTTCAATAGTGTCATAGCCCTGATCCTGGAGCTCGTAAGCCCGGATTTTATTAATCAAACCAATACCGCGGCCTTCCTGGCGCATATAGAGAAGCACGCCGCGGCCCTCGGCTGCAATCCGTTTCATGGCTGCATCATACTGCTGTCCGCAGTCACAGCGCCGGGAACCCAGCGCATCGCCGGTAAGGCACTCGGAATGTACGCGGCAGAGAACCGGTTTACCGTCCCATATATCGCCTTTAACCAAAGCAACGTGATGTTCGCCATTTAACTTGTTGATATATCCGTAAATATCAAAATATCCGTAGCGTGTCGGCATCTTTGCCTTTGCCACACATTCAACAAAGCTCTCATGAGTTTTCCGATAATGAACTAAATCCTTCACTGTGCCAATTTTCAGTCCGTGTTCTTCAGCAAATTTCACCAAATCCGATGTCCGGGCCATCATGCCGTCCTCTTTCATAATTTCACAGCAAAGGCCAACCGATTTCAATCCGGCAATTTTCATTAAATCAACGGTTGCTTCCGTATGACCGCGCCGCTCAATCACGCCGCCGTCTCTGGCCAACAGCGGGAACATGTGCCCCGGCCGTCTGAAATCCGCCGGTTTCGCATCATCCGCCACAGTTTTCATCGCTGTAATAGAACGCTCATAGGCGGAAATGCCTGTTGTTGTATCCACATGGTCAATGGACACTGTAAACGCAGTTTCGTGATTATCTGTATTATGAACACACATCTGATGGAGTCCCAATTTATCCACATATTCTCTGGACATCGGCATGCAGATCAGCCCTCTGGCATAAGCCGCCATAAAGTTTACATTTTCCAGTGTGGCAAATTCTGCAGCACAAATGACATCGCCTTCATTTTCTCTGTCCTCATCATCAATAAGAACAATATTTTTTCCGGCTTTCAAATCATCGATGATTTCCTCAATGGTATTGAATTTAAATGTTTCGCTCATCTTCTAAGTCCTTCTTTCTTTGTTTAGTAAAATCGATTAGATAAAACCGTATTTTCTTAAATAGTCTTCATCAATCGTTTCTTTCACAGGCTCCTTCGCTTCCTCCGGCCCTTTCAGAAGTTTTTCCACATACTTGCCAATCAAATCGTTTTCCAGATTTACCCGGTCGCCGGCTTTCTTTTTCAGCAGTGTGGTTTCTTCCCCTGTATGAGGAATAATGGAAACCTTGAAAATTTTATTATCCACATAAGCCACTGTCAGGCTGATGCCATCGATGGTTATGGAACCTTTCTCAATAATATATTTTAAAATGTCCGGCGCCGCTTCAACGGTCACCCAAACCGCATTGTCTTCCCGTTCCAGCGATAGGACCCTTCCAGTGCCGTCCACATGGCCGCTGACAATATGTCCGCCGAGACGGTCGCAAAGCCGAAGCGCCCGCTCCAGATTCACTTTATCTCCCGGTCTTAAATCACCGAGGTTTGTCCTCCGGAGAGATTCAGCCATGACGTCCGCATCAAAGGTGCCTGAGCCGAGCTTTGTCACCGTGAGACATACGCCATTGGTGCAAATGCTGTCGCCAAGCTTCGTCCCCTCAAGGACTTTACCGGCTGCAATCGTCAGAACAGAGGACTTTGCCCCATGTTTTACGCCTTTCAGCACACCCATTTCTTCAATAATCCCTGTAAACACCCTGCTCACCTGCCTTCCCTGATATAACCGGTAATTTTTATGTCATCACCAATCATTTCCGATTTCCAGTCCGAAATATGCCATGCCTTACTCAAAACATGAATTCCGCGGCCCTCGACCGGGGTTTTCGCACCCTCGCCGCCAATCAGCATCGGTGCGATATAGAACTGAACCTTGTCCACAATTCCGGCCTGCAAAGCGCCCTCCGTCAAACGGCCGCCGCCTTCCAGCAAAATACTGTCAATCTGCATTGCGCCCAGGCAATCCATGAGAATATTCAAATCCACATGTCCCTCCGGGTTCGCTTCCACTTCAAGCACCTGCACGCCGCAGGCTTCCAGCTTTTGTTTTTTGGCCTCATTACAATTTTTCAAAGCTGCCACAATTAACGGATATTCTCCGGCCGAACTTACCAGCCTGGAATCCTCCGGAATCATCAAACGGCTGTCCACAACAATCCGCACCGGCTGCTTACCTCCCGGAATCCGGCAGTTTAACATCGGGTCATCCGCAAGCACCGTACCGATGCCGACCATAATCCCTGTCAGCTCATGCCGCAGCCGCTGGACCTCTTCCCTGGATGTCTCGCAGGAAATCCACTGGGATTCTCCATCTGCCGTCGCAATTTTTCCATCCAGCGACATGGCCGCTTTTAATACAACAAAAGGCCGCTTTGTAACGATATATTTCATAAATACTTCGTTTAATGCAATGGACTTCTCCGCCAGAATTCCGGTAACTGCCGGAATCCCTGCACTGCGGATTTTTTCAATTCCGCGGCCGGCAACAAGGGGATTGGAATCCAATGCGCCAACCACAACCCGGCCAATCCCTTTTTCAACAATCTTATCCGCACATGGCGGTGTCTTGCCATAATGGGAACAGGGCTCCAGAGTCACATACATGGTTGCCCCGGTCACATCCTCCCCATTTTCCTCTGCATTTCTGAAAGCATTTACTTCCGCATGGCCCTCTCCGGCCCGGATATGATAGCCTTCACCGATAACCCGGCCGTCTTTAACGATAACCGCTCCCACCATGGGATTTGGAGTTGTCGTCCCCCGGCCTCTGGCCGCCAGAGCCAACGCCCGCTCCATATACATTTCATCAATTTTTCTCTGTTCTTCCGGATAACTGCTTGTCATCTCAATATACGCCTTCTTTCTCCGGTATATTTTTCTTTAAAAAGCAAAAAACCACATGCCGGTTTCAGGGCTGTGGTTCATCATATATAGACCATATTTTGTTCGATTGCCTTTTCCACATCACAACATACCCGTGGAAATCCGAAAAACAAAAAGCTCTGGAATATATCATTCCAGAGCATAGCAAACAAAACTGTATCCATCATTCACTTCTTTCATCCAGACTATACTGTCGGCTTCGGAATTTCACCGAATCGGCCTTTCGGCTCGTGGGCTATACCACCGGTAGGGACTTGCACCCTGCCCTGAAGTTCATATTCAATTTACGTTAATTATAATAATACTTTTTATATATAATGTCAAGTCCTTTGCTGATAATCCAGTACCGCCGAGAGCTGCTCCATCTTTTCTTTGATTTCCTTGCGCGTCATATCTTCAGACACAGTCAAATCTCCAAAGACAGCGCCATTCCGGCGTCCTCCATCCAGGAAAAAGCAATCCATACTGGTGCATTTACGATAATCAATATTTGTATTTTTCGGAAGAATCATCCCGGTAATCGGTGTGATATGATATTGACCATCGACAATACTCTCAATAAAGTCAAAATAAATAAACTTCATCTTCTCATTAAGATAGGCATACTGACGCTTATAGATATTAGAGACTTCAATAAAATCCGGCCGGGAAACAGCCATAAAGGATGGGTAACTGCCTCTCCACCCATGGTCCGCAAAAACTTTCTGAATCTTTTCCCGGATATAAGAGCGGAAATTAATCATATCACGGTCGCTCTCATATAATCCCTGCCGGTCTCTCCCGCACTCTTCCAAAAGATGATTTAATGTCTTGAACAAAATATTTCCTTTGAGGGTACGCATCGTATACAGCAATTCCTGTACCAGTTCCCGGTCATTACATTCTCTTTTCAAAAAATAATCCGCCAGACGCCTTAACCCAAGGCTGGCAAAAAACTCCGCACCTCTGTGCATTTTGGCTGAATCTAATGTCCATTCCACCTGGTCCGAATCATATAAAACCGTCGATTTGCCAAAGCCGATTTTCGTTGTCGGCAATAAATAAAGATGAAAATAAGGACGCAAAAACTCAAAAATATGCAGCGCCTTCTGTTCATGGATATTGAGATAACTTTCTCCAAGAACCTGTTTCTTCTGCTCAACAGCTTCCAATGTCTCATTCAAAAGATTCCATGGCAGGCCAATCGTATCCGCCTTTAATTTAAGCATATGTACACGATAATTCCAAAGGCGCACACCGCCCCGCAGAGATGAAAAGGAAAATGCGCTTTCTTTCGGAGCCTGACCCTCGCCGGAAGCCAGACGATTTGTAAAACTCAGCCGATACCGCCCATCTTCCAGCCGTTCGCCCCGCAGATTTTCCATAAGAATTTCTTTTGGATGGCGCCCATCCTCAATGAGCACATCCTGAAACTCCGCAGTAATTGCAAATCCCTGATTCATCTGAACATTCACCTGGAAATTCCGGTCCTTAATTTTATAAGGTATCTTCCGTTTTCCAACCAGCTCCCGATAAAAAGCCAACAGCACTCTCTGCTCTTCCGTATGAAATTGTTGAACGAACTGATGAAATTCTTCATCCACAAAATCATAATTTGACATAAAAAGCCCCTTACTTTAAAATTCAGCTAACCTTTACTATTTTAGCACGACTATTCAACGGATGCAATCATTCTTTATTCTCAAGCACAATCTTTCGCGTCATTTCATCTTTCATCAGCCGCTGCCAAATCTGAGCCACCGGAAGTCCAACCACGTTGTTATAATCTCCATGTATCTCCCGGATAAATACGGAACCGCGGCCCTGGATGGCATAGCTTCCCGCCTTGTCCATCGGTTCTCCGGTACGGATATATTCTCTCAATTGTTCTTCATCCGCCGGATACATTGCGACATCCGTCTTTTCATAAAACATCTGGGTCATATCTGCCGTCATCATGCAAACGCCCGTATAAACCTGGTGGGTCTTTCCCTGAAGAAACTGAAGCATTTTCAGTGCGTCCGCTTCATCCTTTGGTTTCCCCAAAATGATATTATCCAATGCAACAATCGTATCTGCGCCGATAACCAGCACATCCGGCTGGGCCGCACCGCCAATCTGAGCAAAGATATCTCCGGCCTTATCCGCGGCCAGTCCCATAACCACCTGGGCCGGACGATTTCCCCGCATGTCTTCTTCTTTATGACTTGGTATGATTTCAAATTTTAATCCAATCTGTGTTAATAACTCCCGCCTTCTCGGAGATGCAGAAGCTAAAATAATTCTACTCATTTTTCATGCCTCCCGGATACAGTATACCCGGCAAAATAGAGATTTTCAATATTTTTATGGCAGAATCATCCCCTGCTTCATTTCCCCATCATTTCCGGCATATTGCTCCAATACATCTTGGGCATCATGTTCATGCGGCAGCGTGGATTCCTTCGCTCCTTAATTCCAATGGTTTCATAAAACTGCTTCCACCACTGTTCAAACTGTTTCTGACTGTCGGAAATATCGGAAACCGCCTCTTCATTCGGCGTTACATCTCCGGCAATCCACCAGCCCTTTCCAACCTCATGAACACAGACTTCATGCCGCCGTTCATCATAAATCATCCAGTTTTCCATCGGATATCTGTCCGCAAAATGTTCGGCCATCAGGGGAATCTGATGATGTTTCGGCGCTATCTTTGCAAAAAGCACACCGCTGCTCAATTCCCTGAAACGAACAAAACCGTAGAAATGGTCTTTTTCCCGCATAACGCCTCTCTCCAGTTTTATCATCCGCATGACCACCGGGTCGGCAAGCTGTTCCGTCACTTTTCGGCCAATACGAAAGCCTTTAACAAGAAATCGATAAATTGTATCCCCCTTATCCATATGGCAGGACATCGCCGCATATTTCACTAAAATCCAGGCATATCCTGAAATTTTATGGATGACGGCATCGGCTACCCGCGTCGCCTTATCCACATCCGTCTCCACCGGAATAATTTCGGCAAAGAGGGATGACTCCACATAGTCTCCTGCAGCTACGGTTTGATGTTCATGGCCATAGCGGCTCATATAGGCCGCATGGACAGCAGATAATATGCCTTCCAGCGAATCTTCGCACATATAAATCCTCTGATTTTTCATACGACCACCTCCCGCAGCGCCGGCAGCGGAATCTGCCACTGTCCTGCCTGACTGTCATCAAACATGGAAAGCTGGTGATAACCGGAAATAGACTCCCGCACCTCTCTCGGCAGCCGCTCATTCACAGACAGAAGATTCCGGGTAATCGAATCCTCATTAAAATTTATCCGATACATCATCTTTCCGGAACAGGTAATAAAATATATGGCACGCTTCAGAACAATACCCATTCTTTTTAAATCATTAAAGTTCAATGTGGCATGCCGCCGGGCCTGACATATTCTCCGCGCTCCCACAACACCGACTCCCGGAACTCTCAGCAGCATCTCATAGGATGCCCGGTTGATCTCCACCGGAAACTGATCCAGATTCCGAAGCGCCCAGTCGCATTTGGGGTCCAGCGCAATATTGAAGGAATTATGCTGCTCACTTAAAAGCTCGTCTGCCCTGAATCCATAATACCGCAGCAGCCAGTCCGCCTGATACAAACGGTGTTCCCTCAAAAGGGGCGGCTTCGTATCTACCGCCGGAAGCAGATTATCTTCATTTACCGCCACATAAGCCGAATAGAACACCCGGCGCAGGGCAAATTTTTTATATAAGGCTTCCGCCACCGAAATAATCTGATAATCACTCTCCGGCGTTGCTCCAACCATAACCTGGGTACTCTGCCCCGCAGGAACAAACTTCGGCGCATGATGATACACCATTAATTCCTCTTTATTCTGCAAAATTCCCTGCTGCACCTGTCGCAAAGGTTTCAAAATCATTTTTCGGTTTTTATTCGGGGCCAGCTTTTTCAACCCCTCTGCCGTCGGCAGCTCCAGATTACAGCTCATTCTGTCCGCATAAAATCCTGCCCGCCGTATCAATTCTTCATCGGCTCCCGGAATGGATTTCACATGAATATACCCGTAAAACTGATATTTTTCCCGCAAAAGCTGCAAAGTTTCCAGCATCAGTTCCATCGTATAATGAGGATTTTTCACCACGCCCGAACTCAGGAACAGCCCCTCGATATAATTTCTGCGATAAAACCCCATTGTCAACTGACATATTTCTTCCGGCGTAAATGTGGCCCGGGGCACATCATTACTCAATCGATTCTTACAATAGGCGCAGTCATAAACACAATCATTGGATAAAAGTATCTTCAACAAAGAAATGCACCGTCCATCGGAAGCAAAACTATGGCAGATTCCGCAGGCCCGAGAGTTTCCCATACCTTTACCGCCGTTTCTCCTGTCCACACCCGAAGATGTACACGCCACATCGTACTTTGCAGCATCCGCTAAAATTGTCAGTTTTTTCTGTATCATGTCCTCGGCTGCCAAAAATTCCATCACATTGCCTCCTTACAGTTCTACTCCTTATACACATCCTCATTATACCATACATACGTTCTCTTCGCAAACGCTTGTTCGATATTTTTTTCAAAAAAAAAAACGTCAGCGCTTTCTATCTTTGAAGGTCTTTGAAAGCCTGACGATAGAAAGCCTGACGCTTAACTCTTTACCCGGCGGCAAAGAAATATCCTTTCTTTTTCTATATTCCAAATATTTGCTTTGCCGCTTCCATATTCTCAATAATAGGGACTTCGAAAGGGCATCGGGTTTCACAGGCGCCGCACTGGATACATTCTCCGGCATGGTGCGGAAGCACCGCATAATGTTCGCGGACAGTCTCCGGGATTTCTCCCTGAGCCCGAGCCAAATTTAAAAATTTTGTCACTAAAGCAACATCGATATTTTTCGGACACGGCGCACAATGGCTGCAATACATACAATGTCCCTTCCAGCTAATATTCGGAAAAGCAGAAAAGGCCAAAGCATAATCCTTTGCTTCATCAGGGGCTTCCTCATAAGCCAGGCTGGTTTGAAGCTGTTCAGCCGTATGGGCTCCAACCAAAACGGAAGCCACCGCCGGGCGTGTCAGAGCATAATGCAGGCATTGATTCGCCGTTAATGCCTTTCCGGCCGGAGACAGGGAGGCGTCCAGCAAATCACCGCCGCCGAAAACTTTCATTACGGTGATTCCCACGCCAAGTCTCTGACAGACTTCATACAGTTCCTGGCGCTCTGAATCCATATTCACCAATGGCGCCGCATAATTCTTTTCACGCCACAAATCTTCCACATCTTCACTGGCCGGCTGTAAATCATAGCATGGATTTACGCTGAACATCAATACCTCGATATGGCCGCTCTGCACCGCTTTTAACGCCACCTGGGGATTATGGCTGCTAAGCCCGATATGACGTATCCTTCCGGCCTTCTTTAAATCCAAAACATACTGCAGCACAGGGCCCTGAGCGATTTCTTCCCAATCCTTCAGTGAATCCACATAGTGAATCATCCCAACATCAATATAATCTGTCCGCAAAAGCGTCAGCATTTCCTCAAAGCCTTTTTTTACCTCGTCAATATTTCTGCTGCGCTCATACTGCCCGTTTTTCCATATGGAGCATATATGGGACTGAATTAAAAATTTCTCCCTTCGGCCGACAAGCGCTTCGCCCACACTGGCGCGGATTTCCGGATTAGATGTATTCTGGATTGTAACAGGTTTTCTTGCTCTTATAAGACTGTTTGTAGGTCTTGAAGTTTACTGTATGCCCTTGATACTCTGGACGCTCCAAAATATCAGCTATGGTGTCACCCGTCCAGTTATAGGGATTATCCGGCGGCGTATTCCTTGTTGCTCTGCCCATCTGCTGAAAATGGATAGTCGGCGTTATAACTTTGTCCTCTTTCAGAATACGGGCAATCTGCGACGGCCCGTAACCGTCAAGGCACAGGGCAAATATCCGTTTGACTACCCTGGCGGCTTCTTCATCTACAATCCACTGTTTTTTGTTATCTGGGGCTTTCATATATCCGTATGGCGGATTGGTACAGAGATGTTCTCCTGCTTCCCCTTTTGACTTCATCACAGCGCGGATTTTCTTACTTGTGTCTTTCGCATACCACTCATTGATAATATTCAAAAAAGGGGTAAAGTCGCTATCCTGCTGGTTCGCGCTGTCTATGCCGTTGTTGATAGCGATAAACCGCACACCCTTTTCCATGAACAGGACTTCTGTATAAAAGCCCACTTTCAGATAATCACGACCAAGACGCGACATATCCTTGACAATTAACGTCGCTACTTCTCCATTTTCAATTCGTTCCAGAATACCCGTCGTCCACAAAAAACGCGGTATTTGAAAAATGATTTTCTTTTGCGTATTTACTTAAAATCGTCTTTTGATTTATGATACTGTTGCTGTCGCCCTCCTGTTTATCATCCTGGGATAACCTGCAATAGAGAGCAGTAATTTCATCCTGGCTCAAAACTGCAAAAGGAAAATTGTTTACGGCAGGGCGGGTGTTTGACTGTAACATTTTAACCTCCTTATCCGACAGTCAAACAGACAATGCGTTGCCTACATTTATTATACCGCGCTGCCTGGAAACTGTCTGCTGCCTTTTACTGATTTGCAGATTTTTTTCGGAGGTCGTTTCGGATCAGACGCTTCACTTTGGAAACTGCCTCCTCCGTGGCGTCAGGTCTGGAATGGGATTTTACAACATAGGTTGTGTTCCCAATTTTATATTCGCGCACCATCTGGGGGGCATTTATTTTCTCGTTTTGCATAGTTTTCACCCTTTCAAATACAAAACCGTTAGATGTATCAAAAAGAGGCAAAAACGGACGGCTGCTGGCACAGCTCCACGGGAATTTCACCCCGGCCCATGCTTGTGGGTGCGGCGCGCAATGCTTTGTGGGCGTTCAACGCGCGAGTATCTTTGACCTGCCTGTATGTCGTCGCCCGCAAGCTGCCACGCCTGCTTTGCGGCCTGGTGTGG
>ERZ809224.567-NODE-567-length-34161-cov-14.226998_pt1 | contig 34161 bp, 27 predicted proteins | sample MGYA00520513_ERZ809224 | MGnify/ENA primary metagenome ERZ809224 (study PRJEB31576, sample SAMEA3212658) | Homo sapiens | biome: human-gut; feature: human gut; material: fecal | place: Sweden | collected 2012 ... | reverse complement strand
GACCAGCCTAATCCTATTACCCATTTTGCTTGCATTGTGCTATTGTCTATTTGTTCTGCCAAATATCCATGTTCTGTTGCTGTTTTTACAACAAACTCAAAACATTCTCTTGCTTTCTTTTTATTTCCTGCTTCTAAGCAATATTCTGCCATCCATAAGTTTGCTATTACCCATGGATTTCCTCCCGCATAGTTATCTCCTTCATATCTTAAATAGCCACCTGTATATGTTCTTAATGTTAGTTCTATTCTTTCTAATGTGTTTAGCATTTTCTTTTCTTTTGGTGCTATTACTTTAAATGGTGTAACTAATCCTAGTAAACTTATATCCATTTTTTGATCTTTATTTCTTATAAATGTTTTTTTGTTGTTATCATATAAATTTTTTAATATGTAGTTTTTAATTTCTACTAGATATTTTCTTAATATTTGTAATTCTTTTTCAATTTTTTCTATTTTTAATCTATTTTTTTCGAACTCTGGTTTTACTATTTCATATATTTTTATCATTGCATCAAAACTTGAAAAGATTGTTGCAAGTGAATATGTGTGTATTCCCTCGTTTTCTTCCCACAAATCATAGCTTTTATATTCTTCTTCTTTTTCATCTAAAACATTTTGTACATATTTCTTTAAGAATTTTATAGCACTTTCACTCATTCTTAACGTGTCTTTTAAGAATTTGGCGTTTTTTGTGTGTTCATAATGATTGTAAATTCCATATACTACGCTTGCTGTTTCATCTATTTGATATCCCCAGCAAGGAGCTAAACTTCCATCTGTATAAAATCTTTGCTCCCACATTCCATTTTTGCTTTGTGTCATTTTGCAAAATGTTTTGTAGTATTTTTCTGTTTCTTTTGTCATTCCTAATATATCTAATGAATTTGTTATAAATATTGCATCTCTTGGCCAACAATAAGAGTATCTTCCGCATTTTGTACGGTTTTCATCTATCTCTACTGCTGCTGATATTCCTCCTGTTAGTTCGTTTGTAAGTAATGGATAAAGTAATATTGTTCTTTTATATATTTTTTCTAGTTTTTTCATGTATTTAGTATTAGATTCTGGAAGTTTTATTGTATCATGTTCTTTTACATATTTTTCCCAATGTTTCTTTGCTTTGTCTAATTCCTTTTTTACCTCTATATTTTTTGCTTCTGCAATTTTTGTTTCTATTTCTTTTATTGATGAACCTTGAGAAACTGTTATATATATGTCTAATTCTTTTTCTTCATTTGGTTTTAATGTTCCTAAGTCATAGCAAATACTTGAATCATTTGACATTCCTATATAATCTTTATCCCAAATTACACCGTTTTCTATGTTAGCTTCATTATTATTTATTTGTGAAGCTTTTACTTTATTATTTGAACAAATAGAAAATGTATAATCATGCATGTATTGAACTAGGCTATCATTAACATAGTAGCCACTTGCTTGATTGTTATCATTTGTAAGTAAAGCAGAATGTATTATAAAACTTACATTTAAATCTATATTGTTTTGGTTTTTGAATTTATATTTTTTTACAATTACATTTTTATTTATACATACAAAATCTGTTTGTAAAATATTTAATTCAAAATATGTATTTAATATTTTTGTGTTTAATATATTTGTATTTTCTGTAAAATATTGCTCATATTGATTATTTATGTCATCATGTAAATAAATCATGTTTGAATCATTTATTTTTACTCCTGTATGAAAATAATCTACAAATTGCCTGTAATCCGTGTTTGGGTAAAATACTCTTAATAATTCTCCTTTTTTTGTATAACTTGCTGTTATTTCTTTATTACCTATAATTGCATCATTATAATATTTTTCCATTTGTATCTCCTTCAAAATTATTCAGGGCAGACAAAGGTTCTGCCCCTACGTTTATTGTAATTATGAAATTGTTTTTACTATTTGTTGTTCTAATTCTTTTATCTTTTCGTTTATTGCCATTATTTCTTCGTCTTTTTTATCCTCATCAAATATATCATCTTTTATCATAGAACTCATGTCTTCTAATTCTTCTTTTAATGTAGATAATCTATCTATTACTTCTAATCTTAAATATCTATGTTTATCATACATATTAACTTTTGATTCTACTGATATTTTATCATCTAGTTTATAGTCTTCACCATAATCTGGTATGGTTACTGGTATTTCTGTTGTTTCCATTAGTTTTTGTTTTAATATCTTTTGTCCTTCTGGTTCTCCATGTACTAAAAATATGTGCTTTGGTTTTGTTATAAATGAATATACAAAGTTTAAAAGTCCTTCTTGGTCTGCGTGTCCTGAATATCCTTCTATGTACTCTATTCTAGCATTTACAGCTACTTCTTCTCCAAATATTTTTACTTTCTTTTCTCCTGCAACAAGCTTTGCTCCCAATGTTCCTGGTGCTTGATAACCAACAAATAATATTGTGCTATTTGGATTCCATAAATTATGTTTTAAGTGATGTTTTATTCTTCCTACTTCGCACATACCACTAGCTGATATTATTATTGATGGTGTTTTATTTTCATTCAATGCTTTTGATTCTTCTGCTGTTTGTGTAAATTGTAGCCCTGGGAACTCTAATGGATTATCTCCACTTTCTATTTGTTTTCTTACATCCTCATCAAATAATTCTGTATTTTGTCTAAATATTTGTGTTGCAGATATTGCAAGTGGGCTATCTACATATACTGGCACTTTCATTAATTTATCATATTTTTCTAAGAATTCCTTATCTGTTCTATGTTCTTTTAAATTGTTTAACTCATACAAAATTTCTTGTGTTCTTCCTACTGCAAATGATGGTATTACAACATTTCCACCTTTATCTAATGTTTCTGCTACTATATTCAAAAACATTTCTGCTTTTTGGTCGTTCCTTATATGAAGTCTTCCTCCATATGTTGATTCCATAACTAAGTAATCTGCTGTTTCTATCATTGTTGGAGAATCTAAAAGTGGCATATCACTGTTGCCTAAGTCACCTGAGAATACTACTTTCTTTTCTTCTCCATTTTCATTTACCCATATTTCAATAATACTAGACCCAAGCATGTGTCCTGCATCATTAAATCTAACATGTATTTCTGGTGATAACTCAATTATTTCATCATATTTTACTGGTTTAAATATTTTTAAACAATCTATTGCATCTTGTGCTGTATATAGTGGTGGTAGTTCTGGAAGTCCTTTTCTTTTTCTTTTTCTGTTTTGCCATTCATTTTCTTGTTCTTGAATGTGTCCACTATCTGGAAGCATTATTGAACACAAATCACATGTTGCTTTTGTTGCAATTACTGGGTTTCTATATCCTTCTACATATAATTTTGGAATTCTTCCAGAGTGATCTATATGTGCATGTGTAAGTAATAGATAATCTATGTCACTTACGTTGTATGCAAAGTCCTCATAATTTTCCCTTTCTTCTGCTGCTTTTCCTTGATAAAGTCCACAGTCAATTAAAATTCTTTTTCCTGCTCCTTCTAATAAAAAGTTTGAACCTGTAACAGTTTTTGTTGCTCCTAAAAAAGTAATATTCATAAACTTCGCTCCTTCATATAAATAATTTAGTTTTTTTATTTAATTTTATATTAAAATCTTCATTAGTTTCATATTGTAAGATTCCCGCTATTGCATTATCGTCATATACTTTTAAAATGAATTTATCATTGTTTTTTTGAGCTTCTAAAAGCATATCTTCTAAATCAATTATTCTATATTTTAATATGTCTGATGTTATTTCATAATTTTTCTCAACGTTATTACATAATATATTTATTGCTCGTAAATTGCAAGCTTTTGTTATTAAATATTTTTCTGTTCTTTTAATTTCTGTTTTTAAATCTTTAATATCTTTTATTTCTTCTGTTTTATTTATTGGTATTAGCTTATAATATCTAAACACATATATTTTTTCTATAATTTCTTTTTTATTTTCTATATTTTTTAGTGTTTTGTTAAATGCTTTCAAAAAGCTCTTTTGTAAGTTTATTAATTCATTAAATATTTTTTCTTCATTGTACTGATTTAAGTCTAATTCTTCAAATAGCTTAACATTTTCATTTAATTTTAACTTCATTTGAACATAGGTAAATGGTTCCATTAATTTACTACATTTTTTTAATTTTATTAATAATTTTTCTCTTCTGCTTTGAAGTAATTCCGTATATTCGCTAAGGCTAAATATCTTTTTTTCTCTTCTTAAATTTCCTTGCATAAATTCTTTTCTTAGTATTTGGGTGTCATTCATTATTTCGTCAATTCTTTTTATTTCTTTACCTATTTTTTTCTTTTCAGTGTCTAATTCTTGCAAATATTGTTCTTTGTTACTTATTTTCTCTAAGTCTTTTTTCATTATATTTTCTATTTTTATAAAGTCTTTTAATTTTTTATTATCATTCTTTATTTCTTCTAGAATGCTTATTTTATATATATCATTCAAAATTTTTTGAGCTAATTCTTCTCCGTAATTTAATTTTAGCTTTAATTCTAATTCTTCTATAAAATCTAATTCTTTACTTTTATTTATTTGTTCTTGCAAGAATTCATTTCCAACTAATATTTTTATATTTTGATATACTATGTTGCATATATAGTTTTCGATTTCTTCTGCCACTACATTCCACGACCATCCATCAAAATCTCTTACTATTTCTTCTTCATCAACTATTTTGCCTTTGCTTAGTAATTTTTCTAATGGTCTCTTTAAAAAACCGTATTTTGCTTTAATACTCACTCTATTTTTTATTAAATTATACAGTCCATAGCAAACTGTTTTTTCATTAGGATATGAAATTATTTTATTTTCTTCTACAATAAACTTTTTATCTCCTAATTTGGTTTCTTCATTCAACCTTGGTTTTACTAGTTCTATCTCATCACAGTCTTCTTTTATTATTTTTAGCATTTCTTCTAGCATATCTTTCTTGCTATTTGTGTAAACTTTTACTTTGTTATAATCATCATATGCTGTTTCCATTTTATACAAAATATTAAGAAGGATATTTTTAGTACCTTCAGAAAAAGATTTTTTTTCTAATATTTTTTCTAACTCATTATTATAGTCTCTTATATTTAATTTAGAAAAAATCTCTTCTCTTCCCAAGATACTTATACCCTTCTTTCGTTAATATTTATTCTTCTGATTCTGTCTCTGGTCCTACAGGTTTTGCCATTTTCAATTCTTGCCATTGTTCTTTTGAAACTAATACTTGTCTAGGTTTACTTCCTTCATATCCAGAAATTATTCCTCTTGCCTCCATTTGGTCTATAATTCTTCCTGCTCTCGCATATCCTACTTTAAATCTTCTTTGAATAAATGATGCTGATGCTTGTCCTAAGTCAACAACTGTATCAATTGCCTCCATTAAAAATGGATCTGTTTCATCATCATCTTGTTCATCTAGTTCTTTATCTGTGCTATTTGCTCTTTCTATTTTTTCCAATACATCTTCACTATATGTAGGTCCACCGTTTTCCTTTAAAAAACTTACTATTTTTTCTACTTCGCTGTCAGATACAAATGCTCCCTGAATTCTTATTGGTTTTAAAACTCCTGTTGGGAAAAATAGCATATCTCCTTTTCCAAGTAGCTTTTCTGCTCCCGCAGAATCCAAAATAGTTCTTGAATCTACTTGTGATGTTACTGCGAAAGAAATTCTACTTGCTATGTTTGCTTTAATAATACCTGTAATTACATCTACAGAAGGTCTTTGTGTTGCAATTACTAAATGCATTCCAGCCGCCCTTGCCATTTGTGCTAATCTACATATAGCATCTTCTACATCATTTTTTGCCACCATCATTAAATCTGCAAGCTCATCTATTATTATTACTATTTGTGGCAACTTTCCTTCTGCTCCCTCTTTTTCTAGAGCCTCATTATATCCTGCTATATCTCTAACATTTTTTTCTGCAAACAAGTGATATCTATTTACCATTTCTTGAACAGCCCAAGCAAGTGCTCCTGCTGCTTTTTTAGGGTCTGTTACAACTGGTATTAATAAGTGTGGTATTCCATTATATACAGAAAGTTCAACAACTTTTGGGTCAACCATTACAAGTTTTACTTCACTTGGTTTAGCTTTATATATTATACTTGTAATTAATGTATTTATGCAAACACTCTTACCAGATCCAGTACTTCCTGCTATTAAAACGTGTGGCATTTTTGCTATATCTGTAACGATTGCTTCTCCTGCTGCATTTTTTCCTAGTGCAAATGATAGTTTAGATTTTGCATTTTTAAACTCGTTGCTATCTATAATATCTCTTAAATGTACAACTTCTTTTTCCTTATTGGGTATTTCTATCCCTACTGCTTGTTTCCCTGGAATTGGTGCTTCAATTCTTATTGTTTCTGCTGCAAGGCTAAGTGCAATGTCATCTGCCAAATTTGCTATTTTGCTAACTCTAACTCCTTCTGCTGGTTTTAATTCATATCTTGTTATTGTTGGTCCAACAGACACATTTTCTACTTTTGCAGATACTCCAAAACTATATAGAGTTTTTTGTAATTTATTTGCTGTATCTGTTACAGCCTTTTTCCCCATTTTTGTTGCAGTTTTACCAGGTGTTAGAAATTCTACCGGTGGGAATTCATAATTTTCATCTTCAACAGTTAGAGCATGCTCTAGTGTTAAAATTTCTTTTGATTTATCTTCTTTTATTTCTTCTTGTTTTTTAAATAATGATGTTTGTTCTTCATTATTATTTGCCATTTTTATATTTATTTGATCTTCTGTTACTATATTATCTTCTGGCATTATTTTTGATTTTTTCTTTTTTTCTTCTTTTTCTTTTGGAATTACTTCTTTATCTGCTCTTAGTTTCCTTTGTTCTATTCTTTGCGCTTTTGCTTCTTGTTTCTTTTCGTTTCTAGTTTCAATATATTCTTTTAATAATTCAGCTGGCTTTATTCCAAATAAAAAGATTGAATCTATTATAGCTATTCCTATTGCAATTATTACTGTTCCAATTTTTCCAACTAAGTTTATTAATCCTATTGCACAAATTGCTCCTACCGCTCCACCGCCAATATTTTTACTACCATTATAGTATGCTTGTTTAATAGCTTCTTCGAAGCCATTTGCCGTGCTAAGTTTTCCTTGTGAAATCTGAATTACTGTAATAATTGTTGTAATACATAATAAAAAAACTGCATATTGCAATATTTTTTTCATAAAATTGTCTTTATCTTCATCGCATGCCAAAAAAATAGCAATTGCAAATGTTCCTACTGGAATAATGTATTTTATCCAACCCATTATTCCTCCTAAAATTGGGCTTAATGTTTGCCCTATATATCCAGCTTTTGTGTATATTAATATTGTTAGTAAAATGCTTGCAATAATTAATGTAACAACTTGTAAATCTAACATTGTTCTGTTTTTCTTTTTACTTCTTTTTCCTCTTGACATGTTTTCTCCTTTTATTAATTGGACTCTCTATAAATTGGAATTTGTGTGAGGGGGAATTCTAGGGACTGTCCCTTAAAATCACCAAACCTGGGGATTTTGGGGACTGTCCTGAATTCATCCGGAACTAAACAAATTCCAATTTGCATATAATTTTTATCTAAAAAAGCCAGAAATTACAGGAAATCTATAAATTTAAAAATTCTGACTTCCATTAAAATTTCTGACTTCCTTGGTATTTTTTCTTATTTAAGTTCTTTTCTATTTTGTTCTATAGTTTTTATTGCTTCATTTAAAGTTACACTAACATTGTTTATTGCAGATTCAAGATTTGCAAGTATGCTATCTGCATAATCTTTTGTTCCCTTTGATATTTCTCTTGACATTTCATTTGCTGTTTCTATTATTTCTGCTTTTTGTTCATAAGCTTTTCTTGTAATCTCATGTTCGTCTATCATAGCTATTATTCTATTTTCTGCTTCTTTTACTATTCCATCTGCTTCTTTTTGAGCTTCTTCAAGAATACGAGCTCTTTCTTCTTTTACCCATTTAGCTTGTTTTAATTCATCTGGAAGTTTTAGTCTTATTTCTTTTATTATTTCTAGTACTTCTTCTTTATCTACAATCCCTTTGTCTGTAAATGGTAGGCTCCTACTTCTTTCCATTATATCCTCTAATGTTTCTAATAATGTAAAAATTTCCATGATTTTACCCCTTTCGAATAAATATGACATATACGCTTCCATATTTCCTTATGTCAAAAATTCTCATTTCCTTATATTTTAAAATTTCTTGTTCTTTATTTTTATCATCTGTTTCAAATATTATGATCCCATCATCTAATAACATGTTATTTCTGAAGATATACTCCATTGATTTAATTGCAAAATCTGATTTATATGGTGGATCTAAAAATATTATATCAAATTTTTTATTTTCTTTATTTAATTTTTTTAAAGCCTCTGCATAATCTTTATTTATTATTTCTACTTTATCTATTAATCTTGTTTCTTTTACATTCTGTTTAATTATTTTTATAGCTTCGTATGAATTGTCACACATTACAGCATTCTTAGCACCTCTACTTAATGCTTCTATTGCTAATGCTCCACTTCCCGAAAATAAATCTAATACATTTTTATCTTCTAGGTCAAATTGAATTATGCTAAATACTGCTTCTTTAACTCTATCTAAAGTTGGTCTTGTATTTAGCCCTGATAATGTGTTTAATTTCTTTCCTCTTGCTGTGCCACTTATAACACGCATAAGTACACCTCTTCTTTGATTATCTATATTTTATTTTATTTTTCTAATATGTCAATAGAAATAATATAATTGTAACATATAAATAATATTATTGTAATTATTGTAACATTTCTACAATAACACGAGTATATTATACATAATAACTTTATATTTTGCAAGTTTTTTTAAAAAGTAGTTAAATATTACAATATGCTAAAATTGCTCCTATAACAATTATTAAAAAACCTGTTACTTTTAGTCCTAGTGCCCCATCGTTTTGGTCACCAAAGCTAAACATCTTTTTTGTTATTGGTCTAGCATCATATATTAGTATTACTCCTACAGTTGCAATTACCATTCCTAATCCAAATAAAAATTTCATTGTTTCACATCCTTTTAGCAATACCTACAAAGTATTGCTTCTAATCCAATATTTATGTCTATTAAACCATTTTTATAATTATAGTCTAAGTCTATTAATTCTTGCAATATTTTTCTTAGTTCTTTTTCTTTAAAGAATTCTGATTGTTTTTTATATTTAGTAACTAAAAACATTTGGTTTGGTTTTAATTTTAGGCATTCTGTAATATTTCTATTATACTTTTCTGCTAATTTTGCCATATATAGTTTTTTCAAATGATTATATAATGTTACTAATATTTTTTGTATTGGTTCTTTGTTGTACAATAATTCTTTTAGCATTTCTAAAACCTTTGTAATATCTCTTTTCCCCAAATTATCAGTTAAATCAAATATTCTGCTTTCTAATTCTTTAATTGATAATTTATCTATATCTTCTTTTTTTATTGCCCCATTTTTTCCTTCATATTCTATAAGTTTTCTTATTTCATTTATTAACACTTGCATATTTGTGCCACATGTTTCTATAAAATATTGTAATGTATTTTCATCTATATTGACTTGATACATATTACAAATTGTTTTTAATCTTTTTTTTAATTCTATTGGCTTTAATCTTTCAAAATTGCACACTTCTCCAAGTTCTTGAATAGTGTTTGTAAGATCGCATTTAATTAGTTCTTCTTCTATAAATATTAGCACTGTTGTTTGATCTATAGTTTTTATGTTTTCTTTTATGTATTCACTAATCTTTTTTTGTAAATCTGTATTTGATTTTGTGTTTGATTTTTTCTCTTTTTTTAGTATGTTTGAATTTTTAACTATTATTAATTTTTTATCATATCCAAATGCAGGAGTTTCTATATCAGAAATCAGCCCATTCACATTTGTTTCATTAATTTGTATGTAGTTTATTCCTAGTATTAAATCTCCAAAGATTTTTTTTATTTTTTTAACTGCATTTTCTAAAAGGTAAGTTTCTTCTCCATAAAACAGATATATGCTATGTAATTTTTCTTGTTTCAATTCTTTTTCTAAATTTTCTACTGTCATTATACCTCCAATTTTATGAGACAAATCAAAAGTAGTATATTGTGCATTTTAATGAATGAGTAAAACCGGAGGCGTACGCTGTACGTTGAGGATTTTACGATTGAATTAAAATGTGCAAGATGCTGCTTTTCATTTGTTTTATTACAATTTTTCTGAAAACCTAGCACTATGTGCATGACAAATTGCTGCTGCCATACTGTCTGTTGTGTCGTCCAATTTTGGTAACTTTTCTACATTTAATATTGCTTTTACCATTTTTTGTACTTGAATTTTATCTGCTCGTCCATAACCTGCAACTGCTTGTTTTATTTGGAGTGGTGTATATTCATATGTTGGTATCTGTTTCTGGCATCCAACTACTAATACCACTCCTCTTGCTTGTGCTACATTTATTGCTGTTTTTACATTGTTGTTAAAAAACAATTCTTCTACTGATATTGCATCTGGTTTATATTCATCTATTATCATAGATAAATCATCATATATTTTTGTAAGTCTTAATGGAAATGACTCTCCTGCTTTTGTTGTAACAGCACCGCTGTCTATTAATTTGAATTTATTACCTTGGTAGTCTATTATACTATATCCGGTTATCGCAAATCCTGGGTCTATTCCTAATATTCGCATTTATATTATCTCCTTTGTATGGAATACATTATTTTTGTAAATCTTCTTTTATTATTCTAAAAATCTCTGCAACACTCCATCCTTGTGCTATTGTTCCCTTTGGTAAATATGGAGCTTTTGAATCATATATTTCTGCAATACTTCCTATTGCACCTCTTTCATATAATTCTTTTGTAAACGTCTTTTTTGTGTTTTCTACAAATTCATTTAATCTAGCTTGTAATTCTTTTTTGCTCGTTTTATCCTTTTCTGATTTAATCATATTTCTTAAAGTATCATAATATAATCCTAAAAGCCATGGCCATGTTATTCCTTGATGATAGCTTGAATCTCTTCTAAAAGCATCTCCTTCATAAATGTCAACATAACCTTTTTCGCCTTTTGCTAATGTTTTCAATCCATATTTATTAAGCAGTTTTTTAGTAACTGTTTCAAACATCTCTTTTGCAATTTCTGAATTTGGTTCTAACACCGGATAGCTAAGAGCTGTTGCAAATAGTTGATTTGGTCTTACTTTTGCATCTCCAATTACATCATATAAGCACTTTTTCTTTTTGTTATAAAATTGCTCTATAAATGCTTTTTGGCATTCCATAGCTTTTTTTGCATACTCTTTTGCATCCTTTCTATTTCCAAATTTATTGCTTAATTCTTCTAATATTTTTAAAGCATTATACCACAAACTATTTAGTTCTACTGTTTTTCCATTTCTTGGTGTAAAGCAATGATTTCCATATTTAGCATCCATCCATGTATTTTGTGTATGTTCTGTTCCTGCCGATAAAAGCCCATCTATATCCAAGAAAATGTTATTATCATCTAAATCTATCCCTTTGCAGTAGTTATTTATTATTAGTACTAACTTTTCATATATGTTTTTTTCTATAAATTTATAGTCTCCTGTATATTTTGCGTATTTGTAAACTGCTTCAAACAATAGCAAAGAACTATCTGAGCTATTATATAATGGCCTATTATCATAACCAGAATATCCATTTGGAACTAGTCCAAATTTTATGTCTCTTATACTTGTTAAAAGTACTTCTTTAGCTATCTCATATCTTTTTGTTTCTAACAATAATCCCTCAAATGAAATTAAGCTATCTCTTCCCCAGTCTAAGAACCATGGATACCCTGCAATTATTGTATGAAGTCCAAAATTAGGTCTATATACTATAAAATTATCTGTTGCTATAATAAAATCTCTTAATAATTTTCTTTGTTTTAACTCTTCCTTAGGTAGTTTTTCTATATCTTGCTTTTCTTCTATCATTCCAGACTCATACATCAATTCATTTATTCTTATAATCTCTTTGTTTATTACTTTTTTCACATTAATTTCTTCTATATTTTCCTCTAATGAGCAAACAAAAGAAATTTCTTTATGTGATTCTTGTGGTATTTCTATTTCAAAGCGTCCTGGAACAGACAAATTCTCTTCTGGGAAAAAGCCTCTTTTTTCTTCTTCTATATAATACATATTTCTAAAAACATCATTATAATGTTCTATATAATTTCCGTCAGATATACACATATATATTGGAGTTTCTGGCTTATCATTTATTTCTATTTTTACTTTTTTATTCTTTATGTTCTGTTTTAAGCTAAATTCCCAATTTGTTGTCATTGTATGAAAATCTCTAAAATTTATTATTGGTGTGATTGTAAATTTAGCTTGTTTTCCTGGATTATCTATTTTATATAATACACATACAGTGTTTTTTCCGTACTGCATACATATTAGTTTTTTTATAGTTATGTTGTTTACTTTATATGTAAAAATTGGAATATAATCCTTTTCAAAGCTTTCTAAGTATTTATATCCTGATGCAATAAAGTCCCTACACATGTTTGAGTATAAATTGTATTTTTTATTTTCTATAACAATGCTCTCATCTAGTTTTGAAAGTATTAAATGTCTTCTAGCTGGTGGTGTAAGCGGTGCAACTAACAATCCATGGTATTTTCTTGTATTTATACCAAATACTGTAGAAGAACTGTATCCACCTATTCCATTTGTAATTAACCATTCTTTTTCTATTCCATCTTTTAATTTCATTTCTTTTGTTTCTATTTTCATTTGTATATTTCTCCTTTAAATAGTAGAATATTTTAATTATTTATTTTTTTGTTTTTTACTATATGTCTCTTTTAAGAATCTTTCTTTTTCTTTTGCCTCTTCTTCTTCAATTAATTTTTGTGCTTTTTCTTGAATCTTTCTGTTTTCTAGTCTTGTTTTTTCACTTTCTTTTATAGATTGTATTCTTTCTTGGTATTTATCGCTAAATTTGCTTTTTCTTCTTTCTTTGCTTTTGTTGTCATGTTTATCATATTTATTATTTTTTATTCTTTTAGCCTTCTTATTTGCTATTTTAGCTTTTTTCTTTTCTTGTTTTAATCTTGAATTCAATAGCATGTATTGTTCATCATTATGCTTGTCCTTAAATCTTAAATCTGTACAAATTAGTTCTATTATTAATTGTGCTGTCTTATCTGGATCATGTCTTATATGTGTTCCATCTATTGAAGCAAGTTCTCCTTTTATTAGCTGTACATTTTCTCCTTTTATTTTATCTGAATCTATTTCTACCGTACTAGATCCCATTAAATTATATTTTCTAATATACTCTGGAACAATTTCACCTAGGTCAGATATACAGAAGTTTACTATTCCTTTTCCGCAATGTTCAACTATACTGTTTATGTGTTCAGATACAGAATAATCATCTGTTTGTCCTGGCTCTGTCATTATATTTGATAAATATATTTTTAATGCTTTGCTTTCTCTTATTGTTTTTGCTACATTTTTTACTAGCAAGTTAGGAATTACATCTGTATAAATGCTTCCTGGTCCTATAATTATTGCATCTGCTTCTTTTATAGCTTCTAATACTCCTGGTGCAGTTTTACAATTTGCAGGATTTAAATAAACTCTATTTATTCTTGTTACTTTGTCTTGTACTGTTTGAGCAATTTTACTTCTTTGAGTAATTATTGTTCCATCTTGTAATTCCGCACATATATTCATTTCATCTAATGTTATTGGCAAAACATTTCCCGTTATAGATAAAATTTCATTTGTTTTTTCTATACTATTTGCAAAATCTCCATATATGTTTTGCATTGCAGATAAATATATGTCTGCAAAAGAAAAATCTTTTAACTTTCCTTCTTTAAATCTATAGTTCATTAAAGCGCCCATACTTTTGCTACTGTTTGCAAGTGCTATAATTCCATCTTTTAAGTTATCAGCAGGTTGTAATTTTAATTCTTTTTGTGCTTTGCTTTTTTCTTCTCCATAAGAAGTTACCGAGATAATTGCAGTTAAATTGCTTGTATACTTTTTTAAGCCGGCAAGTATATTGTTTAATCCTGTTCCTCCACCTATAACTACAATTTTAGGTCCTTTTTTATATATACCTTTCTCTGAAACTAAATCTGTTATTCCTGATTTACCACTTTCTTTGTTAAGTTGTATTTGGTTTTTTTCTATTACTATCTCCAAAGTTCTTCTTTGTATAAAGACAATACCAATTACTAAAAATACAAATCCAGCTACAAATGTAAGAATTATTTCTATTAAATCTTTTAATTCTAGCTTATCTGTAACTAATATTTTAGAAAATCCAAAACATGCTAAAACTATGCCTATTAGTATTAAAAAGAGCCATCTTTTAATTTTAGTACTGTTTTTAAACCATTTTAAAAATTTTTTCATAATTAATCTTCTCCTAAAACTTCAATTTCTAATTCTATTTTTTTATTAAATTCTTTATATACTTTTTTCTTTATGTATTCTATCAATTCTAATACTTCTTTTGCTGTTGCATTTTGTTTATTAATTATAAATCCAGCATGTAAATCTGATACATACGCATCTCCTACATTATAACCTTTTAATCCGCATTTATCAATAAGCATTGAAGTAATATAATCATTTCCTCTTTTAAAAACACTTCCCGCATTTGGATATTGTAAAGGTTGTTTAAGCTTTCTTGATTTCTTATCATCATCCATTTTTTGTTTTATTTCTGCTTTGTTCCCTTTTTCTAACTTTATAATACTTTCTACTATGATCTCGTCTTTATTTTTTGCAAATCTACTTTTTCTGTAATCAAATTCGTGTTCAAGTTTATTTGCTATTTTAACCTCTGAATTTTTATCGATGTATGTTGTTGAATATATAACACTTTTTATTTCTTTTCCATAAGCGCCAGCATTCATTCTTACTGCTCCGCCCATAGTTCCTGGGATTCCCGCTGCAAATTCCAGTCCTGTCAACTCATGTTCATATGCCACATTTGCTATTTTAGATAAAAGTACTCCTGCTCCCACTCTTATTGTTTCTTCATCTATAAATTCTATTTCTTTAAACTCTGGTTTTACAACTATTCCTCTTATTCCTCCATCTTTAACTAGTATGTTGCTTCCATTTCCTATAACTGTTACAGGTGCATTTTCTTTTTTTGCTACATCTATCACATACTTTAATTCTTGAATAGTTTTTACTTTTACAAATATATCTGCCGGTCCACCTATTTTAAATGTTGTATGTTTTTTCATTGGCTCATTTAAATATATTTGTTTTTCATTTATTTTTATTAATAAATCATTATATACGTTTGTCATAATTCTCCTTTTAAGAATACTTATTCAATATTATTATAAATATTTACACACATGAAATTTTATCATTTTTTTATTTTTTTTACAATAGATTTTAATATACTTTATCTTATTACAGGTTTATATACTGGCCTTTCAAATCTAATTGTGTTTATCTTTTTTTGTATTTCTACTATAACTAATGGTAATATTGATATTATAGCTGTATATATCCATTGTTTGTTATTTAATAGCACTACATCAAATATATCTGCTATTTTAGGAATTACTACTACTCCTACTTGTAAAATTATTCCTATTAAAAATGCTCCAATTAAATATTTGTTTTTAAATAATCCAGCTTTAAATAATGATTCTTCACTTCTCACATTAAAACTATGCACTAATTCCAACATGCTAAGTGATATAAAAGCCATTGTTCTTCCAACCTGTAACCCATACAATTTGTTTCCTAAACTAAATGCAAATAATGTAAGTATTCCTATCATAAATCCTTCAACAAATATTTTTTCCCATAAACCATCTGCAAAAATACTTTTTTTACTGTCATTTGGTTTTCTATTCATTATATCTTTTTCTGCTGGCTCCATTCCAAGTGCTATTGCAGGAAATGAGTCTGTAACTAGATTAATCCATAATAGTTGTATTGCTAACAATGGAGTTTCTAGTCCTAATAAAAGTCCAAAAAATATTGCTACTATTTCTCCTATGTTTGTAGCAATTAAAAAATGAATTGCCTTTTTTATATTTGCATATATGTGTCTTCCAGTTTTTACAGCTTCAACTATTGTTACAAAATTATCATCTGCAAGAATCATATCAGACGCATTTTTTGCAACATCTGTTCCGCCCTTTTCCCATTGATATTCCTATATCTGCATTTTTTAAAGCAGGTGCATCATTTACTCCGGTCTCCTGTCATTGCTACAACATTTCCGTTTGCTTTGAAATGCTTTTACAATCCTTACCTTGTGTTCTGGCGAAACTCTTGCAAATACGGAATAATTCATAATTTCTTTTTCTAAATCTTTTTGTGAAATTCTATCTAATTCTTCACCTGTTATTGCTATTCCTCCAAGTTTTAAAATTCCTAATTCTTTTGCTATTGCCTTTGCTGTAATAATGTGATCTCCTGTAATCATTACTGTTTTTATTCCAGCTTGTTCACATTTATGTACAGCTTCTTTTACTCCTTCTCTTGGTGGATCATACATTCCAATTAATCCAACAAAAATTAAATTGTTTTCTAAATTACTATCTATTTTGCTTGGTAAAATATCTATATCTAAATATGATACAGCAATTACTCTTAGTGCTTCTTTTGCCATTTTGTCGTTTTTATTTAATATAGTAGCTTTATTGTTATTAGTTAAATCTTCTATTTTTTCATTGTTATATATCTTTTTGCATTTTTTAATTAATACATCTGGTGCACCTTTTGTTATAATTCTATATCTATTTCCAACTTTATGTATGGTTGTCATTAACTTTCTTTCTGAATCAAAAGGTATTTCGTTTACTCTTTTTTCTATTTTATATATATTATTTTTATTTTCTCCAACCTCTAATGCAGCATTTACAATTGCTACCTCTGTTGGCTCTCCATCTACATTTTTTTCATTAATTGTGCAATCTGTACACATACATGCCAATTTTAGAATATTCTTTTTGTTTTCTTCTGTAATTTTTGTATTTAGGTCTTCTATTTTTACTACTTTCATTTTGTTTTGAGTTAGTGTTCCTGTTTTATCTGAACATATTACTGTACTACTTCCCAAAGTTTCTACTGCTGGTAGTTTTCTTATAATACTATTTCGTTTTGCCATTTTTGTAACACCTATCGATAGCACTATTGTTACTATTGCTGGTAATCCTTCTGGTATTGCTGCTACTGCAAGTCCAATTGAAGTCATAAACATTTCATTTACAGGTATTCTCTTAAATAATCCTATTACAAATATCAAAAAACAAATTGCAAGAGCAGCAAGTCCTAGTTTTTTTCCTACTTCTCCGAAGTTTTATTTGCAAAGGTGTTTCTGGTGATTCATCAGAAATTATTAAACTTGCTATTTTTCCTACTTTTGTATTCATTCCTGTTCCGTGTTACTATTGCTTCTGCATGTCCGAGCCACAGCAATAGTTGCGCCAAATACCATATTTATCATATCCCCTATTGGTGCTTTTTCGCTTAATAATGCTCGTTCATCTTTTAAAACAGGTATGGTTTCTCCTGTTAATGCTGACTCTTCTACCTTTAAATTATATGATTTTACAATTCTAGCATCTGCTGGGATATATGAACCTGTTTCAATTATTATTAGGTCACCTGGAACTACCTCTTCACTAGGTATTGTCTGTATTATTCCATCTCTTTTTACCTTTGCAGTTGGTGCCGACATTTTCTTTAAAGCATCTAATGACTTTTCCGCTTTTGCTTCTTGTATAACTCCCATTATTGCATTCAAGACAACTATGAATATTATAATCACAGAATCCAGATAATCATTAGAACCTTCCACATATGACATCACAGCAGATATTGCAGCTGCAATTATTAGTATAATTATCATAAAATCATTAAACTGTTTTAGAAACTTTACTAATATACTCTCTTTTTTCTTTTCTGTTAATTTGTTTTCTCCATATTTTTTTATTCTTTCTTCTGCTTCATCTTTTGTAAGTCCGTTAACAGAATTTGTTTTTAATCTTTCACATGTTTCTCTAACACTTATTGTTTGCCACATACAAGCACTCTCCTTTGTAATTTTATTAATTAATCTTATGCTTGTATTTTTAATTTATTACAATTTATGTTGTACTCCATTGTTATCTATTGTGTAATTATCCTTATAAATTAAATCTGATACTGTAACTATTTCATATCCTTTTCCTTTTATGTTTTTTATTAATGTATCTAAGCTTAATGCTGTATTTTCTGTCCCATTATGCATAAGTATTATACTTCCTTTTTGCAATTTAGGTCCTATTCTTTCCCACATTTGTTCTGCTGTAAAGCCTTTATAGTCTAAAGAATCTATGTTCCATTGTATTGTAATATGATTTGATGCTTCTGCTGCTTTTAGTACTGTATCGTTATATTCTCCATAAGGTCCTCTATATAACGTTGTTGGATTACCTGTTATTTGTTTTACTCGTTCTGAGCATTTTGTTATTTGCTCTACATTTTTTTCATATGGAAGGTTATTTACATGTGGATGTGATTCTGAGTGATTTGCAATTTCATTTCCACTTTCATATATTTTCTTTACCGCTTCTGGAAATTTTTCTATCCAATCTCCAACCATAAAAAATGTTACTTTTACTTGATTTTTTGTTAAAGTTTCTAATATTAAATCTATATCATCTGCATTCCATGCACAATTTATTGTAAGAGCAACCTTATTTTCTTCTGTATCTACATTATATATTGGTAGCATTTTAGAAGTTTTTGCAGATGTTTGAATACTTGTTCCTATATTCTGAGTTTTAAATGTAGCTGCTAACAAAAACAATACAAGTACTGTACTTAATGCTATTCCAACTGATACTAATCTATCTTTATTTGTTACCCAAAACATAAAAAGCCCCCCTAAAATATGTTATTTAATTTTATTCATATTTTAGGGGGTTATTCTTTTTTATAAAACTTTGTTATGGTCTTTTTTATATTCATTAAGTTTAGCTATTAAACTAGCTTTCTCTTGTGGTGATATAAACGCTCCTCTAACTGCACTCTTATTCATGTTGGCTATATCATCTATTGTTAGATTTGTATGTTCTATAACCCATTTATATTCTTCAATTATATTTGTATTAGATACTGTGTCATTGTCTGGATTTATAGATACTTTAATTCCTTTTTTATAAAGTTCTTCTATTGGATGATGTTCTCCTGTTGCCTTTGTTTGCAAATTACTTATTGGACATATTTCTAATGGTATTTCTTTTTCTATTAATTCTCCAACTAATTTTGGGTCTTCTAAACATCTTACTCCATGACCAATTCTTTTTGCTCCCATTTTTAAAGCATTTTTTATACTTTCTGGGCCTGCTGCTTCCCCAGCATGTATAGTAAATGGTATATTTTGTTCTTTAGCTACTTTAAATATATCTGCAAATTCAGAAGTTGGAAATAATGCTTCTGCTCCTGCCAAATCTAACCCACATACTCCATGGTTTAAATATTTTTTTGCTGTTGCAACTGTAGTTAAATTACTTAATGTATTATCTTCTCCTCTCATACAGCATAATAGCAAATTGCCTTCTATTTTAAACTCTTTTTTAGCTCTATTCATTCCTTTTATTGCTGATTCTACTACTCTTTCATAAGGCAATCCCTCTTGTGTATGTAAACTTGGAGCAAATCTCACTTCTGCATATATTACATTTTGTTTTGCTATATCTTCAAACAATTCATATGTAGCTTGTTCAATATGGTCTTCTGTTTGTAAAACTTTTAATGGTAAATCGAATTTTTGCAAATATTGATTTAAATCTCTACAGTCTTTATCTACCATTAATTTTTCTTTTACCTCTTCTAATGTAACATTATTTTCTCCTTGTTTAAGCCAATTATATACAGTTTCTGGTCTTAAGGAACCATCTAAATGCAAGTGTAAAACAACTTTTGGCATATTTTTTATTTCTTCTAATTTTTCTTTTTGCATCTATTATCACCTTTTAATTAAATATTTATTAAATCTTTTACTACCTTGCTAGCAATCATAAGCCCTGCAACTGATGGTGAAAAAGCTATGCTACCTGGCACTTGTCTTTTGGCTGTTTTTTCTTCACTCTCTTTTCTTGGTTTTACAGGTTCTTCCTTTGAATATAGAACATTTAGTTTTTTTATGTTTCTCTGTCTTAATTCTTTTCTCATTACTTTTGCTAGTGGACATACACTTGTTTTGTATATATCTGTTATTTCAAACTTACTAGGATCTAGCTTGTTTCCCGTTCCCATACTTGATATAACTGGAATATTTAGCCTTGTAGCTTCTTCTATTAAGAATATTTTAGCTGTTACTGTATCTATTGCGTCTACTACATAACTTACTGAACTATCCAATATTTCTTCATTACAATCTGGCATATAAAAAGTTTTATATGTTTCTATTTTTGCTTCTGGATTAATATCTAATATTCTTTGTTTCATTAAATCTACTTTATACTGGCCTATTGTTTTGGTTGTTGCAATTATCTGCCTATTAATATTTGTAATTGTTACTTTATCATTATCTACTAGTATAAACTTTCCTACTCCACATCTTGCTAGTGCTTCAGCAACATATGATCCTACTCCGCCTATACCAAATATAGCAACTTTGGAATCGTTTAATCTATTTATTCCTTCTTCTCCTATAAGCATTTCTGTCCTTGAAAATTGATTTAACATTTTTTGCTCCTTATATTTTTTCATTTTCATCATTAAAAATCAAATCTTTTAATAACTTTTCAAATTCTTTTGGTACATTATTTTCTTCATTATATCTTTTTTCTATATCAGTATTTGTATCTACCAATTTATAATTCTCTTTATAATAATTTAGTAAATATGGTAGTTCTTTTCCTTCTGTTTCTAATTGTTTAATGGTTTTACTTATTGCATAATTTACTTCCTCTGATGTTCCTACGCATTCAAATGGCTTTACTTCTCCATAACCGCATAATTCTATAAAAGTATTTAGCAAATCTTTATTCTCATATAAATCTTTTTTAAATATTTTTACTAATTTCTTTTTATATAAATACGGACTAAGTATTATAAATACAAATAAGCATTTTGAACAATTGCAACACCATTTCCAAGGAGTTTCTTTACTACCTATATTACAGCTTCTAAATATCTTATGATATTTTTTCATGTTTGAAAATAATTTAGCTATTTGTAATTCATTTAATGGTCTTAGCATACTAAAATATTGTACATGATCCTCTAAATAATTGTTTATATACCATCTAAATTCTTCTTCAAACTCAAAGCTTTTTGAGTATTGGTGATTTATTTTTTCTCCTTTTATATTACTTTCATTGCTACTTTGCTCATTTGAAACTGCTATATATTTTTTTCCTGACAAGTATGCAACAAAGTAAGATGTAAAAGCAAGCATTGCAGAAAATGGTGTGTGTCCATTTAAAAAGCCTTTTTCGTTTAACTCTAACAATCTTTTATCTATTGTTCTTTTTATGTGTATTATTTGATCATCTTTATACCCTGCTTTTTTTATTTCCTTTAATTGCGGAGCTTTATCTCCTATCACCAAACATAAATTGTCTTTTTTATGTTCTTTTAATAATTCTAATGTAACGCAAGAATCTTTTCCTCCGCCCACTGGAATTAATGCGCCTTTATATTCCATGCTTGTCTCATTATACCTACTTGTATTAGCATATTCAGGTCTACAATTACATTCTATTTGGAATAATTCATCCATAGGTATTTTTTCTATATGATTAATATATCTAAACTCGCTAAGTCCATTATAATATATTTTTTTAAACCAGTCTATTTGTTCTTGAGTTAATTTACCACATTCTATAAGTATTCTTTTGGGGCATGCTACTTTCCAATAGCTAATTAACTCTATCATTCCCATATTGAATGCTATAGCTTTTAATGTTTTTGTATTTATTTTGTCAAAATCTATATCTAATTTACTTATTTCTATTGTTGGCTTAAATTTTTTTAACCCTAATATTTCAAAATAAAATGTTATTTCAATTGTATCATTATCTTCTTGCATTATTTTATAATCATCAAAAATAAAACAATTATATTTTTTTCTCAATTTCTCAAAATCTTCCATATTTTCCCTTCTTCCATCTAATCTTTATATAATATACACTAAAATGATAAAATTGTAAAGATTTGTAAAAACTTAAAATTTAGAAAATATTGACAATTGTAGACATTTTTCGACTAAGCTAGGTAAAAAAAATGATATTTCTTTAATGCAATAAGGACGCAAGTAGCGCGTCCTATATAGAAATAATTTTATTTTCTGTTTTTTAGTTCATTTATTTTTTCTTCACCTTTTGTTATCCAATCCTTTAAATTAACCTTTGCTTTTATATTAGGGAAGGCTTCAACTAGTCTTCTATGTAATCCAGATTTTTGTGTTATAATTTTCTTCACTTTTTTTGATATTTCTTCTGTATTGTCTTTAACACTTACAGAAATTTCTTTTAAGTTTGATATTATTTTTCCTGATATTATATTGTCTGTTATATATACAGCCAATAGTATTCCACATATAATGTGTAATGCTATATTGGGCATCTTTTCATATATATTAAGGAATGCAGGATTTACTATATAAAGTATAAGGCATCCCATTATTCCAAAAGGCAATAAAGTTTCTAAGCAAATTCTGCCATTTATATTGAATTTTCTTTTGCTATAATCCCACCATCTTGCATGAAATATTTTTTCCATAAAATAACTTGTAAAATACTCCAATGTACCACATATTAATATTGAAAATATAAATGTTGCTGGAATATCTGATTGATATTTTTTTAGTAATATTGTAAGTAATATTACTCCATAACCATATATTGGGCAATATGGTCCTATTAAAAATCCTCTGTTTACAAATTTTTTCTTATCAATTAAAGTTTTTGTTACCTCCATTATCCAGCCCAATACTGAATATGTAAAGAATAGTAAGAAATATAATTCTATTGTTCTTAGCATATTATCCCCCTTTATTTATATCTTTTTTATGTATTATATATTCTCATCATTTTGTCGTCAAGTTTTAAATTATACTATCATTTTTGTTAAATCTTTTAAATTATTTTCTTCTTTTAATATTTTATTTCTCTTTTTGTTTGCTTTTAAATTATCTTTTGCGACTGTCATAAGCAATTTTATTCTATTAGTTTGGTTTGTTTCACTTGCACCTGGATCATAATCTACTGGAGTTATATTTGCTTCTGGGAATTTAGCTCTAATAGTTTTAATTACACCTTTTCCTACAATATGATTTGGTAAGCATGCAAATGGTTGTAAACAAATGATGTTTTGTATTCCTTCATTCATAAATTCAATTATCTCTGCTGTTAAAAGCCAACCTTCTCCGGTTTGATTTCCTGTAGATAATATTTCTTGTACTTCTTCTGCAAGTTTATTTATATTGCATGGTTTCATATATCCTTTTTTAGAACTTGCTAATGCTTTTTCATAATCTTTTTCTATTTTGTCTAACAAGTCTAGCCCTAGCTCAAATATATCTGATGTCATTTTAGAAGTTTTTAATAGCTCATGCTTTATTGGGTTGTTTTTTAAAGCATATTTGGCAAATCCCATTAATTCTGGCATATATACTTCTGCACCTTCTTTTTCTAAAATTTCCTCTGCAAAATTGTTTCCATAAGGATGGTATTTTATTAATATTTCTCCAACAATTCCTACTTTTGGTTTTTCTATACTTGTATCTAGTTCGATTTTTTCAAAATCATTTACTATTTCATATAAACTCTTATTAAACTCTTTTGTACTTGCAGTTTTAAGTAATTCTTTACATTTTTTCATCCATTTGTTATATACTTTTTTAGTTTCGCCTTTGTTCACTTCATAAGCTCTGTTTTTATGTAATACAGTTTGTAATAAATCTCCATAAATTGTAGCTTTTATTAGTTTTCTTAATAATTTTAAAGTTATTTTGAATCCTGAATTTTTTTCAAGTCCTGCCATATTAAATGATATTACTGGAACATTTGAAAATCCTGCATCTTTTAATGCTTTTCTTATAAATCCTATATAGTTTGTTGCTCTACATCCACCACCTGTTTGAGAAATCATAAGTGCTGTTTTATTTATATCATATTTTCCACTTTGAAGTGCTTCTATCATTTGTCCTGTTGTCAAAATTGATGGATAGCAAGCATCATTATTTACATACTTCAATCCTGTTTCTACAGTATTATTTGTACATTTTTTTAGAACTTCTACTTTGTATCCTTCTGAATTTAATACTGATTCAAACAATTCAAAATGTATTGGTGCCATTTGTGGAATTAATATTGTATAATCTTTTTTCATTTGTTTTGTGAATTGTTTTTTTACTGTTTCGTAATTTCCATTTTCATCATCATTTTTATCTTCACATCTGTTATTCATACTTGCAAGTAAAGAACGTATTCTTATTCTTATTGCACCTAGATTATTTATTTCATCTATTTTTATTAAAGTATACATTTTGTTATAACTTGCTAAAATTTCTTCAGCTTGGTCTGTTGTTATAGCGTCCACTCCACATCCAAATGAATTTAGTTGAACTAGCTCAAGATTCTTTTGTTTCCCAACAAAATCAGCTGCTGCATATAGTCTTGAATGAAACATCCATTGATCTACAACCCTTATCGGTCTTTTTACCTCTCCTAAAGGCGCTACGCTATCTTCTGTAAGTACCGCTATTCCTAGACTTGTAATCATTTTATCTATACCATGATTAACTTCGCCATCCAAATGATATGGTCTTCCAGCTAAAACAATTCCTCTTAAATTATGTTCATTAATATATTTTAAAGTTTCTATACCTTTTTTATGTATATCTTCTCTAAAGTTTTGATATTCCTCTTCTGCCTTTTTTATTGCATTATTTAGCTCTGATTTAGTAAACTTATATTTCTTAAATTTCTCTATTTCCATAAATCTTTTGCTAAGTCCTTTTTTGTCAAGTGGTAAAAAAGGATTTATAAATTCTACATCTTTTAATTCTTCTATGTTATTTTTTAGTGTTTCTGAATATGATATTACTATTGGGCAGTTGAAGCTATTATTTGCTTTTTCGTCTTCTTTCCTAGAATACATTATACATGGATAAAATATTGTTTTTACACCTTGTTGTATTAAACTAATTACATGTCCATGTGATAATTTTGCTGGATAACATACAGATTCTGATGGTATGCTCTCCATACCTTTTTCATAAGTTTTTCTATTTGTTTTTTCAGAAAGTATTACTCTAAATCCTAAGTTTGTAAATAAGGTAAACCAAAATGGATAATCCTCATACATATTTAGAACTCTTGGTATTCCTATTGTTCCTCTTTTAGCATCTTTTTCTTCTAATGGTTTATATCCAAATAATCTATTATATTTATATTGATATAAATTAGGAATTTCTTTTCTAGATTTATCTAATCCCGCTCCTCTTTCACATCTATTGCCTGATATGAATTTTTTTCCATTTGAAAACTCATTAAATGTAAGTAGACATCTGTTCTCGCACCCTTTACATCTTGTATGTATTACTGTTGTTTTTAGTTCATCTATTTCTTTTGATTTTAATATTGTAGATTCTGCTGGCTTTTCTTCTAATTTACTATATGCTTCTTTTGCAATTAAAGCTACTCCATAAGCTCCCATTAATCCTGCAATATCTGGTCTTATTACATTTTTTCCTACTATTAATTCAAAAGCACGAAGTACTGCATCATTATAGAATGTTCCACCTTGTACAACAATGTTTTCCCCTAAATCATCTACATTTCTTATTTTCATAACTTTTTGTATAGCATTTTTTATTACAGAATATGAAAGTCCTGCAGATATATCTCCTACACTGTAACCTTCCTTTTGTGCCTGTTTTATTTTTGAATTCATAAATACTGTACATCTTGAACCTAAATCTACTGGTTTTCTAGACATGATAGCTTCTCTTACAAATTCATCTAAGCTCAAGTTTAAACTTTTTGCAAATGTTTCTATAAAAGAACCACATCCAGATGAGCATGCTTCATTAAGCATAATATTATCTACTGCATGATTTTTTATTTTTATGTACTTCATATCTTGTCCGCCAATGTCTACTATACTATTAACTTCTGGCATAAAGTTTTTTGCTGCAGTATAATGTGCTATTGTTTCTATTTCTCCTACATCAACATTTAGTGCTGTCTGAATTAGTTTTTCTCCATATCCAGTTACACCGCCATATACAATTTTTGCCTCTTCAGGAATTTTAGTATACAGTTTTTTTAGCATATTTATAACGCTCTCTAATGGTTTTCCTTCATTATTTTTATATGCAGAATATAGAAGATTTCCTTCTTCATCTATTAAAACTAATTTGCTTGTTGTTGAACCTGCATCTATACCTAAATAACAATTTCCTTTATGTAGTTTTAAGTCTTTTCTTTTTATTTTATCTTGTCCATGTCTTTTTCTAAAATCTTTGTACTCTTGTTCTATTGTAAATAATGGTGGTAAATGGTTCTTTGTTTCATCTTTATAGTTTTTTAATAATTCTATTTTTGCTTTTAATTTTTGTGCACTTATTGGTTTGTGATTTGCTGATTCTATTGCTGCTCCCTTTGCAACTAGCAAATGTGCATCTTCTGGGAATATTATTTCTTTTTCTGTTAAATTCAAAGTTTCTATAAATCTTTTTCTAAGTTCAGACAAATAATTTAATGGTCCACCCAAAAATGCAACATTTCCTTTGATTGGTCTACCACATGCTAGTCCACTTATTGTTTGATTTACAACTGCTTGGAAAATAGATGCTGCTATATCTTCTTTTGCTGCTCCCTCATTTAAAAGTGGTTGAATATCAGTTTTTGCAAACACTCCGCATCTTGAAGCAATTGGATATATTGTTTTATAATTTTTAGCAAGCTCATTTAATCCCATTGTATCTGTGTTTAGAAGACTTGCCATTTGATCTAGAAATGCTCCTGTACCACCTGCACATGTTCCATTCATACGTTGTTCTATTGACTTATCAAAATAAATTATTTTTGCATCTTCTCCACCTAATTCAATCGCTACATCTGTTCTTGGTATATATTTCTCTATCGATCTTTTGCAAGATACTACCTCTTGAATAAATGTCATTCCTAGAAGTTCCGAAACAGATAAAGCTCCGTGAACCAGTTAATGCAATGGTCATTTCTTCATCTTTATATTCATTTGCTAATTTTTCTAAGCATTCACATACTGTCTTTCTGGTATCTGAAAAATGCCTTTGATAGCTTGTGTTAATTGTATTTAAATTTTCGTCCATTACAACTACTTTTACTGTTGTTGAACCTACGTCTAATCCAATATGTATCATATTTTCCCTTCTTTTCTTTTAAAAATTAAATTTGTAATAATATGGTTGTATGTCTGTATAAATTGAAGACATATAAATGAACTCTCCATCTTGTGCTTTAAGTTTTAGATTTGGAAAAGTTCTTAGCATTTTTTTATCTGAAAATACTTTATTGGCAAGTTCTGCTGTGTTTTCCATTTCAAGCACTCTTTCATAGCTATTTATATATTTATTTTTGTTTATTACATCTAAATTATATGAGTATACAGTTCTTTCGAAGAATAATTTTAATGCAAAAGCAGTTAAGAGTCCATCTATTGCTAAGAATACTGTTCCCACAACCACTAATGTTTTTAAATATTTCATTGGAACTTTTTCTTTTGTTTTATCTATTAACTTATCTATTATAGGATTAAAATGCCTTATTAGATATAAGGCAAGTAGTCCCCAAAATAAAGAAAATGTAAAACATATTCTTCCATTTATATTAAGAAAATTATTTGAATAATCCCACCAATTTACTTTAAAAATTACTTCTCCTAAATAACTTATAATATATTCAACAATAGAACCTACTAAAAATCCTCCAAAGAATAATGTATAATTATTTTTCTTAAAGCATTGAAGTCCTAATATCATTGCTACCGCCCCAACTCCATAGATTGGGCAAAAAGGTCCATATAAAAATCCTTTTCTGCTTTCTAGCATGCCTTTTGTAAAAAGTCCAAATAAAGTTTCTATAATATATCCTACTATGCTATATATAATAAAATATGTTAAAATTCTCCATATACTTATTCCTGCAATTTTTAGTGCTTTTCCTTTCTTTTCCATCATCTTCCCCTTATTATTAGACTTAATTTTGTAAACAAATCTCACTTCACAGTTCTCACTACGATTTTATAGGCAATGTTACTATAAATGTTGTGCCTTTATTTAATTTGCTTTCTACATCTATTTTTCCATTTGATAGTTCAATAATTCTTTTTGCAATTGTCATGCCTAAACCTGCTCCAGGCTTTGTGTGTGATTTATCTATTTGATAAAATCTATCAAATATCTTTTTGACTTTTTCTTCTTCCATTCCTATCCCATAATCTTTTATTTCTACTATTATATTTTTTTCGTCTGTTTTCATTTTTATATCTATTTGACCATCTTGTTTAGAAAATTTTATGCTATTTTCTATTATGTTCATCCAAGCCTGATACATTAAATCTTTTTCACCTAAAAATTCTTGTTCTTTTAAGTTAACATTAAACTTAATATTTTTTTCTTTCCATTTTGGTTCTAAGACACTTATTGTTCTTCTTATTTGTTCTGCTATATTAAATTTTGTTTTGTTCATTATTCTTTCTTGATTTTCTAGTTTTGCAAGTTTTAATATGTTTGTAGATAAATATAAAAGTCTATCTGATTCTTCTTTTATTATTCCAGCATACTCTTTTCTTTCTTCTTTGCTTAAATTATCTGCTTCTAATAGTTTTGCAAATCCTTGTATTGAACTGATTGGCGTTTTTATTTCGTGTGATACATTGTTAATAAAGTCTTTTTGTAAGCATTCTATACTATTTAGTTCTTTTACCATTTTGTTAAAGTTTTTAGTTAGCTCACCTATTTCGTCATCTCTCTCTGTTTCTAGTTCTATATTAAAGTTCCCCGCAGCAACATCTTTAGTTGCATCATTTATTTTCTTTATTGGGTTTAACATTTTTCTTGAAACATTTTGCACTAAAGCAATTGTAATTAGTATTATGCTAATTATTGATACCCTTATGCTTCTACTAGAAATTTTAAGCAGATCTTTTACTAATGGCTTCTGTTCTGCATTAACTTCAATTAGTTTTACACTAATAGCTCTTTGTACAAAAAAATAAAAAATAAACGTAGTAAGTGCAATAACAATTAAGATATATATCACTGCCGTTTTTATAACTTTTCTTTGTATTGATTTTTTCTTTCCAAATATTGTTGTAAAAAATTTTTTTAACATAATTATTTCCTTTGTAAATTTATATTAATTGTTTTTTGTTATTATTGCTTTATATCCTATTCCTCTAATTGTTAAGATTTCAAATTCCTTTATGCTATTCAATTTTTCTCTAATTCTTTTTATATGCACATCAACAGTTCTAAAATCCGATTCATTATCTAATCCCCATATTTCTTCTATTAATTCTTGTCTTGTAAAAATTGTATCTGGTGTACTTAAAAATTTATATAATAACATAAATTCTTTTTGTGTTAATTGATAATTTTTTCCTTTGTATGTTACTGACATCTGTTTATAATCTAAAATTAAGTTTCCTATTATTAATTTTTTTTCATTTGCAGCATTTGCTCTCTTTAGTAATACCTTGACTCTAAGTAGTAATTCTTCCATGTCTATTGGCTTTACCATGTAATCATCTGCTCCTAATAAAAATCCTTCTTTTTTATCTTCTATTGTAGATTTTGCAGTAACTAATAAAATTGGAATAGTATAATTTGCTTCTCTTAGAACTTTTGTAAGCTCATATCCATCCATTTTTTCCATCATAATGTCACTGATTATTAGATCTATATAATTTGTATCTATAATTTCTAATGCTTCTTCCCCATTTGTTGCTTCATATGTGATATATTCATTTTTTCTTAAATATGTAGTTATTAATTTTCTTAGATTTTTATCATCTTCTACAACTAATATTTTAAACATTTTTTCACCTCATTTGGCCGTATTAGAAGTGGCAATATATACAAAAGGGGATGATGCTTGGATATATTTTACGCCACCTCTAATCGTGGTTATATTATCAAAAAAATATGAACTTATTATGAACTATATCAAATTTTAAAAAAATTGTCTAGTTTTGGTGAAAAATATGGTGATAGAAAAAAAGAAATATTTAAGAAAAACTCAAATATTTCTTTTAAAATTTGCCAGTTATATATTTATTTTACGATCCCCACATTGTTAGGTAAAATTCTTTTCCTTCATTTTCGAAGAATGAAGGACATTTTCCGTGGTAACGATCCATAAAATATATTACTCCTTTTACATTATCTTTCTCATATTTTTTGCCCGACCATCCAAGATTTACCACAACACTGTCATTTTGTTGGCGGACAGAGTCGTCCGCCCCCCTACATGTATTATTTTATATGTTGTTTTTCTTCATGTCAACAGTTTTCTAATTACATTTTTTCTATCTCTTCTTGTGTTAATCCTGTTATTTCTTCTATTTCCTTTATGTCTATTCCTTTGATTCTTAATTTTTTTGCTATTTCTAATTTTTCTTTTTTCTTACCTTCTTCTACTCCTTTTTCTATTCCTTTTTCTATTCCTTTTTCCATTCCTGCTTTTATTCCATCATCTAGTCCTTTTGCATATATTGCCTTTTCGTCTAGTATTGCTTTTTCTCTTAGGTCTGCTATTCTTTGCATTCTTTCGTCTTCACTTAAACTATCTAATTTTTCTACTGCTTCTTTTATTTCTTTACTTTCTTCCATCTTCTCTGTTACCCTCCTAGATTTAGGATCTTCCAAAAAATATAGCCAATCTAATAATTTTCCGTTTTCTTCTTCTTTTCCTTCTATTTTTGGTAACTCTATGATATCAATTTCTAATTTCTCTGTCAATATCCTTTTTCTTCCTTTTGTTTCTATTATTTTCCATCTTGTATGATATTCTAATTCTTCTAATTCTTCTATTTTAAAGTCGGTTATTAGTATTATTATTGTTCTTTCTAGCAAGCTATAATCTTGTCCTATTTTTATTTGTCTTGAATATAGTCTACTCCAATAGTATAGTATTCTTTCTATTACACTTTTTGAGTTTACTACTTGCATTTCTATATTACATTTTTCTTTTCCATCTAATTCTGCTAATATATCTAATACTCCTAATTTGTCGTCTTTAAATTCTCTTCGTAGTATTGGATTTTTACTTAAATCTATTTTTTCTATTTTCTTGTTTAATATTGTTTCTAAGAAGCTTTTGGTTATTCTTTCGCTTCCTACTTCTCCAAATAATGCTTGGAATACTATGTCTAATTTGGGTGATAGTGTTTTTTTCATTTTATTCCTCCTTTTGTGGGTGTAATCATGCGTCCCACATGCATAATAAATAAACATATTTAAATGCCTGTTCTTTATCTACTTAAATTTGTTTTATTTTTGTTTTATAGTTCTGTTTTGGATTTTTAAAGAATTAATTCTTTTAGAAATAAATTTGTTTTGGCAATGTGATTTATTGCCAGATTTAATTTTCAAATTTACATTTATTTTGTATCATATTTATATTTATTTTGCAAGATAAATCGTTCGCCTTATATTTCCTTTTTTCGACATAATATAGGAGGAACTAAGTAAACTATCCCCCTTAAAGTATACACTCTTTTTTATTTTGTGTCTACTTTAAGGGGTATGGTTCAAAGGTCCTCTCGTTTTATTATTTTTTATTATTAATACTTTCCAAGTGGGTCATTCCAAGTTTCTGTTACAGTGCCTGATTCCTTTGGCACATCTTTTTTTGTGACGCTAGATGGTAGAGAAACTACGGGGCGCAAGCAAATCGACCCGTCGCGCTCGCCACCGCCAGAATCGCACAAGTCGCGGCTGGCAAGGACATTGCCTCTGCGAACAAAGTCCATGCACCAGTAAGCACCGCTACGGCTCACAGCCACCGATCGAGACGCAACCCAATAGTAATAAGGTTTTGCAGAATTTGTTCCTTGAAGTATTTCTTTATTTTTGCTATCTGTTATAGTGTCTTCTATGATGTAATAATATGCATCACTTGTTAAACTTTTTGCTGCTATTGTAGTATCTGCTTTTGTTAAAGTATTAGTGTCTTTGTTATACGTAAATTTTGAAGTTATTTCATTTTCATTCTGATATCCATAACCAGCTTTGCTACTACTTCCTCCTCCATAATTTTCTTTTTTAAATGCATTTCCACCTAAATATGTATCTATGTCCTTCATTGTTAAGCTAGTTGCTGTTGCTCCCAAATCTGTATTACTATATAAAGCTTCACATGTATCGTTTAAAACATCTTCAAAATTATTATATCCTACATATCCATAGAAAGTTACTCCTGCTGTTGTTGGTGCTCCTGATATTAATAAAATATTTCCTTTATCATCTTTTCCTAATACTCTCCAATTTAAACTTAATTCTTGTGATATGCTTTGTTCTGCTGTTGCTCCTGCTTCTGTTGTGTATCCTGTATATTTTCCTATTCCTTCTCTTTTATCTGGTGCATATGTTGTTTGTGCTGTTTTTGGAGTGTATTCTACATAGTCTCCTTTGTGTAGATGCTCTTCATTAGTACATTCTTCTACCTCACAGTATAGTGATGCAAGTGTTGCAACTGTTTTTGCTTGCCATATTTCACTTAATGGAACTTCATATCCTCCGTCTTTTAGTTTTAAAATTGTTCCAGTTTCATCTAATGTTCCATATTTTGGTGCTACAATTGCTTTTAATTCTTGTTCTGTAATATCGTCTCCTAGTTTTTCTGCTGTTTTTGCTGTTATGTCTCCCATTATTTGCTCTTTTACTCTTGCTATTGTTATTCCTTCTGCTCCTTCTTTTGCTGTTTCAAATAGTCCTCCATTTATTGCTATTGTTACGGTTACGCCCACCAATATCAGTATTACTATTATTGTTATTATTAATGCTATTAATGTGATTCCGTTTTTGTTTTGTTTGTTCATTTTTTCTTTTCCTCCTTTGGTTTTTATGAAGTGGGATGTTGGAGGTTGGCTTTTCACCTATCACTTCTCACTTTGCACATCTGGCACAAAAAATACGCCATATTTATATATTTTTTCCATATGTAAAATACATAAATATAGCGCATATATTTATTTTTTTATTGTTTATTAAATTAGCTTGTGTGTGTGTGTTACAGCCCCAGCGGTTACGTGTTTTATCATTTGTGTTTCTCCTTATTTTGTTTTGTGGGCGGACAGAGTCGTCCGCTCCCTGCATGTATTATTTTATATGTTATTTTTCTTCATGTCAATATTTTTTAGCCAAACAAACTAAGCTGATTACTTTTGCTCATTCCTTCAAAACATCCAAACTTTGTAAGCATTTCTATTACTGATTTTCCTGCTTTAGATTTTATTTGAAAATCATCTATTGACATGAATTTTCCATGTTCTGCTTGTACTGCATTGTATATACTTTCTGCTGCCACTCCTCCGCAATCCTGGTATACTAGAAAGTGGTGGGCGTATTGCTCCATCCTCTATTTGGAATTTATTACTGTGTGATTTATATAAATCTATTGGTAAAAACTTAAATCCTCTTTCATACATTTCTAGCACAATTTCTAGTATTGTATATACTCCTTTTTCTTTTACTGACATACCATTTCCAAGCTTCTCTAATTCTTTCATTTTTGCTTTTACTTTTTCTTTTCCATATATCATAAGTTCACTGTCAAAGTCATCTGCTCTTATGCTAAAATATGCGCAGTAATATGCAAGTGGATAATATACTTTGAACCATGCTATTCTAAACGCCATTGTTACATATGCTACAGCATGCGCTTTTGGGAACATATATTTTATTTTTTGACAAGAGTCTATATACCATTCTGGTACATTGTGTTCTCTCATTTCTTCTTTATATTCTTCCCATTTTGGCTCTGCTCCTTTTGCTACTTTTCCTTTACGAACTGCCTCCATTATTTTAAATGCGTGATTCGGGTCCAATCCTTTTTTTATTAAATATGTCATTATATCATCTCTTGTACATATTGCATCACTTAAAGTAGCTTTTCCTTCTTTTATTAAA
>ERZ809224.564-NODE-564-length-34240-cov-10.017932_pt1 | contig 34240 bp, 21 predicted proteins | sample MGYA00520513_ERZ809224 | MGnify/ENA primary metagenome ERZ809224 (study PRJEB31576, sample SAMEA3212658) | Homo sapiens | biome: human-gut; feature: human gut; material: fecal | place: Sweden | collected 2012 ... | reverse complement strand
ATTTGTAAAATGCAATAAATCATAGTGTATTTTCCACTTCGTGTCCCACTTTGCAATTTCCATTTTTTCTATCCGGAATATCCGGGAGATGCCATTGAAAAATAATGCTATTTTTGCAGGAAAAATATTATAGTGATGAAAAAGAGTCTGGTATTATTATCCTTATTATCGATTATGATCGTATCATGTAAAGAGAAAGCTCCGGAAACAACGGATACCCCTATGATTACCAAAGAAAACAGGGAAGTCCCCGATTTTTCTTCCGGAATATTGACGGAAGAGATATTGTGGTACATGGGACGGTTGTCGGATCCGCAGGTTTCCCCTGACGGGCAAACGTTGTTGTTTGGAGTGAAATATTTTGATTATAAGGCTAACAAAGGAAATCAGGAACTCTACACGATGCCGGTTTCCGGCGGCGATCCTGTAAAGATCACCAATACGCCCGAAGATGAATTCGGTGCGGTGTGGCGCCCTGACGGGAAAAAGATCGGTTATATGCGTAAAACCGGACCGGAAATCCAGGTATGGGAATGTAATCCCGACGGTACCGGCCATACCCAGCTTACCCGTTTTGATAATAGTGTGAACGGCTTCTGCTACTCTCCGGATATGAAACATTTGCTTTATACCATGAATGTTAAGCTGGACCAGAGCGTTGCCGACCGTTATCCGGATCTTCCGGAAGCCAACGCCATGATATACGACGACCTGATGTACCGCCACTGGGATAGCTGGGCGGACGGGACTTATGAACATATTTTTATCGCGCCTTATCCTTCAATGGAGGATCCTTTGGAACTGATGAAGGGAGAAAAATATCACGCGCCGGTTCCGCAGGCAGGAGGAATGGGCGAGATCGCCTGGCATCCCGACGGAACTAAGCTTGCTTACAGTGCGAAAAAAATGTCAGGAAAGGAATTCGCCGAAAGTACCAATTCCGATATTTATATTTATGACCTGAATACCGGTGAAACTATTAACCTGACTGAAAAGAACAAAGGCTACGATATGGCTCCCGTATTTTCTCCGGACGGGTCGATGCTGGTATGGTGGAGCATGGAAACGGATGGTTTCGAATCAGAAAAGCATCGTCTTTTTCTCCACGATTTTAACACGGGATTATCCGCCGATTACAGCACCGATTTCGATCAGGACGCCACTGATTTCGTTTGGGATCCGGACGGAAAAAAGATTTACTTCCTGAGCTGTATCGAAGCCACTTACCAGATTTATGAACTGGATGTTCCTTCCAAAGCCATACGCCAGGTAACCCGTGGCGACCACGACTTCAATACGCTGGCGCTGGCAGGTGACCGTCTGATCGTAACCAAAACAACCCACGCGCTTCCGGCTGAGCTTTTCGCCGTTAATATACAGGATGGCAGTGAAGAACAACTTACCTTTACCAATCAGGATATTTTATCTAAAATAACACTGGGTAAAACGGAAAAACGCTGGGTGAAAACCACCGACGGGAAAGAGATGTTGGTTTGGGTGATCTTACCTCCCCATTTCTCCCCGGAGAAAAATTATCCGACTTTGCTCTATTGTCAGGGGGGGCCGCAGCAATCCGTGAGCCAGTTCTTCTCATACCGGTGGAATTTCCAGATGATGGTAGCGCACGATTATATAGTGGTAGCGCCGAACAGAAGAGGCCTTCCGGGTTTCGGAAGCGAATGGAATAACCAGATCAGCCTCGATTACGGCGGCCAGAATATGAAAGATTATTTGTCCGCTATCGATGAACTGGCAAAAGAACCATACGTGGATGAACAGCGTCTGGGCGCTGTGGGAGCCAGTTACGGCGGATTTTCCGTTTACTGGCTTGCCGGGAACCACCAGAAAAGATTTAAAGCGTTTATCGCCCATTGCGGAATGTTCAATTTCGAAAGCTGGTACGGTACTACGGAAGAACTGTTCTTCGCCAATCATGATCTGGGCGGCCCGTACTGGCAAAAACCCACTCCTAAAAGTTACGATTTTTCTCCCCATAACTTCGTGGGTAATTGGGATGCTCCGATCCTGGTAATACATGGAGGTAATGATTTCCGCATACCTTATACGGAAGGAATGCAGGCTTTCAATGTCGCCCAGATCCAGAATATTCCCAGTCGCTTTTTATTTTTCCCGGACGAGAACCATTTCGTATCCAAACCTCAAAATGCCATTTTATGGCAACGCGAGTTTTTCCGCTGGCTCGACCAGTGGTTGAAGAAATAATATGCCGGATGTCTGGGAACGGAAAATAAAATGCGAAAAAGAGAGTTGTTAGATACGACATTATTAACCCGGGTATATGGCATTAGGGAAGATGAGCTTCCGGAAGATTAAAAATAACCTTAGATGGAGATTGCTGGATACTTATATCCTCAAAAAATATCTGGGTTCATTCTTCTTTTCCATCGCCATGCTCATGACCATCATTATTGTCTTCGACGTATCGGATAATATACAGCGGTTTATCGACTATAATGTACCCTTTGCCCAGATTGTATGGGGTTATTATTTCAATTTCATTCCTTATTTTATCAATCTTTTTACGCCTTTATTTACCTTCATCAGCGTAATATGGTTCACCTCCCAGCTCTCTCAGCGGAATGAGATCGTAGCGATACTGAGCGGTGGCGTGAATTACTACAGGCTTATGGTGCCCTATATTACCGGGGCGATCCTGATTGCGATCTTGTCATTTTTAATGTCGAATTTTGTAATTCCTTATTCTAACTCCAACCTGAATAAATTTAAGCAACAGTATTTTCACCGCCGTACGGTCGCCACTACGGATATCCACATAAAAAACTCATCTAATTCCTATATCTATGTAGGAAGATGGGAAAAAATGGATATGAAAGGTTTTCAGTTTACTTATGAAGAACTGGACCGGGATGTGACGACCTATAAGATCAGCGCCAATACTTTTCAGTATGATCCGGAAACCGAAAGATGGACCCTTGAGGATTACATCAAACGGACGATTAAAGATAGTCATGAGATCGTGACCAAAGGAATCGAAATGGACACGGTTTTTGATATTTCTCCCGTCGACCTGAACAAAGATGCTACCGTCGTCGAAACCATGACCTACCAGACTCTTGAAAAATATATCAGGGAAGAAAAGGAAAAAGGGACCGGCTTTTCCAAATATTATATCATGGAAAAGCATAAGCGTATGGCCAATTCCCTGGGGACCATCATCATGACCTTGCTGGGGCTGAGTGTGGCCTCGCGTAAGACCAACAGGGGTATAGGAGTACATCTTTTCGTAGGTATGGGTATGGCGTTTTCTTTTATTTTCCTGCAACAGGTTTCGGATGTATTCGCCGTCTCGGGCGGATTGCCGGCGGCGTTGGGCGCCTGGATGCCCGATCTCATTTTTTTAATTGCGTGTATCATTTTATTACGGTTAACGCCTAAATAAAAAATGGACAATAAATCACGCGGGATTGCGTATCAAGTTATGGCTGAAAGGCATTTAATAACGCTTTTTTCCTTATTTTTGTACCATAAAATTTCAAAACATGTGGAGTCTGTATCTGAAAGAGGTTAAAACATATTTGAGCTCGCTGACAGGTTATATCTTTATCGCCGTTTTTTTGATCGTGACCGGCCTCTTTTTATGGGTTTTCCCCAATATCAATAACATTCTTTATTCAGGTGTGGCCGATATACAGGGCCTCTTTAACCTCTCTCCTTTCCTTTTCCTTTTGTTGATTCCGGCTATAACCATGCGTTCCTTTTCGGAAGAGAAAAGAGTGGGAACGATAGAACTGCTGTTTACCAAACCCCTTTCCGATAACCAGATCATCGTGGCTAAATTCCTGTCATCCCTCACTTTGCTGGTGCTGGCTTTATTACCTACCATGATCTATATTATCTCCGTTTATAATCTCGGTAATCCTCCGGGAAACATAGATATGGGCAGCACTTGGGGATCATACCTGGGACTGCTTTTGCTGGGTTCCGCGTATATCGCAATCGGGATCTTCGTATCAAGCCTCACCAACAACCAGATCATCGCTTTCATTCTGGCTGCGCCTCTCTGTTTCATCCTCACTTATGGGTTTGAATTTATCTATTCTTTCGATGCATTGGGGAATTTCGGCTATTTTATCAAAACATTGGGTATCGACCATCATTATATGGCTATCAGTAAAGGAGTAGTGGATTCCCGGGATATTATCTATTTTTTTAGCGTGATATTCATCTTTTTATTCGGGACCAAAATTGTATTGATGAGCAGGAAATGGTAGTTAGCTTTTAACCGGGAAATAGTTATGAAAACAAACAAGAAAAACAGTAATCGATATAAAAAGAGCGCAATTGTTGGACTGGTAGCCACATTTCTTATCCTTGTGGCGGTTAATATCCTTTCCTCTTTCGCTTATTTCAGGGCCGACCTGACCAAAGATAAACGGCATTCCCTGTCGCCGGCCACCATAGAACTATTAAAAAACCTGGATGATAAAGTGTATATCCGGGTTTACCTTAAAGGGGAAGGATTCCCGGCCGATTACCAGTTATTTGCCAAAAACGCCAATGACATATTACAGGAATTCCGGAATTATTCCAAACAGATATTTTTCGAATTCATCGATCCCGTCGCCGGGAAAAATACCGAAGAGATCAATTCCATTTTCGGTGAATTCGCCAGGAAAGGACTAAGTCCCATACCCATCAGCAAGGAAAACAGCGCCGGCTTTTCAACGCAGTTTGTCATTCCGGGAGCTATGATCTCCTATAAGAACGAAGAACATCCGGTTAACCTGGTTGTGGCTGATCCCAGTGGAAATGAGAGCTGGATGACCTATTCCACGCAGGAACTGGAGTATAACCTGGTAGCCGCGCTCCGGCAAATGATGAGGAAATCTAAACCTAAAGTAGCGTTTCTGGAAGGTCACGGTGAACTGGATTTTATGAATACTTCCTGGGTTACTTTCCAGCTCCAGAAATTTTACAACGTGGAAAGGATCAGGCTCGACGGAAAGATCAACAGTCTCCGGGAAATAGCCGTTGAAGATTCTATTAATCAAACCATTAAAGTAAAAGGCAATAAATACGATGTGCTCGTGATCGCCCAACCCACAGAACCTTTCAGCGATTATGACAAATATATCATAGACCAGCATATTATGAGGGGAGGTAAAGCGTTATGGTTAATCGACGCTACCAATGCCTCCATGGACAGCCTCCAGTCACAACTGGAATTTTTCGCCATGGCAAGAGGATTGCGTCTCAATGATCTCTTTTTTAAATACGGAGTCCGGCTCAATGCCAATCTGTTGCAGGATCTCAGTTGCCAGAGTATTCCCGTAAGCGCGGGAAAGATCGGGGACCAGACCCAGTATAAATTTATGGTGTTCCCGTATGCTCTCAATGTGGTCAATTTCAGTACTCATCCCATTGTGAGGAACATGAAGAAAATTAAGTCCGATTTTACCGGAAGTATTGATTTCGTGGGTAATGTGGATCTGGATAAAACGATTTTGATGACATCCTCGGAAAGAACCAAAATGGTCCCCACACCTTCAATCGTCACGCTTAATGTAGGCAGGACACAACCTAATCTGCAGGAATTTGCCTTTAAACACCTGCCGATCGCCGTGTTGGTGGAAGGCAGCTTTGAGTCGGCATATAACGGACTTCTTCCGGTGGAATTCGATACGATCAAGCAAATAGGTTTTATTTCACAAAGTCAGCCTACACGCCAAATATTTGTGGCCGACGGCGATATTATCAGGAATTCCATTGACCGGCAGAGGAATCAGCCCTATCCGGCAGGTTATGATGTTTATACCGGTACTTTGTACGATAACAGTGAGTTTATCATCAACTGCGTCAATTACCTGTGTGCTGACGATGACCTCCTGATGATACGGGCCAAAAATTTTAAGATCGGAGCATTGAGTAAAGTAAAGGTGCAGCAGGAAAAGACTTTTTATACAGTCCTTAATATTGCCGTTCCCTTATTGATCATCATCATATTGGGTATAGTTATGAATCTGGTCAGGAGAATCAGGTACCGGAGAAATGTCGTAAAACAGTAAATACAAATGCTTCATTTAGAAGAACAGATTTTTAATACTCATACTCCGGAAACATTTGCTGACCTTTCATTGCGCATTTTCGAATACCAGTATCACCATAATCAGGTATATCAGGACTATTGCGGATATTTGTCCAAATCTCCTGATAATGTGGAAAAATGGGATGAAATACCGTTCCTTCCTATCGGCTTTTTTAAGACCCATGAGGTCAGGACCGGCTCTTTTGATCCTGAAATCATTTTTCACAGCAGTACCACCACGGGAATGAAACCTTCCCGGCATCTTGTTAAAGACTTACGATTATACAGGAAAAGTTTTACGGAAGGTTTCCGGTTCTTTTACGGTGATCCCGCGCAATATGTAATCCTGGCCCTTTTGCCCCATTACCTTGAACGTGACAACTCTTCGCTTGTCTTTATGGTCCATGAGCTTATGCAAAGTTCAGGACAACCGGAAAACGGATTTTACCTTTATGATTATCCGGCTCTATATCAAACCTTGCAGCATTTGAAGAACCAACGGAAGAAGGTAATTCTTTTCGGTGTCACTTTCGCATTACTCGATTTTGCGGAATTATATCGAATTGCTTTTCCCGGATTGATCATTATGGAAACGGGAGGCATGAAAGGAAGAGGTAAAGAATTGGTCAAAGAAGAAGCGCATGACCGTATCCGGCGGGCTTTCGGAGTCGACGCAGTCCATTCTGAATACGGGATGTGTGAATTATTATCCCAGGCGTATAGCTACGGAAATAATGTTTTTCTTACGCCGCCATGGATGAAAGTAATACTCCGCGATGAAAAAGATCCCCTTTTTTATTCCGAACATTTAGAAACAGGAGTTGTTAATATTATTGATCTTGCCAATATATACTCCTGTTCGTTTATCGCTTCGGATGATCTAGGAAGAAAAAGACAGGAAGGTACGGAAATATTGGGAAGAACCGACCAGGCTGAGATTCGTGGATGTAATTTACTGGTTCTTTGACACTTTCTGCAAGTTTAGTTAAAGGGTCTTATTTATTGTTCTTTTTTATCCAATAAATTATGTAATTGTGCTTCAAAACGGCACAATAGCAATAAATAACTTTTCATTAATGAATTTTATTCATTTAAAATAATAATGTATATTTGCGCCGTATATAACAAACCAAAATTCAATAAAAACACATTACACATGAAAACTTCAAAATTAATTGCTTTAGTGAGCATCCTGGCACTTATGATAGGTGGGTGCGGTATCAATAAAATGGTCAAGAATTATCCGCAGGTAGATATACAACTGGAAAACCGCGATCTGGAAAACAGAGGCGGAAAAGTTGATTATACGATAAAAGGTTCTATTCCTCCTAAATATTTAAAGAAAAAAGCGGTAATGGAAATCGACGTGCCTTATATGGTATATGAAAACGCCAATGGAGAAACCGTAACCAAAAGTATGGATAAAATTACCTTGGTAGGAGAAAAGGCAAAAGTTCCCGGAACTGTTATTTCATATAAAAATGGCGGAAATTTTTCCAAGAACGGATCATTCGAATTCCAGGAGGATTATCTGAATGCGCAGGTAAGCGCCGTATCGACCATCTCCATGGGAAAACAATCACAACAAATGGCTCCGCGTAACTTAGGAGAAGGAATTTATAATACCTCTTCTTTTATTTCCCTTTTCCCTGAATTCGCCGAAAGTGATTATGACGGGAAAATTACCGGAAACGGTTCTTATTTCGTTAACGCACCTCACCAGTACAGGCCTGAATTCCTTACGGAAACAGCAGTTATTTATTTTGAGGTAAACATGTCCAACCTTAACTGGAACCTCAAATTAAACCGCGACGAGGCAGCAAAGGAAAGAATCAAGAAATTCGTGGATTTTCTTAACGAAGGCCGTGTGATCGACAAAGTGGTAATATACGGATGGGCATCTCCGGAAGGTGAAGAATCCCGCAACCAGGGCTTATCGGAAAAACGTTTTGAACAAGGTAAAAAATGGTTCACCGAACAATACAATAAATATTGGAACGATTATGCCAAGAAAAATAATATAAAACCGAAAGATCTTCAAAAACCGGAACTTGTGTTTGAAAACCATGCTAACGGTGAAGACTGGAGCGGTTTCGAAGCTGCTGTTGAAAGATCCAATATCGCAGAAAAAAATCAAATTTTGAATATCGTGCGTTCACAACCCAACAGCGCTCAAAGAGAACAGAAAATCAGGGAGATGACCGATATCTACAATGAAATCAAAGAAATGATCCTCCCTCCTCTCAGAAGAGCTGAAATTACCCTTGTTTGTAATAAAAATAAATACAATGACGACCAGATCAGGGAATTGGTAATCTCTTCCCCGCAGGAATTATCTCTTTCTGAAAGACTTTATGCGGCTACACTAACGAAAGATATCAAAGAAAAAGAACGTATTTATACGGCATTGGTGGAGGACGAAATTGCACAGAAAGACTGGAGGGCATTCAATAATTTAGCGGTTGTCAATATCGATGGTTACCTGAATACAAGGGATGTCGCGCTTTTAAATACTGCGAAAAGTAATTTGAATAAAGCTAATGCTATTTCTCCAAGTAATGGCATTATACTTAATAATATGGCATTGGTTGAATTCCTTTCGGGAAATGTAAATGAAGCTAAAACCAGATTTGAAGAATCACACCGCGCTTCTACCCACCCGATCAACCAGAATTATAACCTGGGTGCTTATGAGATATTGAAAGGCGATTATGCCAATGCACAGAAAATGATGAACAACAAACATTGTGATTTCAATATGGCATTATCCCAGTTGGTGAATAAAGAATACGCCGCTGCCAAAACTACTTTGGATTGTATTCCTAATAAAGATGCAAAAGTGTATTATTTACAGGCTGTTCTGGCTGCCCGTACCAATAATCAGGCCGAAGTATTCTCAGCATTGAAAACTTCCATAGATATGGATCGCAGTTTTGCGCAGAAAGCACAAAAAGATCCTGAATTCAAAAAATATCGTAACGATAACGAATTCAAAAATATAGTTAGGTAAATATAGTTTAACCATAAATTTTTAAAGGCTATCAGGAACAACCCTGATAGCCTTTTTTCTATTTACCGGTCAGGTAATATGATAAAGTAGATTCATCATAAGAAATAGATATTTTTCGTATTATTGCATGTTCTTAGAATGTAAAAAATATAAATTAATTTAAATATCATGTATCCTGAAAATCAGTATCCCTTTGTAAAGCCTGAGTCCAATGCCAGGAAATTCTGGCGTGTAGTTTTCGGCACCATGGTCGGCTTCCTGTTCATATCTATCCTGTTTTTTCTTCTTTCCGTATTTCTTACGATAGGAATGATCGCGGCTTTTACCCCTTCTGCTCCTGCAGTCAAAAATAATAGTATTCTGAAAATAACATTACCGAACCAGATCGTCGAACGGTCTGTTTCAACTCCTTTCGATGATATGGACTTTCCATTGTTATATGGGAATGCTACCAGCGGATTGGATGATATTCTGGCTTGCATCGATAATGCCGCTACCGATAACAAAATCAGGGGAATCTACTTGAACCTTTCATCTGTTAATGCTTCGCCAGCCACAATCCAGGAAATCAGGGGTGCCCTTGAAAAATTCAGGGATTCCGGTAAATTTATATATGCTTACAGCGATTATTTAAGTCAGGGAGGTTATTATCTGGTTTCTGTGGCCGATAAAATCATATTGAATCCGATGGGAAGTCTTGATTTCAGGGGTGTAGCTTTCCAAACTTTATTCTTTAAAGGATTGATTGATAAATTAAACCTGGATATACAGGTGATCCGCCACGGGGAATTTAAGAGCGCGGTGGAACCTTATACCCTGGACAAAATGAGTGAAGCGAACAGGGCTCAATTAACATTACTTTCCAATACAATTTGGAATACTATGTTGGGACATATAGAAAAATCCCGCCGTATCAGCCGGGATTCCCTTGATCTCATCGCAACGAATCTTCTTTGCGAGAATGCTGAAAGTGCACGATATTTGAAGCTGGTCGACGAATTGAACTATGCCCCGCAGGTAGAATCCCAACTGAAACAATTGGTCGGTGTACAGGAAGATAATGACCTGGACCTTATTTCATTATCCGAATATAGAAAAACCGTCAAAAATCCCTCCCGTGCTTCAGCGGATAAGATTGCCCTTGTCTATGCCGTCGGAGATATTGTAGACGGGAAAGGAACCAATAGCCAGATCGGTTCGGAATCGCTGACCAAAACGCTTCGGAAAGCTTATCAGGATGATAAGGTTAAAGCGATCGTTTTACGTATCAATTCCCCCGGAGGAAGTGCTTTGGCTTCGGAAGTGATCTGGAGTGAAATTGAAGCGGCGAAAAAAGCCGGTAAGATCGTGATTGCCTCTATGGGCGATTATGCCGCATCGGGAGGGTATTACATTGCCTGCAACGCAGACATGATTATCGCCCAACCCAATACACTAACCGGTTCTATCGGGGTTTTCGGCATTATACCGAGTCTTCAGAATTTCCTGAAAAATAAATTAGGTGTTACGGTAGATGTGGTTAAAACAAATCCGCATGCAGACTACGCCACCGGTTTTCGTAAACTGGATGAAGTGGAATTGAAGAAAATGCAGGTTTCAGTTGAAGATATCTATGCAACGTTTACTCAACGGGTGGCTACGGGTAGAAATATGACCGTCGAGAAAGTGGATGAGATCGGGCAGGGCAGGGTCTGGGCCGGCGCCGATGCCATGGATATAGGCCTCGTTGACCAGTTAGGCAGTATAGAAGATGCTGTTGCGGCAGCGGCCAGAATGGCCAAATTATCAGATTATTCTCTTGAATATTATCCGAAACAGCAGGATTGGTTTAGTATTTTACTGGGAAGAGATAAGGATGAGGCTGTCGACGCTTCCGTAAAGGCTCAATTGGGTGATCTCTATTTTACTTATGCCGCTTACAGACAAGTGATGAATGCGTCGGGAATCCAGGCGCGTCTTCCTATGGAAATCGTTTTTGAATGATAACAGCTTTTTATATTTATTTGGGGGTGATGATCGTTTTGGCCGTTGTGGTATTCATCGCCCTTAATTATGTGGAGGCCGGTTACGGTATGCTGCTGAATCCCAGGTGGGGAAAGGCCATCAATAATAAAACCGCATGGTTTTGCATGGAATTCCCCATATTCATGGCTATGATCATTATATGGTTATGTTCACCGCACCGGTTCGACATTACACCTCTGGTATTCCTGATCATTTTCGAAATACATTATTTCGAGCGGGTATTCATATTTCCATTCCTGATCAAAGGAAAAAATAAAATGCCTTTGACGATAATGCTCATGGGACTATGTTTCAATATACTCAATGCCATGATGCAGGGATACTGGATATTTTTCGAAGCTTACCGTACCAATCCCGATCCTTATCCCGTGAGCTGGCTTTGGTCACCGCAATTTATTATCGGCCTTGCCTTGTTTATTACCGGTTTTTGTATTAATATACATTCAGATCATATTATCCGGAATCTGAGGAAGAGCGACGAAGACAGGAAGCATTACCTGCCAAAAGGCGGTGTATTCGATTATGTGACGAGTGCCAATTATTTTGGGGAAATTATCGAATGGCTCGGTTTCGCTATCCTGACCTGGTCTCTGTCCGGATTTGTTTTCTTCCTGTGGACTTTTGCCAATCTGGTTCCGCGGGCGCGTTCGATATATAAGAAATACCAGTTGGAATTTGGAGAAGAAATGAAAGGTAAAAACCTGAAAAGGGTTTTTCCGTTTATTTATTGATAACGGAATTAGAGTATTTGCATCAAAAAATTGTGTAAATTTGCAAATTCATAATATAAAATTAAGAATATAGCATATGGCAAAAGTATTGATTATCGGAGCCGGTGGAGTTGGATCTGTGGTAGCTCACAAATGTGCGGCAGTGCCGCAAGTTTTCACGGAAATTATGTTGGCAAGCAGAACACTGGAAAAGGCTGACCAGATCGCGAAGGCGGTCGGTAACAATAAAATACGTACCGCTAAGGTGGATGCGGATAATGTACAGGAAACGATTGCGCTGATCAATAGTTTCAAACCTGATTTGTTAATTAATGTGGCGCTTCCTTATCAGGATTTACATCTGATGGAAGCCTGCCTGGCTACCGGTACCCATTACCTGGATACTGCCAATTATGAACCCAAAGAAGAAGCCAAGTTCGAATATAAATGGCAATGGGCGTATCACGGGCGGTTTAAAGAGGCCGGTATTATGGCTTTACTCGGCTGCGGTTTTGACCCGGGAGTGACCAGTATCTATACAGCCTATGCGGCCAAGCATCATTTCGATGAGATCCGTTTTCTGGATATCGTCGATTGCAATGCGGGTGACCACGGAAAATCTTTTGCCACCAATTTTAATCCTGAGATCAACATCCGGGAAATTACCCAAAAAGGTAAATATTGGGAAAACGGACAATGGGTTGAAATAGAGCCGATGTCCATCCATAAACCGATTAATTATCCCAATATCGGGGAAAGGGAATCTTATCTTTTATATCACGAAGAACTGGAATCATTGGTAAAGCATTACCCGTCCCTGAAACGTGCCCGTTTCTGGATGACTTTCGGACAAAAATATATTACGGTACTCAATGTCCTTCAGGAAGTCGGAATGACCAGTATTAAACCTATCGTTTATCAGGGTATGGAAATCGTACCGCTCCAATTCCTGAAAGCCGTACTTCCCGAACCGTCTTCTTTAGGAGAAGGTTATAAAGGAGAGACCTCCATCGGATGTCAGATCAAAGGGATAAAAGACGGAAAAGAAAGAACATATTATGTATGGAACAACTGCGATCATGAAGCTGCTTTCAAGGAAGTAGGGGCCCAGGCCGTTTCTTATACCACAGGAGTTCCCGCCATGTTAGGCGCCAAAATGATGCTGGAAGGTAAATGGATGGATAGCGGCGTTTTCAATGTGGAACAATTCGATCCGGATCCGTTTATGGCTGAAATCGGAAAGTATGGCTTGCCGTGGCACGAGAAAATAGATGAACCGCTTCCGGTAGACCAATATTGATCCGCAGGGTCGTTATTGATATTCGTAATAATAGATTTCCCTGTTGGTCCATGAAGGTCCCTGATATGACGACATCGGGATAAAGCATGTCTTTTTTACGGGCCATTTCCCATTATATTCGTAAGTATAGTTGATCCTGTTATTACCCGGTTTTATACAGGTCAATACGTTATTCTTGGAAAAAGTCGTGTTGATATCTTCCCGGTAACCGTCCACCATGTCTAAATAAGCGTTATAGTAAGGATTATTTTTATTGTCATACGTATAAGTAAAACGGTCCACTCCGTTTTCATGGTACCATTTTTCTTCTACGATATTATTTTTTTGGTAAATAAATTCGACCGTATAAGATCTTAATTCCGATTTCGCAGTAGATTGGGAAAAAATATGTCCTAATTGTTCCTGTAGTTGATTCTCATTCCGGTCAGGGATAAGGAACCTGATGGCGGAAGATAACTTTGCCGTAAAATCATGGCCTGACTTGGACGGATCCGCCATAATATCCTTGATCACTAATTTCGATATTTTTTTATTACTCCTTTCGGTTACAATAAATTTGGTTATCAGTTGATTGTTTTCAAATATTTCCATTTCTTCAAGTTCCGATTTACCGTATCTGAATTTACAGGTAATCTCGTCCATGGTGATTTGGGAGAGTAATTTATTATCGTAAATAAAATTCTGGGTATAATCAATTCTCCCTTCTTTCCAATGTTCTATCCGGCTTAATGTATTATTATCCCAGATCCATTTTTCCTTTAATGTTTTGGGCAGATTATCTTCTCCCGTGCTCTGATACGCGTAATAGATACTCTCTATTTTCTTTTTCGGGTTGTATTCCGGTTCTTTCTTACAGCCTGTTGTGCAGATAAAAAGCATAATAATAGGAAAAACTCTAAATAAAAAAATGGATTTTTTCATATTGACCAAATAAATTATAATTTATAAATTTTCAATTCTTCTTTTTAATTCAAACTGGGGATAGAGGATCTTACCGAAATAATCCATCTGGAACCGGTCACATTCTTTGAGACATTCCGGGTAGATTATTTTCAGATAACTTTTAAGCCTTAGTCCGATTTTTATCTTATACTGATCCACATAATAAAATGTAAAAACAATAGCCAACGGATTACAATCCTGGTTTTCATACCTAAAATCCAGCTCTTTAGTCCTGAGGAACTGAATGTATTCCCGCGTATAGTAGAATTTCTTTTTATTGAAAGAATAAATAATGGATGACAAGTTAAATAATGATATATGCGGAATATGATGGGCCAGCATTCCTTCAATTTCCGGCTGGTTCATTTTTACCGACCATAATTCTTTGATGCACCATAAATTAACTTCCTCTCCTGCTATGTTTACATGGTAACCCCCCGTTTCATTTACTTCGAAATCATAAGGTTCCAAAAACTTGAAAAGATTAAGGTATCCGTCGAATAAAATATTGCTTTTTTGCGGTAACTGTTTTCTAAGAAAAAAATTATTTATCAGGCCGTTATATAAATATACATGTGTATGCTTCATCAGGGATTCCACAAGCGCCAATACCTCCGCATGCAGGAATTTACCGATATAATCGTGGAATTTATTCCCGTCCGATCCTATTATACTTTCTATTTCTGCAAAGGTTTTGGTCAAGGGTTGTGTATCAAATTGATGTTATAAAATTATTTTACCGGAATGGATAGTATATGGTAGAATCTGAGGTCAAAGCGCTGAATTTCAGATTGTAATGTTTTTTGTCTATCTTGCGGACAGAGAAGCAAAGATAAGAAAAAAATATTTGAAGTATGGAAATAATAATTGCTACTTTATTTATTAGTGGAAAAATCCTGTTGAATTCCCATCATGATATTCTCCAGTTTTTTTGTGGTATTTTCCCAATTGTAATTAGCCTGAGCGAAAGACAATCCGTTCATTCCCATCTCCCGGTATAAATCGGGATCATTGAGAAGTAAAGCGACGGATTCCACATAACCGGTAGTGGAGTTACAAATAATAATCTCTTTACCGGATTTTATATTTTCCAGTGGTTTTCCCGCCAGAGAGGAAGTAATACAAGGCAGTCCCGTAGCCATGGCTTCGAGTATTTTGTTTTGCAGACCGGTTCCCATTTGCATGGGAGCAATAAAAATTCTGGATTGCGCGTAATAGTCCGCAATAGAATCCACCCAACCCGTAACCGTAATATGGCGATCCGCCAGCGCCCTTATTTTATAAGACGGATTGGCCCCGCAGATCACCAGGGTGATTTCCGGAAAACTCTTTTTCAATTCCGGAAAAATTTGCCTGGCCAGATATTCGGCGGCGTCAATATTGGGAGCGTAACCCATATTTCCTGTAAAGATCAGGTCATAAATTTTAGGTTGTCCTTTATAGGCGTATTTATCAAAATCAACGCCGTTGGCCACCACTTCTATTTTCTGGAATTCAGGATGCGGGATCAGGTCACGGTCCACGCCCGTAATAATGGTATGGTGATCAAAATAGGGAAAGACCGCCGCTTCGTAACGGATCAGCCTTTTATATTCCAGGTAAAGGAATGGTTTCACGAAAAATGATGCTTTTTTATATCTCCGGTAAATACCTTTTGATAAAACATCCTGGTAATCGATGGTTTTCCCGACAGGTGCGGTTTTGATATATTCGGCAACCCTTACCATCTGGCCGTAAATATGATCGGGTTTTATGGTATCAATAAGGTTGGCGATTATCTTTCTTGCTTTTCGGCTGTAAAAATAACCGCATTGAAGGGGAAGTCCTTTGAAGAGAAAAAACAGAAGATGAACGAATTTGGTCCGCCAGTTTAATTTAATGATATGCAGCTCTTTACAGAAGGATTTTACTATATCGATATCTTCTTCGGGAAGCCTCTGGTCATTGAGCGTAACCAAATATATTTCGTGATGCCGGGAAAGATATTTTAATTGGTGGAAAGCCCGTAACTTATCGCCTTTTACGAGTGGATAAGGAAAGCGGGAAAGCACAACCAATAACTTCATAAGCCGATTATTGCGGCAAAAATAAGATTTTTTTCGATAAGTAATCCGTAAATACAAGAAGCATGATTATTATAGCAAAATGATGGTATAAAATGATTTTTTTGCCATTTTAAATCTAAAGGTTTTATTATCTTTGTAAAGTTAAAATTCAATTATAAAAATAATCCATTATTATGAAAACTAAATTTACCCGAATTACAAGTTTAATGGCAGTATGTTTTCTCTTCTGCTCTTTTGGCCTAAGTGCACAAAATCATTCCAGGCGTGCTGTGGATTCGCCAAATCATCTTATAAAGGAAAATCCGTTACCGTTAGCAAATCCTTCCCGGGGTTTAACCTCTCCGGTATATATCGGCACGGAAGTAAACGGTATCTATAAAACCACCATGAATAACCTCACCCAATGGACTCATATCTATCAACCCGATGGTGATATTGACATCCAATCTATGGAATACGTTAATGGTAATATCTATGCCATATATGTGGAATACATTGATGGTTGGGGAGATGGAGAGCCTTTTCCCTTTCCCGGATTAATGAAGATCGATCCGGCTACGGACGATGTGGTTATAGTTGATAACCTTATTGGATCAGACGGTACCGGACTCGCATGGAATCCTGTTGATGATCAGGTTTATGTTACGACCTGGTATAATGAATTGTTCCGAATTGATCTAATTACCGGTGAAACCACCGAGATTGCCAGAGTAGATACCGTATATACTATTGCTATTGACAATGACGGTATATGTTATGCCCAGGCTATTACCAAAAAGGCACGTGCACCTTTCGGAACACTTGATCTGACTACCGGTGTATTCACGGAAATTACGAGTCGGGAAGGGAATCATAATGATGAGGTAACTTATATGCAGAACCTTGAGATCGACCGTGAAACCAATGAACTGTACTGGAATAAAAGAATAATACGTGATGGATCGGAAATCAACACAATGGAAAAAGTAGATAAAACAACCGGTGAAACTACACTTTTGGCTACTTTACCGGACTATCCGGCTTCATTTGCCATTATAAGCGAAATGTCTTCCATACCGGTACCTGTTAATTTTACCATAACTAAAAACGCAGGTTGTAATTTCACGATCAGTTGGGAGCCGCCTGCCGGCGTTGATAATCCTACTTTTAATCTATACAAGGATAATGTAGCCGTATTGACCGGCACCACCCAATTATCCTATACTGCTGATTTGACCGATGTTCACAACTGGTGTGTGCAAACGAAGGTTGGCGACGAACTGTCTTCAAAAATTTGCAAAACCAATGAGGCCTGTACAATTGGTATAGGGGAGTTCTCTAAAGAAAAAGTGATGGTTGGACCTAATCCCGCTTCGGATATGGTAAGGATCACAGGAGATAATATACAAAAAGTTGAAATATTTAATGTTACGGGACAATTAATGCAAACCATAACCAATAAAGTAAACACGATCAATGTATCTTCTTATTCAAATGGGATTTATTATTTCAAATTATACCAAAACACCGGAGAACCGATCCATAAGAAAATAATTATAAATAAATAATATCAGAAATAAAGAGGACAGTGAAAACATTGTCCTCTTTTAATTTGGGATTTTTTTTCTAAGACTATAGTAACCGGTTTTTTTAAGATCCTTCGCTTCGCCAGGATGACAACTATAATTTTATACTCTGTCGGCTAAGTTTGTCGAAGGAATAGCCGGTTAATTTGATATTGTAAGACAGCTAAATAATGTCTTGCCAATTCTTTAGGAGAATGATGAGATTATCCAAAATAATCTGATATGAAGAGAAATAAACTATAACTCTACCAATATTAAACTTCTATCCCCATACAGATTCTCTCGAATTCCTCAACGCTAAGTTGTTCCGGACGTAAATTAAAGATGGGGTCAGTTATAAATCCTGGTTGAAACTTGAAAGATTTTAAGGAATTTCGTAGAGTTTTCCTTCTTTGGTTAAAAGCCGTTTTTACCACATTCTTAAATAAATTCTCCTCACAGGCCAGCCTTTTATCGGGATTCCTGGTCACCCTGATGACCGCTGATTTTACTTTAGGAGGAGGTATAAACTGTTCTTCGCCAATTGTAAAAAGATACTCCACATCAAAAAAAGCCTGGATCAATACACTCAGTATCCCATAACTTTTTTTTCCGGGTAATGACGATATCCGTTCCGCAACTTCTTTCTGGAACAGACCGACCAATTCGGTTGTAAGGTCTTTATTTTCCAGCAATTTAAATAATATTTGAGAAGATATATTGTAAGGGAAATTCCCAATGATCGTCACCGGGTCCTGGTAAAGATCGGTGAGTGAAAGCGAAAGGAAATCACAGGAAAGAATATGAGGAGTTAAACCGGGATAATGATTTTTGAGATATTCCACTGATTCTTCATCAAGTTCCACTACGGTCAGGGAAATATCAGGTTGTTCTATCAGGTATTTGGTAAGTACACCCATACCGGGGCCAATTTCCAGTACATTACGGTTCGCGGATTGTCTTGCATTCACGATACGTTGTGCCGTCTCTTCATTTTTGAGGAAATGCTGCCCTAATCTTTTCTTCGGCGTAACTTTCATCATGGATTATATGTTATCGCCCCTTAATGCCCTAAATCGTTTCCTGGCATCAATTACAAAAAGACTGCCGGGGTAATCTTTCATTACTTTCTGGTAATATTCCATCGCGCGGGGAATATCCTTCAGGTAATATTCATATAGTTCGGCCAGCAGGAATGTCGCATCATCCCCTAAGATATCGTAAGCATGTCCTTCCAATAATTTTTTGAGCAACAATTCCGCGCCCAGATAATCTTTCTGCCTTATGGCGATCTGGGCTTTCTGGAACAGAACATCATCCACCAGCGAACCGTAAGGTGCGATAAGCAGGATTGAATCCAGTAATTTAAGGGCATCCTCATCTTTATTCTGGAAACGCAGAAAATCCGCACGGGCGTAATATCGTAAAGGCTGGTTATTGTTACCGGAGGAAAAAAGGAATTCCTGTTCTTCCTCATCCATATCTTCTTCATCTTCTTCGTTATCCGAAATCAACAATGAAAAATACATCGCATCATTGGCGATTAATTTTGAGGTAGCCGCCCTTAAAACATCCAACTGGCTTTTGGCCCAGTTGAATTCCCCTATGTAAAAAGATAGCTTGGCGTTTTTGAATTTCGCCGTCTGTCCGATTGTATCGTTGGGTAAGTCTTTGTCGACCTGTGAATATAACAAAGTGGCATCCCATACATTTCCCCTGTATAGTTCAATGTCTGCCAGGTCGATTTTGTAAACCGCCTTTTGTCTCGGGTCTCTTTCCGAACTTTGAATGGCCTGATTGAGAATGTCGATCGCTTCATCCGGTTTATTCACGTAAAAGGTGAGCAAATGGGCATATTTGCGGACCCATTCCGAAGTGCCGGAATGTAATCCGTATTCATCCAGTACTTTTTTAAATTCTTTTTCCAGTAGCATGGCATCCGCCATTTTAACCGGGGAAACGGAAGTCAGGTTTTTATATTTAACGTTCAGCAATTCAAATTTCGCTGTGGTATACAGATCCGATTTAGGGCCTTTACCGATCACAAAATTGAGCGCTTCGATGGCGGTCTGATATTCCCGGTTGTCCGCTGCTTCCCTGGCAAGGTTAAAAATGATCTCTCCGTTTCCTTTCTCTCGCCTGTCTATGGATTTGGCAAGTATCAGGGCTTCGGGATATTCTTTATTTAATTTATGAAGCCAGAATAATAAAGCAGGATAAGCGAAGTTACCCGGAGACTTTTGTATATTCTTTTGAAGAGTGGTCCTGATTTTTAGATAATTCTGCTGGTTTTCATCTTCGAGGATGAGATTTTGAAGGATCGCTTCCGCATAAGGGATGTTTTCAGGTGCATCATAGCTCACCAGCGCCATTGCTTCATCGATTACTTTATCAATCTGGTTTAAACGGATATAGATATTGGTTAATTCCGTAGAAAAAGCAATATTATTGTTGAGTAATTTTCTTCCTTTAATTAAAGTTTGAATCGCATATTCATTCAATCTTTTAGATAAGAAGGCGTTATATAATTCTTTGATGGAATTTTCGTTAGCCGGTAAATTCTTAATGGCATTCTCATATTCTTTTTGTGCCTTTATCCTTTCTCCTGATAACTCGTAAATATATCCCAGGTCGATTTTATAGCGCTGGACATTAGGTTGCTGCCGTTGTTGTTTTTTAATGAGCTTCTCAGCCTCTTTATAATCTTCAAGTTCAATAAGAGACTGGCAATAGTAATAATAAATATATGAATTGGGGTTCTTGTTATATATTTTCGAAAAAATCTCTACTGCCTTTTCATATTCTTTATTTTGAAAATATTGTATACCCAATTGTTCTTCAGACCGTGTCTGGGCTATTCCGGCGAATGCGGAAGAGCAAATAATAAGCAATATGAATAAAAATCTTTTAACCATTTTAATCTATCATCGTAAATCCGGTATATTTCCGTAAGGGTTCCGGTATTATGATTCCCTTTTCAGTCTGATTATTTTCCAATAGGGCTGCCAATACCCTGGGAAGTGCCAGCGCGCTTCCGTTAAGCGTATGCGCCAGTCTTGGTTTGCCGTTTTCATCCTTTAACCGTAATTTCATCCTGTTAGACTGGAAATTTTCGAAATTGGAAACGGAGCTGACTTCCAGCCATCTTTCCTGTGCCATCGAGTAAACTTCAAGGTCGTAGGTAAGCGCGGATGTGAAGCTCATATCACCGCCGCATAATCGAAGCACTCTGAAAGGCAGGCCTAACTCCTGTAAAAGAGAAACCGCATATTCCTTCATTCCTTCCAGTGTTTCATAAGAACGGTCGGGATGCACGATCTGTACGATTTCCACTTTGTCGAACTGGTGCAGCCGGTTCAATCCCCGGACATCTTTCCCGTAAGATCCTGCTTCCCGACGAAAACAAGCCGAATAAGCACAATGTTTGACCGGAAAATCACTTTCTTTCAAAATAACATCGCGGTAAATATTCGTAACAGGGACTTCCGCCGTGGGTATCATGTAAAGGTTATCAAGAGTGATATGGTACATTTGTCCTTCTTTATCAGGAAGTTGTCCGGTGGCGTAAGCTGAATTTTCATTAACCATATAAGGAGGCTGAATTTCCTGGTAACCTTCCTCCAAAGCTTTATCCAGGAAGAAATTGATGAGAGCCCGTTGTAATTTCGCTCCTTTCCCTTTATAAACGGGAAATCCAGCTCCGGTGATCTTGCTGCCCAGATCAAAATCTATAATGTCATATTTTTTTACCAGTTCCCAATGCGGAACTAATGATCCCGGATTTGGCCCGATTTCTCCTTCCTGGTATAGGATCTCGTTTTCCTCGGCACCCTTACCGCAGGGAACGGAGGTATGAGGTATATTAGGTAATTGTACCAAAATATCGTTCAATTCCTGTTCGTTAACCGAGAGCGCTGCCTGTAAATCTTTTTCATCGGTTTTTAAACTTGCGATTTTTGATTTTAAGTTACCGGCTTCTTCGGTTTTACCTTCTTTAAAAAGGACCCCGATCTCTTTGGAACTGCGGTTCTGTTCCATAAGATTATCGTCCAGGGATTTCTTTTGATTTCTTATCTCCGCGTCTAATGTTAAAATTTTGCTAACCATGTCTTCGGCTGCAAAGTTCTTTACTTTCAGTCTTTCAATGACCAACTCAGGATTTTCACGTATTAATTGTATTCCTAACATGTTAAAATTTTTGGGTTGCAAAGATAAGGATAAAAATTAAGCGTTGCATGTATGTTAATAAAGCATTAACGTAAAATACCATTACTTATTACAGGAATATCATGCAGGATAGTTGAAGAACAATTATATTTTTTGTAATATTGCCTGGTATGCCCTAATGTTAGAACTTACCTTCGGTATTAAACTCGTATTTGGTCTGGTAAAGGTGTGTCGGATAGCATCCGTTGTAACAGGCCACGCACAGGTCGCTACGGTTCCCGGCGATCAATAATCCTTCTTCCGTAAGAAAATGGAGCGAATCGGCACCTATGATCTCCCGAACTTCTTCTTCGGTCCTGGTAGCGCTGATCAGTTCGTCGTAAGTAGAAGTGTCAATTCCGTAAAAGCAGGGATGACGCATCGGAGGGCAGGCGATACGGACGTGGATTTCTTTGGCTCCGGCTTCCCGGAGCATTTTGATGATCCTTTTCGATGTAGTGCCGCGTACGATAGAGTCGTCGATCATCACGACACGTTTTCCGTTTACAATAGAACGAACGGGACTCAGTTTGAGCCGGACTCCTTTTTCCCTTAATTCCTGGGACGGTTGGATGAATGTCCTGCCTACGTATTTATTTTTTATCAATCCCATTTCATAGGGAATGCCGCTTTCCTCCGCATAACCGATGGAAGCAGAAGTGGAAGAATCAGGTACGCCGATCACGATATCGGCATCGACAGGATAAAGCTGGGCTAATAATTTACCGCAGTTTTTCCTGAACGAATGTACGTTAGTCCCTTCAATATCACTGTCCGGACGCGCGAAATAGATGTATTCCATCGCGCACATTTTATGGGAAATCCCTTCGGAAAAATAAAAGGAAGCGGGTTCTTTTCCTTTTTCCAGGATGATCATCTCTCCCGGCTCCACATCCCTTAAAAAAGTGGCTCCGACAGCTTCGAAAGCACAGGTTTCACTTGAAACGACGTATCCTCCGTTTAAAATACCCAATGATAGCGGCCTTAAGCCGTTTTTATCACGACAGATAAATAATTTGGATGGAGACATGATAAGGAAAGCATAGGCGCCTTCAATCATGTTAAGGGCTTCTACTATGGCGGCGAGCCTGTCTTTACGGCGGTCCATCTTGATGAGGTGGGCCAGGATTTCCGTATCGGAGGTGGATTGGAAAATGGAACCCTGTTGCTCGAGCATCATCTTTAATCCGCGGGAGTTGACGATATTGCCGTTGTGACATAAAGCGAAATCCCCGGTATAATGACGGAAAAGGAAAGGTTGCACATTATCTATGCCACTTCCGCCCGCTGTGGAATATCTTACATGTCCTATCGACAGCCGTCCTTCCAGTTTGTCCAGTTTTTGCTGGGAAAAAATTTCAGTAACCAATCCTTCACCTCTTTCCCTGAACATTTCGGTCCCATTGGCCGTGGCAATGCCACAACCTTCCTGCCCGCGGTGTTGTAAGGCATGGAGACCGTAATAGGTGAGTTCTGCGGCATTTTCACAATCGAATACGCCGAATACACCACACTCTTCATTGATGCTTGAAGGAAAATACTGCAATTTTTTCATGGAATTTGTGTTTATGGTATTTCTACTATTTATCCGGATTATTAGTGTCTATCGACTGAAGCCTTTCCAATACTTCCCGGTAAGATTCTTCAATTTTTCCCATGTCTTTCCGGAACCTGTCTTTGTCCAGCTTATTTTTAGTCGCTTTATCCCAAAAACGTGCACTATCGGGAGATATTTCATCCGCCAGGATCAGATTTCCGTTTTTATCCCTGCCGAATTCCAGTTTAAAGTCAACGACAATAATCCCTATCTTATCAAACATCTCAATCAATATTTGGTTTATCCGGTCGGCAATCTCGGCGATTGCTTTTAGTTCGGGTTTGGTGACCAGTCCCAGGGCCAGGGCATGTGATTCATTGATGAAAGGATCCCTTAGTTCGTCGTTTTTATAGCAAAGTTCGTAGATAGGATTCGCAAGGACGGTTCCTTCCTCAATATCCAGCCTGCGCGCAAGCGAACCGGCTACCACATTCCGGATAATAAACTCCATGGGGATTATATCCACTTTTCTGCAAAGTTGATTATAATCATCCAGCCGTTCCACAAAATGGGTGTGAATACCTTTTTTTTCGAGTTCCCTGTATATAATTTCGGTTATTTTATTATTAAAAATGCCCTTATTACGGATCGAAGATCTTTTAATCCCGTTATAAGCGGAAGCGTCATCTTTGTATAACATGATGATAAGGTCGGGGCTGTCGGTAGCATAAAGCTGTTTTGCTTTTCCGTCGTATAAAAATTCACGTTTTTCCATATTCCTGTTAATTTCCCTTAGTCTTTTCCTTGTAAATACCGAATCGCGTTGTCAAAAATAGGCTGGTTCTTATTTCCGGGGATATTGAGATAAAGATGATCCCCTTTTCGTTCGCTATGGCCCATTTTTCCTAATATTTTGCCGCATGGTGACACAATTCCTTCGATGGCATAATAAGAACCGTTCGGATTATGGGACGCTTCCATACTCGGCTTCCCGTTGAAATCACAATATTGGAACGCCACTTGTCCGTTCTCAAACAGTTCCCGCGCCATTTCCTCGCTAACTACGAATTTGCCTTCTCCATGACTGATCGCTATATGATGGACTTCACCGGTTTGGAAAGAACGGAGCCATGGCGACTGGTTGGAAGCCACTACCGTTTTGGTAATATGGGATACATGCCTGTTAATATCATTCCTGGTCAGGGTAGGGGATTCGGGAGTGACCTGTCCTATTTTCCCAAATGGCAATAATCCGGATTTTACCAGCGCCTGGAACCCGTTGCAAATACCTATAATAAGATAATCCTTGCTTAACAGGGATTCTATGGCTGATTTTATTTTACTGTTATTCAAAATATTGGCAATATACTTTCCGCTGCCGTCAGGTTCATCCCCCGCACTGAAACCGCCGCTTAATGCCAATATATGGGAATCCTCGATCAGCCGTGCCATCTCCTCGATCGAAGCTTCGATCTCTTTGGCATCCTGGTTGCGGAAAACGAAGATACGTGTTTCGGCACCGGCTTCTTCAAAAGCCCTCGCCGTATCATATTCGCAATTGGTGCCCGGGAAAACGGGGATTAATACTTTTACCTTATCAACAGGTTGGGCCAATTTTAACGGAGAAGAATTACTGTTTGAAGGAGTGGATAAAGAACCGGTTTTGAACAAGCTTTCTTTATTTTCCGGATAAATGGGATTGAAAACGCTTCTCCAGGTATTCAGGCATTTTGTTTTGTCAATTTTTTGACCGTTCATTATAAATTCTTCCGATACCTTACCTAATAAAACGGCATGAGGATGATTTAGCTCTACAGGCGATTCTACAATAAAACTTCCGTATCCGTAGTCAAACAGCGGTTCGGTAGTTTGGATGTCGAATCCCAGGTTATTCCCGAAGCTCATTTTAAGAAGGGCTTCCGCGATTCCGCCGAACTGGAGTGTAAACGCGGAGACAATATTTTTTGAGGATATCTGTTCGTGAATGAATTCGAAATTTTCTTTTAGCTGAGCTACATCGGGCCGGTTATGTTGCGGTATATGTTTGATCAGGTAGATATAATTGCCTTTGGTTTTGAATTCCGGGGAAATCAGTCCGGATGCTTTGGCAGTGGCTACTGCGAAGGAAATCAATGTAGGAGGAACGTGAAGATCTTTAAAAGTCCCGCTCATCGAATCTTTCCCGCCGATCGCCGGAAGATGGAAGGCGTTCTGCATGTAAATGGCGCCTAATAGCGCAGCAAACGGTTTCCCCCATTTATTTTCGTCTTTTCCCAGTTTTTCAAAATATTCCTGGAAAGAAAACCGGATTTTCCTGTAATCACCTCCTACGGCTACTATTTTTGCCATGGACTCCAGGATAGCATACATGGCCCCGTGGAACGGAGATTTGGAAGAGATGTACGGATTATAACCGAAAGTCAAAATGCTCGCGGTATCGGTTTTCCCGTGTCTTACCGGTAATTTCTGGACACTGGCCTGGGTTTCCGACAGTTGGAATTTACCTCCGAAAGGCATAAGGATAGTGGAAAATCCTATGGTGGAGTCGAACATTTCAATCAGGCCTTTCTGGGAAGTGATATTGAGATCGGTTAACAGGTTATATATTTTATCCTCCAGGGAATTTCCTTTTATAGATGGTTTTTCCAATACGCCCTCCGGAATCGGATCTACCGTGACATTGACCTTTTGGCGGACGCCATTGGTGTTCAGAAAGTCGCGGGATATATCCACGATGGTGCTGCCGTTCCAGTTCATTTGCAACCTGTTGGTATCGGTCACTTCCGCGATCACGGCGGCTTCAATATTTTCAAGACGGCAAAATTCGAAGAAAGCGGCCACATCCGAACGATCTACCACCACGCTCATTCTTTCCTGAGATTCGCTCAATGCGATTTCGGTACCGTTCAATCCTTTGTATTTGGTAGGTACGGCGTTCAGGTTAATGAGGAGTCCGTCGGCCAGTTCACCGATGGCAACACTGACGCCACCCGCTCCGAAGTCATTGGATTTCTTGATCAGTCGTGTTACTTCCGGATTTCTGAATAACCGTTGTATTTTGCGTTCTTCCGGGGCATTTCCTTTCTGGACTTCCGCCGTGCATTTTTCCAGGGAGCTTTCGGTATGTTCTTTAGAAGAGCCTGTAGCTCCGCCAATACCGTCACGACCGGTTTTCCCTCCCAGCATGATGATAATATCGCCAGGTTGCGGGTTTTCCCGTTTTACCCATCCGGCTGGAACGGCACCTACTACGGCACCTACTTCCATACGTTTGGCTTTAAAACCTTCGTGATAAATTTCCCTGACATGGGTCGTGGATAATCCGATCTGGTTACCATAGGAAGAATAACCGTGTGCTGCAGTTTTTGAAATAACCTGCTGTGGTAATTTCCCTTCGATGGTCTGGTCGAAAGATTCGGTTATATTGCCTGCACCCGTTACCCGCATCGCCTGATAAACGTAGCTTCTTCCGCTAAGCGGATCCCGGATAGCTCCTCCTATACAGGTAGAGGCGCCTCCGAAAGGTTCTATTTCCGTGGGATGGTTGTGGGTTTCATTTTTGAACATCAATAACCATTTTTCCATTTTCCCGTCCACGTCCACATCTACATAAATGCTGCAGGCATTGATTTCATCGGAAATTTCCAGGTCCTCAAGGTTGCCGGATTTGCGTTCGTTTTTTCCGCAAATCGTGGCCATATCCATCAGGGTTACCGGTTTTTTCCCTCCGTGTACATGATTACGCAATTGTACGTACTGGAAAAAAGCTTCCTGTAACTGGTTGCCGAAAGTACCGGGCAGGAATGTAATTTTGTCGAGTTCGGTCTCAAAAGTGGTATGCCTGCAATGGTCGCTCCAATAGGTATCCAGCATTTTGATTTCCGTTTCACTGGGATCACGTTTTTCCGTGTTTTTAAAGTAATCATGGATAAAAAGAAAATCTTCCAGTGTCATGGCCAGGGAAAGGTCCCCGTAAAAAACGGTTAGTTCCTCTGTATTATATCCGATGAACCCCTCGTAAACAGGAACGGGCAATACCTCCACGTTTTCCGTGGCATCGAGAATCGCCATATTCTTCTCCCGCGCTTCCACCTCATTAATACAATATTTTTTGATCCGGTCCATATCGGTGCTGCTCACCGTATCATCCACAAGGATAAGTCTGGCGCTGCGAATGAAAGCTTCGGTACCGGGTTCGATCAGTGCGAGGCATTGCATGGCGCTGTCGGCACGCTGATCGAATTGTCCCGGCAGGAACTCTACGGCAAATCCGTTATAAGCGGAAGTATCAACCTGATCGGTGATCGTATCGGCCACAGGTTCGGAAAAGACCGTTTCTTTGGCTTTTTCCAACAATGTTTCGTCGATATTAAAAATATCGTAAATATTGATAATCCTTAACCGGGAAATATTTAAATGCAGATTGGAATTCAAATCGTGAAGTAAGCTATTCGCTTCGACTTGAAAACCGGCCTTTTTCTCTACGAAAAGGCGGTAATTTGAAGTATTGGCCATGGGTGAAAAATTACACTGCAAAGATACTAAAAATTAGCATAGGAAAATGGTAATTTTATAGTATAATTCTTCACGTTTTAAAGTATATTTTTAAATATTGAAGAGTAGCGTATTAACGGCTTTCCGGTTCTACAAATCTTCGTTTTCGGGAACAAAGTACTTATTCACGAACCTCTTTTGATTATTCTTATTCCCTAACCTGTATGAGAAAGAAGGCTGACCGTTGCCGGAACTGAGCGACCTGTTTTTGGCTTTCGTGCCGCTGATGGCTTCGTTAAATTTCTTATCGGAAGAATAACCGTACATCACATTATTCTCGAACTGGAAGAAGAAGGTATTATTATCAAATTCAAAGTAAATATATAGCCTGTTACGGGACCCTCTTTTCTCAATGACGATCCGTCCCGGTACCGTTTTATAAACCTGTTTGCCTCCGGCGATAATGAGGGGTAATTCCCGTTGCGAAACGAAGGAACTATTTTCTTTATCCCACTCGAAATCAATATTGGAGAATAAAAATTTAACCTGTAATTTCTGTGGTAATCTTCTGACCTGCGCGCCGGAAGAAAGTTCCTTTTGATACCGGTTGTATTCTGTTTCTCCTAAAATATCGATCAGGGCCAACTCGTAAGCATGGTCGTTGGAAATATCCACGAATTCCAATGATTGGGAATTATCAAGGGTATTATTGAAGATCTTCATCGATTCGTCATTAAAGAAGAAATCGATGGAGGTGGTGAGATGCATCACGGCCGAATCGGCGTGCATATAATTGATAATAGTACCGTTGGTGTTAAAGTCGATCCTTCCCAGTTTAGTCCCCATGTCGATGTTCCCGGTACCGGTAGTGATACAGTTGTAGGCGTCAAGGGTAATCATATTTCCGGGCAATAAGGGATCCTGGAGTTTCTCCATGGAAGCGGCCCTGAAAGAATTACTTTGCTTATCATACGTGATATAGCCGAATACGGAAATATATTCCGCGTCGTTGAACTGGTCCTTGGCCGCACCGAAAGCGGTGTAGATACGTCCTTCCCTGTTGGTCGAGGCAATGGCCACTACCGCTTTCCTGTCTTTCACGTCCCTGGAACGATCATGTATCTGGATATAGATACTGTCGGGATTAACTTCCTGTAATATCCTCAGGCGGGTGGGTTTCACCGAATCACATCCATGAACAAATTCCACACCTCCTACATAGTAGAGATAAGGTTTATCGCTGTGGAGCTCTGCACGACCGTCAAAAGCGAAATGCGGACTGAATTTGAAATCCAGTTCGGCAGGGATAGTGGCTGATCCACGGGTGGTATTCTGGAACCATAAGGTGTCGAAATGAATGGTTTGAACGGTTTTATTTTCATCGATATAATCATAATCTCCGGAACCCTTGAACTTATTGCCCGAACTGATCTTTACACTTGCATTGTAAAGTTCATGAAATTTGTTCTCCCGGCCTGCGAGGATACGGGATTTGGTAAAAGAGGCAATGTCTGCTTTCTCGTAGATCGTAACTTCCCCGTTGTGGGGTATTACGGCCGCGTCGCCGGTATTGATGAACCGCACTCCATTGGCTTTGATGATGTTCCTGGAAAAGTCAAATTCCGCATTCAGGGCGTTAAACCTCAGTCCCCGTTTTCCGGGATCCGTAGCCATCAGTTCATTACCTTCGCTGGTCATATCCACCAATTCACGTGCCGGGGTACTGTTGATGTCGACATCTTTATAAGGATCGTCCCAATTGAAACGAAGTATATTTTCATCGATAGGGTCCCAGTCGAACCGGGAGGCATTGGTTTTAAATTCGTTTTTCACGAAGAAAATTTCCGAAGCTTCCCCATTGGAAATGAAAACCCCTTTCCTGGTCTGGAAATCAATATGTGAATTGTAATTATCGGTGGTAAAAGCAAAGTCGGAAGAGGTGAGGTCAAATATCCGCAAATTAGCCGTATCAGCCAGTAATTCATGATGTTTAAAATAGAAATTCCGGGAGGTGATGTCGGCGCGTTTAAAGAGGACAACACCATTACCGTACATTCCCGATGGCGTGAGCCTTGAATATCCGGTAAGTTCGGTTTCATCGAATATCGCCATAGGCTGGGTCCGGGTGTGGATAAACATTTGGTCCTGATAAGGTTCCCAATGCAAATAGGCATCCTTAACGGTCGCATGCGGATATTCGGTACCTGCGAGTTGTTCCGTTACTTCGTGGCTTTTCGCATCCCCGTTAAGGGAATCCAGATAAAATGTCAAATTGTCCGATGAAGTTATGGAAGTCAGGTAATGGATATCTCCTTTACCGCGAAGTCCTTTATTGCTTAGGTCTATCATGTTGTAATAATGCCCTTTGCCCGAATAGGCGGGAAGGCCTTCCGATCCGGTGTTATAGACAAATCCCAGTGAGAAATCAGGTCTGGTAACCAAAGGTTCATGAATATCGGGGAATATACCGCCCGACATCAGGAATCCTTTAAAACGCATGGAATCAGGTTCGAAATTATCCAGATTGACTACCCGGAAAACATCCACCGAATAATAGAACCGGTCTCTTGTATAAGTACCTCCGAGCGTGAATTGATGGTCATAAAATACTTTCCCGCCTTTCCGGCTTTCGAAAATAGGATAATCCGGATAATCCACCAGTCCGGATTTATTACCCGGCACATCGATATAAAGGGTGCCGGCCAATTCTTCGATATTACTTTTTACCCGTTGTAACTTGTATTCGCCATACATGTTCGTGGGGCCGTTTTTGTCTTCCACATACATGATCAGGGAATCGATCACATCCATTTCGACTTTGAAATTGTCATAATCGAATTTACAATTATGGGTTATAAAATCGAAAAGTCCTCCGATAACTCTTCCCGAGAAAGTCATATCCCGGTTTTTCTTTACCGTAACGCGCTGGTCTGTGGGATAGACATTTACGATCTGTGCATCGCTCAGGATGAAGAATTCGCATCCCGTGATCCGTAGTTCATTGGTTAACAGATCCAGCGAAGCGTAATGTGTCTGGGATTCCAGGCGGATATTGTCGTAATCTTTTTTCCCCACGTCGTTATTGAGATACTGGGCCATTTTAGAACGGTAAATGATCTCATCTTTATGGATATCATATTCGATGAAACCCTGTGCCGCTAATTCGATCAGGAGTTGTCGAATGTCGGGAGCGGACCTTTTAAAATGTGCCACGACACGGTCGAAAGGAATATTCTGGTACTGGTAGCTCCTGAACAATTCCCATAATTTTAACAGCGGGGAAATATCATTATAGCCTTGTATCCCGCGCATGGTACCTTTGTCAAAATAATTCTGCGATTCGAAGAATGCCGAACTTTCCCCTGTCTGGCTTACGATAGGTTTTATCTCGATCCTTTCTTCATCGATCTTCCAGAAAACGGCTTCCGAATAGATATCCATTTTATGGTAACTATCGATAAAAGGAGCCCGTCCCACTCCGTTTTTTTGCCGGGCTACCATGAGCTCACGATTGGAAGCATCATATCTGAACTGCGCCGCGGGATGGTGTATGGAATCTTCTTCAATGTATATATTTACCTTCGCTTCATCGCTTAATACGCTTTCCACTTTAAACATAAAACTGGTAGAGACCACGGATACCACAATTTTGTCATTTTTTTTAATCAAAATTCTGGCCAGATGGTTCCCGTCCGAAGAGCCCATGATGGAGGACCCACGCATTTCAAATCCTCCGATATAATCCACATCCTTATAGATATTAGGAATGGCGATATAATTGTCGTAACTTTTGAATCTCGGATAATTGGCTTTTTCTTCCGTAGTTTCAAGGCCTGCCTTATCCTCTACCACACCTTTGATGGGTGCGGGGAATAATTCCGGATAATAGAGTGTCGCATTTTCTCCGGTCACTTTTGAAAAACGGGTATCCACGTTATAATCGGAAAGTTGTGCCCTGACTTTATCTTTTAATCCCGCTCGCTCCCAGGAGATATATCCATCCTTTCCTTTCCATTGGCCCGTTGACGGGTAATAGGATCCGGAAGTGCCCGAAATCGTAAGACTGTCATGCCGGGAGGAACCGATCAGGTCAATGCCTTTAAATTGAACATAAGGTTCTTTATCAATACCGAGTTTGTCCGGATTTCCCCAGGCGGTCCATTTTGAATTTGATCCCTTAAAGATTACATTCTCACTAAATAAATAGGTATAATTATCCATTTTATTGTGGAAAGTAGTAGCGTCATTATTGACATGGTACAGGATGATTTGGTTCCATTCTTTAGTGTAATCGACAAGTTTGCCCTGGGTAAATGCCATATAGGCATTGATAAAAGAATTGAAATGAGGATAAGGTCTCATTTTCTTATTAAGCATTACATTGGCATCCTGAATGAATTCATCCTGCATCTCTCCGGTCAGCCAGGGGCCATTCCAAAATTCTTCAAACCGGACCATCACGGCTTCGCTTTCTTTCTTTCTGTCGGGAGAAGCCGTGGCAAATAATGCCTTCATTTCTTCTACGGTAAGTTCGGGATTATTAGTAAATGAGGTAAACCGTTGTCCCTGCAGGGCTATCGATGAAAGAATGAGTATTATTAATATCGGCAGGCGCTTGATCATGGGAAAAATATATAAAAAACGAATGGTAATGATAAAGGGGATCTGCAATTTATGATTTCACGTATTTAGCTGCAACCCAGTTGTTTTTTTCTTTGAAATTGATGTATCGGAGGTTTTCTTCCGCGCACTTTTGTTGGATCATATTATGGTCGGGCGAATCATAAAAACCGCTCATGAACAGTAAACCGCCTTTATTCAAAGCTTTGGCATAATCGGGAATATCCTGCAGAAGGATATTCCGGTTGATATTGGCAAGTATTATATCAAAAGACTGGCCGTTAATATGGGATATGTCGCCCAATATCACTTTCATATTCCCGATCCCGTTCCTGGCATTATTTTCAATATTATTCTGGTATGCCCACTCATCATTGTCGATGGCGGTCACGTCCGAAGCTCCTTTCTGGTGGGCGAGGATAGCCAGTATGCCGGTCCCGGATCCCACATCCAATACTGATTTGCCATGCAAATCTTCTTCCAGCAGGTATTCCAGCATCAGGGAAGTTGTTTCGTGATGGGCCGTGCCGAACGACATTTTCGGCTCAATGATGATCTCATATTCCACATCGGAATTTTTCTCATGAAAGGGAGCCCTTATATAACATTTTTCCCCGATCATAACCGGAGCGTAATTGGATTCCCATACAGAATTCCAATCCTGTGCTTCAATTTTAGACAGCGTGAAACGGATGGTAGTGTCGAATCCATGGTTACTGAGGATAGCAGGGATATCCTGCTCATCGAAAATAGGTTGTGGAATATAAGCCAATAGTGTATTCTCGTTATCACCGTCCATAAAACTTTCACATCCTGTTTCCGCCAGGACAGTAGTAAAAATCTCTTTCCAGGGATCCGGCTGGTCGAAAAAGATATTGATCTCGATGTAGTCCATTGTTCTCAGATTAATTTGTAGCGAAACAGATAAGTTATGTTAGTCCACAATTTTACCGGCGGTGGTAAACCACAAGGTTTCTTGTTCTTTGGTTTTCTTATTGGAGATATCCACCTTATAATAATTTTTCTTTTCCAGTATATCCCTTACTGCAAAGTAGTCATCGACTTTAAATCCTTTATGGTTTTGTTTGATATAATTCTGGATAGATTCCGGGATAAGTTCGGGTCTTCCCTGATTCTGGGTTTGTAGTAATGTTCCGGATTGTCCTATAACCGAGATCTCTTTTCCGCGGGCTCCCATATAACTTGCGAGATAATTTCCGTCGTCGTCACGGCTCCATTCGGGATTGTTTACCTTAGGATTTTTGGATTTGAAAGCGTTCACAATTTCCGTGGGTATTCCCTGGTTTGCATCGCCCATACCCATGGACATTTTTTCATAATATTTTTCAAGATCGCCGTCAGTGTCAAAATCTTCTTCCTGGCCTTCAATCGTATAATTAGGGTCTATGCTTCTGATCAGTTTGCCCGTCTTGTCAAAAATTACCGTTGTAACCAGCTTATCTTTCCAGTTGTCTTTTTCGTAAATTTCCACCATAGTCTTATCCTGTTTGTCGGCCCTTAATTCTTTAACAGCCTTATTAAAACGCCAGCCACGGTAAAATGAGTCCAGGTGTTTGGCCATATTACCGGTAACGGATTCTTTGGGAATATGGATATAAGTTTTTTCCCATTTTCCCGCCGGAGTAATAAAGACCTCATTTTTTTGGTCCCTGTATTTACATTTGGCTACATAGAAAGTGTCAATTTTAAACCAGTTCA
>ERZ809224.561-NODE-561-length-34346-cov-15.397014_pt1 | contig 34346 bp, 34 predicted proteins | sample MGYA00520513_ERZ809224 | MGnify/ENA primary metagenome ERZ809224 (study PRJEB31576, sample SAMEA3212658) | Homo sapiens | biome: human-gut; feature: human gut; material: fecal | place: Sweden | collected 2012 ... | reverse complement strand
ATCCGCTGGACATCAATGTCAACTACTCCGAAGAGGAAAATCCGCTGACCTTGAAGTCCGACTTCATTCTTTCGATGTGTGAGCTGATCGTCGGCGGCAAGGATGGATTGCAGCCGGTTGAAAAGACCATCATTGACCGAAGCGTCCGTATGGTCTACCAAGACTATCTTTCCGATCCTGTCCCTGAGAAAATGCCTATTCTCGAAGACCTGTACAACATTCTTCGTGAACAGAAAGAACCGGAGGCGCAGCGCATCGCCACTGCCCTTGAAATCTATGTTCACGGCTCTCTGAATGTTTTCAATCACAGAACGAATGTAGATGTCAATAACCGTTTCGTCTGCTACGACATTCGGGAATTGGGAAAACAGCTCAAGAAGCTCGGAATGCTCATCGTTCAAGATCAAGTCTGGAACAGGGTGACGGTCAATAGAGCGCAGCACAAAGCCACAAGGTATTACATGGATGAGTTTCATCTTCTACTCAAGGAAGAGCAAACCGCAGCTTACAGTGTAGAAATCTGGAAGCGTTTCAGAAAATGGGGCGGCATCCCTACCGGTATTACCCAGAATGTCAAAGACTTGCTTGCCTCTCGTGAGGTGGAGAACATCTTCGAGAACTCTGACTTTGTGTACCTTTTGAACCAGGCATCCGGTGACAGGCAGATTCTCGCTAAGGCTCTGAACATTTCTCCCAGTCAGCAAAATTACATTACGAACTCGAATGCTGGTGAAGGGTTGATCTTCTACGGCTCTACCATCGTCCCCTTTAAGGACAACTTTCCGAAGGACACGATGCTGTATCGCATCATGACTACCAAGCCGGAAGAAACATTGCAAAACTAAGGAGGAACGCCTATATGGATAAGAAAAACAAGAACATTTTCGTTGGTACTGATGAGCTGACCGAGCTGTTCGGAGACGCTAAGGTTGAACTGCCCTTCCGTGATATGGTTGAGGGCATGGATCGTTTTTTCGGTCTGGTGGAGCTGGCGGCTGAGCTGGTTAATCTGCTCCGCATGGAGGACGATCTGAGAAAGCATCACAGAGCTTATCTCCATGTCCGAGAAAAGCTTAACCGCTGCGCAGATAATGCGGCTGAGTTTATCAGCAATGTCCTCACGGACTTGGGGAACAAGGAGCATATCTACGATGTAACTGACTCTCCCTTTGCCGGTGTGGATGAGGAAGATGTTGTGACCATCCCGAAGGAAAAGTATAACCTCATGGTTGATGACCTTCTGACGATGGCAGAACTGCTTGATATGGTATCAGATATGCGCACAAGCGATCTGCGCTGCATCCGGGAGATGGGTAAGTTCCTCCCTGCCTATGCTGCATACGAGAACAGCCGCCTCTCCCTTTATCGTGACGCAGCGAAGGAGGCTGAGGACATCATGAACCGTTGGGATGATGAGTACGAGCCGGACGAATATTTCTCGGACTGAGGCTCAGATTACGCCTAAGATGGGAGGTGTGACACTATTCTTCTTAATCACATTTATGTCGGTGATTGTCTCGCTGTCTTGAAAGAGCTGCCTACCGAGAGCGTTCACTGTTGCGTGACTTCCCCTCCGTATTACGCTCTTCGGGACTATGGAGTGGATGGACAGATTGGCAGAGAGGCAACACCAAAAGAATATATCATGCGTCTGACGGATGTTTTTACAGAAGTCAGGCGCATTTTGCGTCCAGATGGAACACTCTGGCTCAATATCGCTGATACCTATGCCGGAAAAGGCAATCAAGGCGAGTATGTGGATGCCAAGAATCCCCACGGTAGGAACGGGCAAGCAGTAGCTCTGAACTACAAGGTTGAGGGCTGCAAGCCAAAGGATATGATCGGCATTCCGTGGATGCTGGCATTCGCCCTTCGTGATGCCGGATGGTATTTGCGCAATGACATTATCTGGATGAAGGAAAATCCCATGCCCGAAAGCGTGAAAGACCGCTGCGCTCGGTGTTATGAGCATATTTTCCTGTTTTCCAAGTCTCGGAAGTACCACTTTGACTATAAAGCAATTTCAGAGCCGATTGCTCCGGCAACGGCACAGCGACTCAAGCGTGGAATCAGTGATAAAAACAAATATGGTATCGCTATTCCCGGTCAAGCACAGAAGCAGACCATCAACCGTCCTCGTGAGCATGGAGAGATCACGGAGGACAAGATAAATCCTCTCCGCAACAAGCGTGATGTATGGATCATCAATACTGTCCCCTTCAAGGGCGGTCACTATGCTGCTTATCCTCCGAAGCTGGTTGAAACCTGTCTTCTCGCCGGTTGTCCCGAAGGTGGAATCGTCCTTGATCCATTCATGGGTAGCGGGACAACGGGTATGGTGGCTCAGCAGCTAAATCGGCACTATATCGGAATTGAGCTGAACCCGGAATATGCTGCTCTTGCCCTCGCTCGGATAGGAGGTGAGATTTAATGTCACATGAGCAGTACAAACCGAAGGACAAGGTGGTCATGAGGATGACCAGAGAAGGCGCAGTCGAAGATAACCTTACGGAAGGTACATCCGAAAAAATATCCAATCGTCTTGAAGACGCCCAGTTCGTTAAGCCTCATGAGCCAAATACCTCGGTGCTTTCCGAAGAGCCGGTAAAGCGTAAGCAGCCTTTACCGGAGGATTTGATGCCTGAGCAGGAAGCGCAATCGTCTGATCAGACTCAAACCGAATATAAGCCGGAAGAACTGCCGGTCAGCGAATCTCCTGCTTCTTCGCCAATCGTAGAAAGTCATCATGCTGCACCGGCTGATCCCGGTATGGCTGCGGTCAGAGCTTCTATGACCAGCTCAGCTCATCGAACGCAAGCTGTGGAAGCTGTCGATGGAGAGGCAATTCTTGGTAGGGCGGCTGAGACCGCTTCTGGTAAGCCTTTTATAGACGAAAATGCCTCCACTACGGGCAAAATCTATCGCCTCGAACGAAAGTCGGAGAAGGCTCATGAGCGATTGGACGCTGCCCGTGAAAATCTCCCTAAGAAAAAGGTACTCAAAAAAGAGCGTGTTTTCGATGATGAGACCGGCAAAGGCAAAACGAGACTTTTCTTTGAAGATGAAGTCAAGATGCCGAAGGGACAGTCTAAATTGAAGTTTGAGACTGAAAAGTCTGTGCGCAAGGTTGGCGACACACTTGCCTCCGGCATTCACGGAAAGATTCATGAAGTTGAGCAGGACAACTCCGGCGTTGAGGCGGCACACCGTACCGAGATTGTTGCCGAAGCTGCTGCTCGTCATTACAGTCACCATAAGAAAAGTCAAGCGAATAAGCCTTTTGAGAAGGTATCAAAGCTGGAACAGGAGGCTCATTCTGTCGATAAAAAGCTGCATTTTGAAAGGACAAAGCAGGATCATCCCGAAATGGGCAAGCAGCGTTCCAACATGAACAAGCACTACCAGAAGCAGAAAATCAAGAAAGAATATGCTGCCGCTCGTAAAGCTGGTTCTCAGACTGCCTCTTCTGCTACCAAATCTACCGGAAAAAAGGTCACGGAAAAGGCTTCGGACAAGTTCAAGGAGTTCATAGCTAAGAACAAGAAGGTTTTCATCTGGTTCGGTGTTGGTCTGGTGTTCCTTGTGTTGCTGTCTGCCGGTATCAGTTCATGTACGGCAATGTTTACTTCCACCGGCTCGGCGGTTATCGCCTCTTCATATCTGAGTGAGGATGAAGCAATGCTTGGTGCAGAACAGCAATACACACAGATGGAAGCTGAACTTCAAGAGATGCTGGACAATTACGAAGCAACTCACGACTATGACGAGTATCACTTTGATCTGGATGAGATTGAGCATGATCCCTATGTTCTTGTCTCCATCCTTTCAGCACTCCATGAAGGTGAATGGACGCTCTCTCAGGTGCAAGGAACTCTGGATATGCTTTTTGAGAAGCAGTACATCCTCACAGAAGAGGTCGTTGTTGAGACACGCTATCGCACAGAAACACGAACGGGAACAACCACCGTTACGGATCCGGAAACCGGTGAAAGCTACGAAGAAGAATACGAATATGAAGTTCAAGTTCCCTACGACTACTATATTTGCTATGTGACGCTGGAAAACTTCAACCTGTCCCATGTGCCGGTATATATCATGTCGCAGGATCAGCTATCCATGTACTCAAACTATATGTCGGTTGTCGGTAATCGTGAGGATCTGTTCCCCGGCTCAGAGTATGTAGATAAATACATTACAAACCCACCGGCTGATTATGAGGTTAATTCGGATTACCTGTCAGATGCAACCTTCGCCACCCTCATTGAAGAGGCAGAAAAGTATCTGAACTACCCGTATGTGTGGGGTGGTTCAAGTCCCGAAACCTCTTTTGATTGTTCTGGCTTTGTGTCCTATGTTCTGACAAACAGCGGACTTGTAAACACCGGTCGGCTTGGGGCGCAGGGACTCTACAATGTCTGTTCTCCTGTTTCCAAAGCAGATGCGAGACCCGGCGATCTTGTCTTTTTCGTTGGAACATACGACACTCCCGGTGTTTCCCATGTGGGTATTTATGTCGGTGATGGTGTTATGTTGCACTGTGGTGATCCCATTCAGTATTCATCCATCAATACCTCCTATTGGCAGTCTCATTTTTATGCCTTTGGGAGACCGAGCTACTAAAAGAAAGGAGATTGCTCATGAATCCGAAATATCAGAAAGTCTGCGCCGAAATTGCTAAAACTGAGAAAAAGGTCGAGGACCTGCAGGCGCAGCTCAAAGAGCTGAACGACAAGAAAACAGAGTTGGAAAACCTTGAGATCATTAACACTGTCCGGGCTATGGTCATGGACAAGGATCAGATTATGGAGTTCCTCTCTAATATGAAGGGCGGCAAGCCCTCTGCGCAGCCCGTTATGCAGGAGGTGATGGACAATGACTAAGAATAGATTGTGCAAGATATTTGTGGCTTTTGCTTTCAGTGTTATGGTGCTGACCACCTTTTCCGTTTCGGCGTTCGCCTATGCGGACGATACGGAACAGAACCTTCCCATCACGGAGGAAACGCAGCCGGAAGAAATGCCCGATGCCGAGCCGGAAGCACCCCCGGTTATCTCTGAGGGAGAACCTATCGACGATGAGGGAAATGCCTATACCCGTGATCTTCTCTATGATAAGGCAACCAACAAGCAGTTCATTACCATCCAAACAAAGGCTGGTAACACATTCTATATCGTAATCGACTATGATGCACCGATCAACGATGAAGAGGAACAGTACCAGACCTATTTCCTAAACATGGTTGATGAAAGCGATCTTCTTGCTCTTATGGATGAAGAGGCTGTTGCTGAACATACGACTTGCACTTGCGAAAAGAAATGTGAAGCTGGTGCAGTCAATACAGAATGCCCCGTCTGCAAGACAAATATGAGTGAATGTGTCGGTGCGGTCCCCGAGCCGGAAGATCCTGCGGAGGGCGATGAAGCTGAGCAGCCGGACGAGCAAGAGCAGCCGGAAAATAAGTCCAATGTTGGTATGATCATCGGTGTGGTTGTCATTGTTGCCCTCGGCGGTGCGGCATATTATTACTTCAAGTTTGTTAAGGGAAAGAAGCAAAAGGACGAGGATATGGACTTTTTCGACGATGAAGGCTACGAGGAAGAGCCATACATCAACGAGGATGCAGAACCGGAGTTCTCTGACGATGAGGAAGTAACCGGTAATAAGGATGAAGATGAGAACATCTAAGGTTGATCACAGCCCCTCTCTCAAGGGAGGGGCTGTTCTCATCCGATTACTTTCAAAGGAGGAATGTCTATTGATTTTGGTTATTGCAGAAAAGCCCAGCGTAGCACAGTCCATAGCAAAGGTTTTGGGAGCTGCATCCCGAAAAGACGGCTACATGGAAGGCAACGGCTATATTGTCTCATGGTGTGTGGGACATCTGGTTGGGCTTGCAGATGCAAGCTCTTATGATGAACGGTACTCTAAGTGGAGATATGATGACCTTCCTATTGTCCCGGAGGAATGGCTGTTCGATGTCCCGAAGGATAAGGTGCAGCAGTTCAAGGTGTTGAGCGATCTCATGAAGGACAGTCGTGTTATTGAGCTGGTGTGCGCCACTGACGCAGGAAGAGAAGGTGAGCTGATTTTTCGTCTGGTTTACAACAAAGCCGGATGCACCAAACCTTTCAAACGGCTTTGGATCAGTTCTCTTGAGGACGCTGCCATTCGTGAGGGCTTTCAGCATTTGAAGCCCGGTCATGAATATGATCGCCTGTATAACGCTGCTCTCGCCCGGTCTAAAGCAGATTGGATTGTCGGCATCAATGGCACACGATTGTTCTCTACGCTTTATCACAAAAAGCTGGTTGTAGGGCGTGTACAGACACCTACGCTGGCAATGCTGGTTGAGCGTGAAGGGAAAATCACGACTTTCAAGAAGGAGAAATACTTCAATATCCGTATCGAAAAGGACGGTCTAATTGCTGAGCTTGAGAAAATCAGATCGGAGGACGAGGCAAAAGCGATTGCGGCGGCTTGCGATAAAAAACAAGCCGTTGTTTCATCTCTCAAGCGTGAGACAAAGACTGTCAGCCCTCCGAAGCTTTATGACCTGACTACCTTACAGCGAGAGGCAAACCGGTACTACGGTTTTACTGCTCAACAGACACTTGATCTGGTACAGGCTCTCTATGAGAAGAAACTTCTGACCTACCCACGAACTGATAGTCAGTTCATCACTGAGGACATGGAAGCTACTGCTCGTGAGGTGATCGGCATTGTTCTTTCCAAGCTGCCGCTTTTTGAGGGGATAAGCTACAAGCCGGATATTCAGCGTGTGACCAACAACGAAAAGGTCACGGATCATCATGCGATTGTTCCTACGGTGCAGCTTGAAAAGCAGGACATCTCCGAACTTCCGGAATCTGAACAGAAAATCATACGGCTCATTGCAATGCGTCTTTTGTCTGCCACAGGCGAGAAACATATTTATGATGAGACTGTTGTCACACTCACCTGTGAGGGTAATGTGTTCAAGGCGAAGGGAAAAACCGTGGTGCAGAATGGATGGAAAGGCATTGAACAGCTCTTCAAATCCTCCCTCAAGAGCAAGGAAAAAGAGGAACCGGAACAGGTGCTTCCTGTCGTAGATGAAAACGACATTCTCTGTCCTGTCTCTGCCAGCGTGTCTGAACATTTCACCTCACCGCCGAAGCCTTATACAGAGGACTCTTTGCTCTCTGCTATGGAGAATGCCGGAAAAGAAGCATTTGAAGAAGATACTGAAAAAATCGGACTCGGCACTCCTGCTACTCGTGCCGGTATCATCGAAAAGCTGGTAAAATCCGGCTTCATTGAGCGTAAAGGAAAAGCACTTATGCCTACTAAGGACGGCATCAATCTGGTGTGCATCCTGCCAGAGCAAATTACATCTCCATCCATGACAGCAGAATGGGAAAACAACCTTATGCAGATTGAGCGTGGATCTACTGATGCAGCGACTTTTCTTAATGGCATCATAGATATGACCTCTTCGCTGGTCAAGGCTTATCCCTTCCTGTCCGATGCAGAAGCAAACCGGTTTGAAGCTGAAAAGGAAACTATCGGAAAATGCCCCCGTTGCGGCTCTCCGGTTTATGTAGGTAAAGGACGATATTATTGCTCAAATCGTGAATGCTCCTTCTGTTTATGGGAGGATAACAAGTTCTTCTCTTCTAAGAAAAAGAAACTGACAAAGAAGATCGCCGCTGAGTTGCTTGAAAAAGGCTGGTGCAAGGTAAAAGGGCTTTATACCCCGAAGAAGCCCCAGCTCTATGACGCTGTGATCCGGCTGGATGATACCGGCGGCAAATATGTCAGCTTCAAAATGGAGTTTGATAAATAAGGAGGCGAAATATGGCAGAAAACAGAAATGCCCAGCAAGTCCGTGAGATTACGGACAAGCTGGAACAGGGTATTCAAGAGCTTTTTGAATCCGAAAGGTATAAAGAGTATCTGAACACCATGTCGAAGTTCTACCGCTATTCGTTTAACAATACGCTGCTCATTGCGATGCAAAAGCCGGAAGCTACCCTCATCGCTGGATATACTGCATGGCAGCGCAACTTTGACCGTCATGTAATGAAGGGCGAAAAGGGCATCAGGATCCTCGCTCCTGCGCCATACAAAGCTCAGGAAGAGCGTGACAAGCTTGATCCTGCCACGCAAATGCCTGTACTTGATGCAGATGGCAAACCGGTAAAGGAGACTGTGGAGGTTATGCGCCCTGCCTTCAAGGTAGTGAGTGTATTCGATGTGTCACAAACAGATGGCAAGGAACTCCCCGATATTGCCGTTGATGAGCTAACCGGCAGCGTAGAAAACTACGCTGTCTTTTTTGAAGCTCTCAAGCAGGAATCATCTGTTCCCATTTCTTTTGAGGACATTCCCGGCAGTGCAAAGGGCTACTTTTCTCATGTAGAAAACCGCATTGCCATTCAAGAGAATATGAGTGAAATCCAGACGGTCAAAACTGCTATCCATGAGATCGCTCATGCTAAGCTACATGGCGAAAACCAGCCCGAACCGGAACCGGCATGGAAGGTCGTAATGGTCAGCGACGGGGGGACGAAGCGAGACTTTAGCTCTGACTTCAAATCGGAGGCAGAGGCAATTTCTGCTGCCGAGGAAGCCGATTGGCATTTCGTCGATGAAAACGGTTTTGAATGGCGGCTTGAAGTTGAGGAAGACCTTTCTGCGATCCAGAAAATCCAAAAGGATAGGCACACCAAAGAGGTTGAAGCAGAGAGCGTTGCCTATACGGTATGCCAGCGATACGGCATTGAGACTTCTGATTATTCCTTCGGCTACATTGCAGGATGGTCTTCCGACAAGGAAACCAAAGAGCTGAAAAGTTCCCTTGAACTTATCCGCAGCACTGCGGCTGAAATGATAGAAAGCATAGATGCTAAGGTGAAAGTGTTGATGGCTGAGCATGAACAGGTGGCGGCAGCAAATGAGGTTAAACCCTCTTATCTTGATGTACCGGTCTATTATGAGGCAGCGAATTATGCCTTTGAAGCCGGGGAGCTGGATGAATGCCGAGCATCCCGTGACGCAAATCTGGCGTGTGCAGAGGCTATCGAGGCGATTATCAACGAGCATTACTCCGAAAATCGTCTTTCATCCGAAGCTGCATTGTCCACCGTCCTTGAGCGTTTTTCCTCCGAGAGAGTGCAATGTGTACTCGCCAATACAATTCAGCAGAAAAGCAGCGATGGACGGATTTCACCGCAAGTAAAAGAATGGGCAAGTGCAATTTTCGTTCCCCAAGACGATAGAACCAGCTTTATTGTTGACAAGGTGAATCCGGGGCTGCTCAACCTGTTTGCTTCCGAGTTTATGAGCCATAGAGAAGCGGAAGAAAAGGCGGCTCCTACGGTCACAGATAATCGTGATCCAGAAGTTGTTGCTTGGGAGAAGGATGAAATCACCTCCTTTGAAGTGAAGGTCGTGGATGTGGTGACTCCCGGTTTAGAAAAGCCGGATGCTCCTTCTGCTACGAAGCACCGCTTGACTACGGAGGAAAAGCAGATCAAGGATGCCGTCATGGACAGGCTCAAGGCTCAGATCGCACAGAATAACGACGGTATGCTTGCAACCTATCGTGCTTCTGACCATTCCTTTAAGGTCATGCTGCAATACGGAGTTAGGATAGAAGGCAACACTGTTACGCAGAACGGAGAGCCGCTGTTTGCCATTCATCGTCGTCATTCAACGAAGAAGACGCAGGGCTGTTATCGTGAATTGACACCTACCCTTGAGTACATCAAGAGAGATAAGGAACAAACAGTAAAGCAAGAAAAGCCATCCATCCGGGAACAATTAAAAGCTGCCAAATCGCAGACCGAGCGAAAAACTCCTGCCAAAAGCAAGAGTCGGGATATGGGATTGGAGTGATGGATGGAATGAAGAAATATTTGGATGTTGACCTTGTTGCCGAGCTGTCTAAGCTGGTTGATGCTCATGTGAAGCACTACAAGGAAGACTTTGACCATGACCGGAAATCACTTGCAAGAGCAGCAAAAGCAGAGCTGCCGGAGGACAAAACTCTTATTTGGTTTTGCCGTGAAAGTGGTACACACTGCCTCAGAGAAAGTCAAGCCTTCATCCGAGATACCCGTGAGCATATCACGCTGCGCTTCTATGCGGAGCAATCCGGTGAGGACATCACTGCCCGGATCGTTGTCCCAAAATCAGTCAAGGGAAACAAGGTCATGGGAGACTTGTATGAGGTGAGGTTTAAGGAGCTGGCATGGAAGGTGGCACAGGACTCCGTTGATGCTGTCTGCAATCGTCTCACTTTTGAAGACGGGACAGTTCATGAAGTACCCTTCTCGCAGAGTCTCCGTCAAGCAGAGTTTCTGGCTGACGAACACGGAAAGCTTCTGAACATTCATGCCATTCCTTCGGACAGGGAGGCTTTTACCACTCTGCTTACACAACAACGGCAACGCCGAGAAAAGCTGCCGGTAGCAGCTCAGGAAGAAAAACTTGCCCCTCTGCCGGTTGCTGAACTGCGAAAGTATGAAGCAATCAAAAAGGACAAGCCGGATGCTCTGGTCTGTTTTGCTCAGAACGGTTATTTTGAGCTTTACAGTGAGGACGCAAAGAAGGCTGCGGTGATTCTTGGCACAAAGGTGTTAGAAAAGAAAGTCCGTGGTCATTCTCCTATTCCTGTTACCGGCTTTAAGGAGGAAGCGTGGGTGGTTGCTTCTAAGAGGCTTTGGAAAGCCGGGAATGATGTCTTTTTGACGAAAGACGGCGATGTGTTCAAGGACCTGAAAGCTTTCGATTTCATTCCTGTTGGTGCAGAGCTTCAAGTCGATGGTATTTTGAGCCGTGTCGAAAAGGTTGATTTTACCGCTGATCGGGTAACACTGACCAACATCGAACACCCGGACAAACCGATTTTGTACAGTGAAAATCTTGATTATATCCGTGGCTTTGTTGAGGATGCGGAACTGAAAATCCATGAGTCGCAGGAGAAGTCAGAAAAAAAGCCATCATCCATAAGAGACAAATTGAAAGCAGCACAGAAGGAAGTCGCTGCAAAGCCACACCAATCCGTCAAAAAAAGCCAAGAAAGGGAGATGTGAATGAAGCTGTTTACCGTAGAAGAAACCAATTTTATGAGCTATTTTGACACTTCCAGCCGTCAAGCACTCATCCACGATATGTCCAATACCCCTCTAAATGATCTTGGGGAACAAATGTCAGAGATGCTGTACAGGCTGGTCAAGCAGCTTGAAACCATGACCGATGAAGAGTTCTCTCAGGTGTCCATTATACCGGATGAGTGCCTGGACTAAGAAAGGAGGATGCCTATGCCCGTTTTGGATGGAAACTTTGAAGCCTTTGTGACCAACCTCGGCAAGTACAATGAGGGTGAGCTTGTCGGTGAGTGGGTTAAGTTCCCGATAACCGAAGAGGAAATGCAGAAAGTCTTTGAACGCATTGGGATCGGTACTAAAGATGAGTTCGGACAGGTTTATGAGGAATGGTTCATTACCGATTATGAATGCCCTGTTCATGGGGTGTATGATATGCTCGGTGAATATGAGAGCCTTGATAAGCTCAACTATCTCGCTTCTCGTATCGAAGAGCTGGACAAGTGGGAACAGGAAAAGTTTGTTGCCATTATGGAGAGTGGCTGCGATGAGGTCAGCGACATCGACGATCTCATCAACCTGACCTACAATCTGGATAACTTCGATTTCCTTCCCAGCATTACAGATGAATCCGATCTCGGCTACTACTATGTGCATGAAGCTGGTATCTACTCTGAAAAGGATCTCGGACCTCTGGCGAACTACATCGACTATGAGCGTTTTGGTCGTGACATTGCGATGGATGAGAATGGGCGGTTTACCGATGAGGGCTACATTCGCACCACCGGCGGTAGCTGGGATCGCTACTTTGACGGTTCTCTCGATGACATCCCGGATGAGTACCGCATTACCGGCTCTGGCTCTGAGCCGGAAAGGGACAGCACCATCACTATTCTCGTTGTTGAGCCGGGAAAAGAGCCTTATGAAAAAGAGATTGACTCTGGTCTCTCGTCCTTGCAGCATGAAGTAGGTGGCTATATTCAAGCTGTTTATCCCTTTGAAGAGCCGGTTGCCATTCTCTGCAATGAAGAGGGCAAGTTTGAAGGTCTGCCTCTCAATCGTGCTTTGCGTGATGATGACGGTGAGATTTATGACATCGTTGCCGGTACATTTCTCGTTGTGGGGCTGACTGAGGATAACTTCGGCTCATTGACACCAGAGCAGATGCAGCATTTCACGGAATACTTCAAAACGCCTGAGCAGTTTGCAAAACTTGGAGACCGTATTGTTGCCATTCCAATGATCTCCGAAGAGCAGCAAAAGCATCAAGCCGCCGAACAGAAGGATTTTGAGATGAACATGGACACCTCCGGTCTGGCTGTTGCCGGTCATGTTGGCACATGGCACACGATTGACCACATGGAGGTTGACGGACATACCTTCTGGCTTATGGAGCATGACACCTACGGAGACGAAGCAGCTTGCATTATCGTTGATAATCACGGAAAGCTCTCTTTGGCAAACATCTATGACGGCTTTGATGAGCATACCGTTGATCTTCTTCGGCAGGAGGTCATGCCTGTTGACCGTATGCCTGATGACAGCATCTCAGTAGATGAAATGAAAGAATATGGCTATGATTGGGGCGGTATGCTCCCTATGCGTGAGGAAGCCGCTGCGGAAGTCATGAAGTCCTGCACTGTATACCGGCTCTATGGTGATAATACTGAGGGCATGGTCATGGATGCCAACGAGCTGAAAGCTCATGCTGCTAAGGGCGGCATTTTCGGTGTGGAGAAGGTTGAGTGGACAGCTCATCTTGAACGAGAAAATCCCCTCAAGGCTGCGGAAATGTCGATGGAAGATGATTACGGCATGATAGATGGTATTATCAACAACGGTCCTAAGGACACCGGCGAAAGGTTTTTAGAGAAAGAAGGCAAATCCTCTATCATGGACAGGCTCAAGGCTGCGAAGACCGAGCCAACGCAGGAGAAGTCTGCGCCCCACAAGGAGAGGAAAAGTGAGCGTGATTTATGAGCAAAAGCCAAAAATGGAAGCTTGAATGGAGCTTCTTCTTAGATGGAGACGGAAGGCGCAAATATAACACTCTGTGCCGCCGCTGCATCCGTGACTGTAAGCAGAGCTTTCGGGCAGAAATCTTCGCTTGCCCCTTCTACTTCTCAAAGAGGTCAGTTAGGGAGACAAAAATGTCGAGATAAAGGTCGAAAAAACCTATATTCATCCTCTGCAAGCCCTCATAATGAGTTACCCCGTATGTTTTCCTGTCCATACCGGATATTCTTGAAATGACAGGATAATGGTCGAAATAGGACGCTTTTTCATTACAGCAAGAGCCTCAGTCGATGCCCTTTCGGGGGTGTCGGCTGAGGCTCTTTTTTGTTTATAGCAGATCGTTCAGAAGGTTCATACATTTGACCTTTTGTTGAAGATTTGCACTTCCGTAGACATTCAGCGTGAAGGACACATTTTTATGCCCTAAAATCTCTGAAAGCGACTTGATGTCAAACTCCGGTATCTCGATTGCCCGTACTGCGAAGGTGTGCCGGATCTCATGGAACTTCACCTTTTGAAGCCCATACCGTTTCAGAAAACGGGAAAAGAACTGCCTGTATGTGCAAGGTTCTGTCGGCTTAGTCTTGCCGGTCAAGAAGTAGTGATTAGGATTTTCCGTATAGAACTTCTTGATAATGTTCATGAGAAGCGAGGGTACGGGAATAGTCCGAGCTGATGTTTTGGTCTTAGGTGGTCCTATGTGCAGATAGGACTCACCTTTTTTCTTGTCATAGATGCGTTGGACTGTTTTGTTGATGCTGATGGTTTTGTCCGTCAGCGAGATGTCTTTCATCTGCAAGCCGCAGAGTTCACCGATCCGCACACCGGTAAATAGTGCGATGAGTATGCCAGCGGTCTTTCTGTTCAGGTTCATGTAGATACACTGAATCAGCGCTTGCTCTTGATCCTTAGACAGAGAGACCACCTTTTTGACGCCCAGCTCTTTCGGGTACTCTATCAAGTCCCAGTTGAGCAACGGTATTGCTCTCTCCTTGTAGGCATATTCCATAGCAAGCCGAAGTACGAGAATTACATCTCGTATGGTCTTCACGGTGAGACCGCCGGACTTATCCAACCGTCCAGATTCGTAGAGATACGATATGTAGCTCTGAATGTCCTGTTCGGTGATGCTGCCAATCTTCCGTTTGCCGAAGTGCGGTATTAAGTGATTTTCGGCTATCAGCGTGAAGCTGGCATGAGTTGACGGTGTGATCATTGGCTTCTTCTGATTTAGCCATGTGTTCAACAGCGTCTTGAATTGTGTATTGTTAGTCATATTGACCACCTCCACGACTATTATCCTGTGGAGGACGAGGATGTGCTTTCCCATCCTCAAGTAACGGTCTCGAAAAGCGTCCGAAGCTTCGCTTTCCGGGCTTTGATGAGCCGTGGAAAGCCGAGAGATTATCTGATTTCTCCGACCGTGTAACACGGAAGAATATCAAAAATGAAACGGATCTTCCTTTAACTATTTCCTCAAAAGATGGTCTTGTTGATCAAGTAAGCTACTTCAATAAGACAGTTGCGAGTAAAGACATGAGTGGGTACTTTCTGCTCAAAAATGGCGAGTTTGCTTACAACAAGAGTTATTCCGTAGGATATGACTTTGGCTCTATCAAGCGGCTGGATCGTTACCCGATGGGGGCTTTATCGACGCTTTACATCTGTTTTGCACTAAAAAAGCATCAAAGCGACTTCATCAAGGCTTATTTCGACTCTCTGAAATGGTATCGAGAAATATACATGATCTCTGCCGAAGGCGCAAGAAATCATGGTCTTCTCAATGTTCCAACTGATGAGTTTTTTCAAACTGTCCACTATATCCCACAGGATGCAAGTGAGCAAAGAAAGATAGCTAACTTTCTCATCGCTATTGACAAAAGAATTGCTGCGCAGCAGTCTCTCGTCGATAACCTCAAGAAGTATAAAAGAGGACTTGTTTTCACAGCGTTTAGCCCGTGTAATCCTTATGGAATAGCCGTTGAACCCACACCATTAACAAGCCTGCTAAAAGAGTACCGGAATCGAGAGACAACAAATCTTCGGGTATGCTCAGTTGCAGTTACAAAAGGTGTTGTAGACCAATTAGAGCATCTCGGTCGAAGCTTTGCAGCATCAGATACATCTCATTACGGACGAGTAAAGCCCGGAGATGTGGTATATACGAAAAGTCCTACCGGTGATTTCCCCTATGGCATTGTTAAGCAGAATTGGCTGCAAGAGGATGTGGCTGTTTCGCCGCTTTACGGTGTTTATACACCTTTGACCTATGAAGTTGGATATTTAATTCATTCTTATTTTGAGCAAAGTAGTAATGCAAATAATCATCTTAGAACACTTGCACAAAAGGGGGCAAAAAACACTATCAATATCACTACCACACACTTCTTAGACAAAGACATCCCTTTCCCCATTAGAGAAGAAGAAGTTTCTATGTTAGTGGGGTTATTTTCAAGAATAAACAAGAGAATTGAAAGTGAAGAATCCAAGCTCAACAAGATTGTGATGCAAAGAAAAACTCTTATGCAGCAACTCTTCATATAAAGAGTTGCTGCAACAATGCCTCTCGAATGGTTTTCAAGCGTTCGTAGTGAAGAAATTCGGTATTAAGCAGCTTCTCTAAGCCGTCAAGAATATTGGCTATCCTAATCTGAGCATCTTTTGATGGAACAATGACAGGTATTCCCATTAACAAATCATCTGTCATAGAAACTCTGTCGTGCCGAACACCTTGAGATCCGTTGTCATAGATATAGCGATACCAAGCGTCGCTCTTAAAATACCATGCAAGATAGCTTGGCTCTATGTCTGCCTTCAAAACCAGACAGGTATATAAAGGAGAAATGATGCCCTTTTCTTCTCGCTCATAGCGGTTAAAAGGACCGTATGGAGCTGTGATGGACTTTCTCGGATTATAAACAAAGTCACCATGCTCAATAACATAATAATTTACTGTGTTTCCATCAACCGCTATATCTTTGTCGAAGAAGTCCCGTTGGGGGATCAAGCCATACTCTGCGGAGTTTGTAATGACATTTTTGATTTCGCCCTTGTTATTTCTGCGAGAAACCTTATTGAAAATTACAGATAGTTTCACTGTTTCAAACCCTGATGGTGAAACCACTGACATATTGCGGAATATCCTCTGCATGACACCTCTTTTATACTTCTAATAAAGTAGGCAGAAAAGCTATATGAAAGACGAAAATCCCTTGCAATAGCGGAAACTCTCTGCTACTGCAAGGGATTTTGCTTTAAGTTCATGCTACTGTTCAGTTGAAAAATAGACCTCAAGTAACGGTCTTGAAAAGCGTCCGAAACTTCGCTTTCCGGGCCTTGATGAGCCGTATATGCTGTATCGTATAGGAGACATCTATGCCGAGCGCAGTGAGCGTGGGGCGGCTGATATGGAGCTACTTTCTGTTACAATGAATGACGGGGTTATGCAGCGTTCCGAAATTGAGGGAAAAGATAACTCAAGTGAGGATAAAAGTAGTTACAAAGTTGTTCGCAAGGGCGATATGGTCTATAACTCCATGCGTATGTGGCAAGGGGCAAATGGCATTTCCCCTTATGACGGTATTGTTAGTCCTGCATATACTGTCCTTACAGCTAAGCAGCCCATCTGTAATGATTATTTTGCTGCACTCTTCAAAAACTATAAGCTGGTCAATGAGTTCAGAAAAAACTCTCAAGGAATGACCTCCGATACATGGAACTTAAAATATCCGCAGATAGAAACAATAAAAGTGTATTTGCCGGGAATTGAAGAGCAGGAGAAAATCGCCTCTATCCTCGTTACCCTCGATAAAAGGATCGCTGCACAGGCAACACTTGTTGCACAGCTCAAGAAGTATAAAAGAGGATTACTTGACAAGATAATTCAACCTAAAAGTGAGACACCATTTCCTGTAATAAAATTGTCCGATGTGGCAGATTTCATGCAAGGTCTAACATATAGTCCGAACGATGTTGCCGACAAAGGGTATTTGGTACTGCGGTCTTCAAATATTCAACACTCTGCTTTGTCTTTTGATGACTGTGTGTATGTCAAAACGGAAATACCAGCACATCTGCAAGTAAAAAAGGGCGACATCATAATGTGCGTTAGAAATGGAAGTAAAAAACTCGTTGGTAAATCTGCTATGATCCCTTATGAACTGCCAATGACAACATGGGGAGCCTTTATGATGGTTATACGGAGTAGCATAAATGATTCTTACATCTTCCAATTTCTCAATAGTCAGTCCTTTTATTCGCAAGTTTTTAAGGACACAGGAACAGCCACTATCAATCAAATCACAAAAGGTATTTTGAATGAGTGTGAGATTCCCATGCCACCTGAAAATGAGAGAAACAAGATAACAGCACTTTTAGATGGTGTGGATAGGCACATTGAAAGCTCGTACAATTTTCTGAAAGAATTACAGCAACTTCAACAATCCTTGATGCAGCAGCTCTTTATATAAAAAGCTGCTGCAATAAAAAGCTTCGTGTAGCAGAAAGCTGATCGAGCAAGCCTTGTTCGTTTTCGATTCGTCTATCGAGTCTTGCGAACATAAAACCCACCTTTTTTTGAACTTGAAGCGATGGAAGCATTATAGATACATTTTGAAAATCTTCCGCATAAATCCGGTATTGTCCATAGAGACATCCCTGCCTATATTTCAAAATTGTGCTGAGAACAGACTTTTGCTGTATGACTTCGCTGATGAACCACGGATCAGCACCGGAAATAGTAAAAATCTCATAGACATCAGAAATGACGGCAGACCCATACTGATTCAATCCGATAGATCCTACATCTAAGTTATTGGAGCTATATATAAAGTCATTAAGGTCTGTTCGTTTATAGAGCTTGGTACTTGCATCTTTTACAAGAAACCCTCTGTCGTATCTTTCGCCTTTTTCGCATACACCTCCTGTTGCCGTAAAAGCCATTAAAGGAGCATCCAACGAAGGGAGTTGGCGTATATTTTTTGAAATAAGAAAATCGCCTATTTTGAACTCATGCCATTCCTCGTCCGCTACTTTGATATGTTCTGATAAAACCTCATGAAGTAATCCTCTTTTATACTTCTTGAGGGCTTCAACTAAAGACCGCTGCTTCTCAATCCTTTTCTCTACACCATCGAGGAATACAGCAATTTTTTCTTGTTCCTTTCCAGAAGGAAGATTTATAGGCATTGCAAAAAAAGTGTCATCCTTGATACTAACTCTGTCATGCCTTGCGCCACTATCACCAGACATATAAATGTACCGATGCCATGCTGATGAACGAAAATACCACTCAAAGTATAGGGGATTGATTTCCTGCTTAGCTCGAAAGCACAGGTATAAAGGAGATACAATTCCTGCTTCCGGGTATTTATAGCTGCTTATGGGACCGTAAGGAGCATCAGAGGATTTTCTTGGATTGTAAACAAAATCGTTGGTTTCTATGATATAGTACCCATCTGTATTGTCGCTATTCGCAATGTCCTTATCAAAATACTCTCGCTGAGGAATTAAACCTTGCTTTGCGGAATTACAGATAACATTGGTAATCTTTCCATCTGAGTTCTTCTTGATGTTTTTTGAAAAATAGTCCGAAAGAAGGGCAGCCTTCCACGGCTCTTCAAAGCCCGGAAAGCGAAGCTGCGGACGCTTTTCGAGACCGTTACTTGAGGATACATTTGCCATAATTATTCGCCCTCCACTTCAAACGGGAAATCAAGTCCCAGCTCGTCAAAAAACGGTTTCAGCTCTGCATCTATGCCCTTAATCTCGCTTTGCAGCTTGCGGATCTCAGCAGCCACTTCATTCAGATCAATCTCTTCCTCCGGCTCGAAGGTATCAACATACCGGGGAATATTGAGGTTGAAGCCGTTTTCTTCGATTTCCTGCATGGTGGCAACATGAGCATACTTGTCCACATCCTCACGACGCTCATAGGTCTCGACGATCTTATCAATGTCGCACTCACGGAGGATATTCTGGTTCTTACCGGCTTCAAAGTCATTGGAGGCATCAATAAACAGAATGTTATCGGAATTGCCGTTGCGCTCCCTCTTGAGTACAAGGACGCACACCGGAATACCTGTGCCAAAGAAGAGGTTAGCAGGGAGACCGATCACAGCATCCAGCACATTCAATTTCTGGATGAGATGTTTACGGATCACTTCCTCCGCTGCTCCACGGAACAGAACACCGTGGGGCAGCAGCACAACAGCTCGTCCATCCTCATCCATGTGATGTACCATGTGCTGCACAAAAGCAAAGTCAGCCTTGCTCTTCGGGGCAAGCTTACCGTATTCGTTAAAACGAGGATCTTCCATGAAGCTCAGATCGCCAGACCATTTTGCTGAATATGGGGGATTGGCAACCTGTACACGGAACTTCATATCACCAAAATAGTCATGCTCCAAAGTGTCCCCATTGTAAATGTTGAAATTGCGATATGGAATACCACGGAGGATCATGTTCATTCGGGCGAGGTTGTAGGTAGTGGAGGTCAGCTCTTGACCATAATAGTTGCGCACATTGGCATAGTTCTTGAGGCGCAGCAGAAGAGAGCCAGAGCCACAAGTGGGATCGGCTGCATCCTTGACATCGGTAAGACCGAGACACGCCAGACGGCACAGCAGCTCAGCAGGACCTGAAGGAGTGTAGAACTCGCCAGCTTTTTTACCGGCTGTTGCTGCGAACTGCCCGATCAGATATTCATAGGCATTGCCGAGGACATCAATCTTCGTGTCCTCCACGCCGAAGTTGATCTCGTCCAGAGAGGCAATGATTTTTGCCATAACAGCACTTCTGTCTTTGACCGTATGCCCCAGCTTAGTAGAATCAAGCTGCATATCGGAGAACAGCCCTTCAAAGTCATCTTGAGAGTCGTTGCCGATGGTGGACTCCATGAGAGCATTGATGGCTTTCTGCAAAAACTCAATGTCGAAAGAACGGTTCTCAACCATCTTAACCATCTTGCGGAACAGGAATTGAGGCTCAATAACGAATCCCAGATCCCGAAGAGCTTCCTCTACAACTGCGGCTTTGTATTCCTCATCAGCCCATGCGTCCTCATAACTGATATTATCGTCTTTTAGAAGATTGGTCATGTACTTCTCTGTACGATCCGAAAGATAGTAGTAGAAAATCATGCCCAAGATATAGTTCTTAAACTCATACGCCTCCATATTGCCCCGGAGTGCGTTCGCCATAGCCCAAAGCTTATTGCACAGCTCTTTCTGGTGTGCCTGAATACTGTTGTCCATTTTACATTCTCCTTATTGGTATTTTTCTGCGTGCTGCCGGATAAAGTCTACGATCCTGTTTACCAGAGAGCGTTTTTTCAGCAGCGGCATTGGCTTGTCGATACGATCACGGATATTTCCGGCATCCATCGTGCCGGAGAACTCATACTCTGAGATGAAGTCGGTCAGCATGGCAGGATCGATTTCCTCTGTGTCTGCAAAGGCAACAATCTCTTCACGCTTTGCCTCGTTCTCGAAGTCGTTATAGGCTGCATCAATCTCATCAGCACTTTCCAGCCCCACGACTACTCGGTCTAAGAAGGCTTGCAGGATTTCAACCTTACGGAGCAACTGCGGATTGTCTGTTCTGCCCAATTCTTCCTTGATGTGCTTAATATCATAGTCCTTCTGCTTGGCATCATCAAAGTGGATGTTGCGGATAAGGTTCATGATGTAGGCAACATTGATCCTGTCGCTCTCCATCAGCTCGATGCAAAAGTCTACATCGTTGAGTACAGATACAACCTCTTTGTCCGTCTTTTGCTTTGCATAGAGCATCAGATATTTGCTCTTGTAATCTTGATACTCCTGTTCATTCATAATAAGTGCGTCTTGGTCGAAGCTGAACTCGATGAAGGTTTGAAGCGATTGCAGATATTTGGTCAGCTCTCGGAAAGTAACAACAAAGAGCTTCTGATCATCCTCGCTCTGCATGGTGTCAATGTCTGCCGGTGTCTGAGCAATCTCTTTCAGACGAGTGACCATCTCATTGAACTTCTCAACAAAGTAGGGATAGTCCGGAACAACAATACCGGAAGTATCATGGCTTTGAGAAAAAAGAGTGAGAGCGTCATCCGTCCTCTTTTTTAGATTGCGGTAGCAGATAATAATACCAAAGGGCTTCGTCTCCTTCTCAACACGATTGGTGCGTGAATAGGCTTGCAGCAGATCATGATATTTCAAATCCTTGTCCACATAAAGGACGGAGAGCGTTTTGCTGTCAAAACCGGTGAGGAACATATTCACCACGATAAGAATATCAAGAGGCTTCGTTTTCTTGCCCTTTACACGGTCAGAAATATCTTTGTGATAGGCAGCGAAGGTATCTGTCGAGAAGTTTGTGCTGTATTTTTCGTTATAGTCCTTGATAATCCGTTCCAGAGCGTCCCGGCTATGCTCATCTTTACCTTCGGCTTCTTCGTTCTGTCCATAAGAGAAAATACCGCTGATGTTTAAGTCGTGCTTGATCTTTTTGAAGATGTCATAGTATTTGACAAGAGCTTCGATGGAAGAGACGGCAAAGATAGCTGTGTATTGCCCGTTCCTCGTTTTTGCCTTATGGTTCTGAATGATATGGTTTGCAATCAGCGACATCCGTTCTTCGGACATATAGAGTTCGCCTATGTCAATCGCATCTGCCATTGTGGGATCGTCCCAGTCGAAATCGCCTTCCATCGTTTTAATATATTCGATATGAAAGCCGAGAACATTGTTGTCGAAGATTGCGTCCTTGATGAGATAGTTATGTACACATTCTCCGAAGAGCATTTCTGTGGTCTGTGTAATCTTTCCCTCCGTCTTTCCGTTGACCTCAAAACGAGGTGTGCCGGTAAATCCGAAGAACTGTGCCTTTTGGAAGTGACGAACAATGTCCTTGTGCATATCCCCAAACTGACTTCGGTGACACTCGTCGATGATAAAGACAACCTTTTCGTCCTTGTAGGCATCCATAATTCTTGCGTACTGAGGACGCTTAACAGCATTCGCCATTTTCTGCATCGTTGTGACGATAAGCTGCCGGTTTTTATCCTGCATTTGTTTTACAAGGACATCTGTGCGATCAGTAGCATCGACGGACCCACTCTCAAACTTGTTGAACTCTTCTGTGGTCTGAGAGTCCAAGTCCTTCCGATCAACGAGGAAAATAACTTTTTTGATGTTAGGATTGGCTGCGAGAATCTGAGCCGTCTTAAAGGAAGTCAGCGTCTTTCCTGCGCCGGTTGTATGCCAGACATAGGCATTACGATTGGTGAGCGTGGCTTGCCGGACAAGGGCTTCTACCGCATACACCTGATAGGGGCGCATAACCATGAGCAGCTTATCTGTGTCGTTCAGAATCGTGTATCTCGTTAGCATCTTGATGATGTGATCCCTTGCGAGGAAGGAGATGGAGAACTCTTTCAGATTAGTGATACGCACATTGTTGAAGTCTGTCCAGAAGAACGCAAGGCTGTGAAGCATATCTCTATCCGAGTTGGCAAAATACTTAGTATCTACGCCATTGGACACAATGAAAAGCTGTATGAAGTGGTACAGTCCATTGTAGGAATGCTTTTTGTAGCGCATTACTTGATTGACAGCCTCTCGAATATCAATGCCTCGCCGTTTCAGCTCGACTTGAATGAGGGGAAGACCATTGACAAGGATCGTCACATCGTAACGATTGACATACTTGCCGACAACGGTTGTTTGATTCGTCACTTGAAAGATGTTCTTCGTGTGGTCGGCATCAAAAAACGAGAGGTACACTTTTGTTCCGTCCTCACGCTCCAACACGAACTTATCTCTGAGGATTTTTGCGCTCTGGAAAACTGACTTTCCGAGCATGATGTTGAATACTCGCTCCCATTCCTTGTCTGATAAAGGATGGTCGAGCTTTGCAGCATTGAAAGCTGCGAACTGTGTTTTGAAGTTCTCAACCAGAGCGTCATAGTCTGGTATAGAGACGCTGGTGTAACCCTGTCTGTTGAGCTGGTCTACAAACTGTTGCTCAAGGGCTGCTTCGCTTTGGTACGCCATATCTTCATCTCCAATACTTGAGGATCATTTTTAGTGGAGTGCGCAACGGCACGCTCTATTTTTTCATTGTAATCTTATCAAAAATGGTGTACGAAAAAACGGACTCAATCCTTATCTGCTCGTACAGCTTCACAGATGTCCCCAATATCGCAGTTCAAGTAGTCACATATCCGAAGCAGAACTGATAGGGAGACCTCTTCGCCTTTGTTAAGCTTACTCATTGTCCCGGCAGCTATCCCTAAATCACGCCTCATTTGAACCTTCGTTATATCCCGTTGGATAAGCTGCATCCAGAGTTTCTTATAGCTTATTCTCATGCAAACACCTCTCGCTATTTTGTGTGCTGACAAATTATAAAAACTCAACCTACATTATAGCAGAAAAAATCGAATTATTCAACGGAATACTTCAATTTTTGATGAGAAAGCTTCAAGAACTCGACTTTTAGAAAAACAGAAAAAGCCTGAGTGTTTTGGAACTCAGGCTCAGTCCTTCGGTTGTACTTTATGTCCGTTTCGGAAGATGGCATGAGTATAATAATCCATGCTTAACAGTATTTCATGTCCTTCGATGTTGGTGAAGAATGCAATGTCGTCGGCATACAGTATTAGTTCTTTTAGAAAGCCCATACAGGCACAGCTATCAAAAAAATAATTCACGGTGATATGAGCATCGTGGCGAACAATTTCCGTGTCGATATGATATATTTCCGATAATTTAATCGCCCGGTTCATAAACTCATTTGAAGTTTTCACTCTCTCTGGTATGAGCCAATAGACGGTATCTTTGTACATCCATTTCATGAACTCATCAAAGGAAGGTGCAGAAAGTTCCATTTCGTCTAAGCGGCAATTTCCCTCGCTCAATGCTTCCTGTTCTTCATGGTCTGTTTTGGGATATGTCTTTTTATAGATCACCTTTCTTTTCATTTTTGTCTCCCCAGATTGACAATGGTCAATCCCTTCTTAACTGCTCTCGCATAAGTCTGCGCTGCGCCGCCCCAGCCGTGAGAAACATAGCAAAGGGCAAATGCCGAATTGTCAACAAGGTACTTGTTTCTCGCCGGAATTGCTGCTTTGAAATGATATTTCTCAAAACCCTCTGGGTAAATTATTGAATCAAAGTATGCCTTTTCGTTTTCGAGTATGTTGAAGGTGAGATATGGAATGACAAGGTAGTTGTTGATAAAGGGGTAATCCTTCTTCAAATCATAAACGGCTTTTGCACATATCCAATCGAATGATCCCATACCGCCGCTAAGAAAGTCGGTCACTCCTGCTTGAATAAACTTTTCAATTTCTGGTCGGACAATTTCTTTGGTTACGCCATAGCATTCTCTATGTCCTATGAATGTCGCTGTCTGTTCCCTTGCCATCGAATACACCTCTTCAACATATAATTATATCTCAAAAAAACAAACAAATCAACTCTAATAGCGTTGCTGTCTTCCTATTAGAATGTGTATGAGTTCACACTTCTCACCTATACTAATAGTGTGTCTGACACGCTGATTGGAGGTGTCGCAGTGGATCTCAATTCAATCGGCAAAAATATACGCAAATATCGCTTGATGAAGAAACTTCGCCAAGAGGATCTTGCGGAGAAGGCTGATTTAAGCATTAACTATGTGGGGGCGATTGAGAGGGGCGAAAAGTTGCCATCCCTCGAAACATTGATCGTTATTATCAACGCTCTCGAAGTCTCGGCAGACATGATCCTTGCTGATGTGATAGATAAAGGGTACACGGTAAAGGACTCACTTTTGGCAGAGAAATTGGATAAACTGTCTGCTGAGGATAGAACGAGAATCTATGATGTCGTTGACGCAATGGTTAAGCACTCAATTCAGGTCAAGCCCTAAGCCGAAAAGAAAATAGCTCATCGAAAACTGTGCTGGTTTTCGATGAGCTTTCTTTTTTATTCGATTATTCGATTTCACTGCTCTGGCTCTTTTCTCGATCCTGTGTGATAGTTGGATTGAGAAAGTCATCAACATTTGCCTTCATAGTGTCGATAATCCGTGTTTCTTTTCTGAGGCGTGTTCTCTCGTCGTAGAGTTGCTGTTGCTCACTTAGTAGTTGCTGCTGTTCAGCTTGCAACGACTTCAAACCGGGAAGCTTCTCGTCTCCTTGTATTGCAAGGAGAGTGCTTTTGGCAGCTTCAAAAATAACAAGTTCCGCTTCATGTTTTGCCCGAAACGCTTTCTTATCCTTTGCCTTTGTGTAGGCATCATAGACCGGCTTGAGCTTTTGATAGTTGGAGATATTTTTGATGAGCGGCTGGACTTCTCGCAGCCGAGCTTCGACACGCTTTAGTTCTGTCCCGGTTCGTACATAGGAGCTATGGACATCCTCAACTTTTCTCTCAAGGTCTGCATATTCCAGAAGGTTGTTCTCCGTGAGATAGTTGAGAGTTCGTGCAGCTTCTTTGAGGATAGAGATTTTGGCTTTATGCTCGTAGCCCTTGCTGTCAATAAGCTTGATACGCTCTTGAATATCGCTGATGAGAGACACATATTTCTTGCCTGTCTGCATCTGCCTCTTACGAGGATTGCGCCCTTGAATGCGCTCCTTAATTCGCTCTTCTGTATAGTTTTCACCAATGGTCTTCGCACGAGTGAAACGCTCTTGTCCGATGGCTCGGAAGGAGATGTATTTGCCGGTTTTAATTTCATATCCGGCTTCCTGCATTTGCTTCAAAAACTCATCGTAATCCTTTGCTGTGATGATGCAACGGTCAATAGTCTGCTTGAGTTTTTGCTTCCAGCTTGTACCCCGTTTGGCTTCTGTATATTCCTTGTAGCTCATGCCTTTGCTCTGCGAAGGTGGGATCACTGAAAGTCCGTGTTCCTTGCATATCTCATCGCTTAGCTGCCGCATTTCCCGATAGGTACGCTTGTTGCTTCGATAGGTATGATAGTCAATATAGTTGACGGCATTGAAGATGATGTGATTATGGCAATGCCCCTTGTCGATGTGGGTTGCAATCACATATTCGTACTTGCCTTTTAGCCATTCATCTGCAAACTGTTTTCCGATCTCATGGGCAACCTCCGGCGATACTTCACCGACATCGAAGGATTGGATTAGGTGTCGTGCGATTACCTTTGGTATCTGCATTCCCTGTTGAGCTGCAAGGTTCCTCGTCCACTCAAACTCCTTTGCAGCGGCATCGCTGGCAGCACAACCGTATGAGGAAACATAGAGTTGTTCATCCGTCTTTGCTGGATCAAGAATATATGCCAGAGCCTTATTCACAGTTCCTCGGATTGGCTTGATTTTAGTAACTGCCATATCTCTTTCTGCCTCTCTTTCAGCTCGGCAACATCATCCTCGTAAAGGTGTCCTGTGGAGTTGATGCGACGGCATATCTGGTTGATATTTGATGCTGCTCGGCTGACGGCTGCTGCAAGTTTTTTCTGCTGCGTGTAGTCCACCTTGATGATATACCCGTCAATCAGCATCTTCCTTGCATACGCACCGAAGTTCTTTGTGCCGAGTTGTTCCATCTTCCGCACGATAAGTGTTTTTTCGTATTCCGATACCGCAAGACGCATGATAATCGGTCTTGTTCGTTTAGCCATAGGCAATCCGTCCTTTCGCAAAGATAGAGGGTTTGGGAAACTTCCCAACAAGCATTTTCTGATTAAGGGGAGGGGGTTCCCTTAATGGAAAATCGCAAGTGTGGCTACACTTGCTGTGCTTGCTATTCTCTTAGTTCGTATTCTCAGAAGCGTCTCCCCGTAAAATACCCCTTCACAGTACAACGGACATTTCATTGGCTAAATACAAGCATGAGCATAAAAAAAGACGCTCGAAAGCGTCTTTTTCATTATTCGAGGGATGCAAATATCTCACCCTCAATGTCTTGAACTTCGTCCATTGGAATGACACCGCCGTTTACAAGGACGATTTGCCTCTCAAACTCTTGTATCTTCTTTATGATACCGGTCTGCCGCAGATAAGCTCCACCGGCTTTAAGATCATCTGGTTTGAAATAGACAAAGGTGACTTCCGGTTCTTCGTCTATCCGATCACGGAGGATTTGGAACTTTAAGTTCAACATATTGAAGCTCTCTTCATCCATCTCAATTTTATCCTCAGTGAGCCGTCCGGTTTCTTTGATGGCGGCATCATACCCTGTAAGTGCAGCAAAGGGCGAGAACTGCGCCGCACGATCCATCATGGACATCTGCGGTCTGGTTGATGAGACATGATGGGGTAGATTGATAATGTCTTTATATTTTTCCACGCAACTCACCCCTCCTTTGAATTATTTACACCGCATCTTTTAGCTCGTGAAAGCAGAGCACTTTCTTGTCATAGAGCATCAAGACGGGCTTGTTAGACAGATGATTGATTGTAGCAATGTGTTCAGCAATCGGAGCAAGTCCACTGTCCTTATACTGAATAAAGAATGCCAGCGTTTTTTCCAACTGTTTCTTTTCTGCATCACTGATGGAATCTCCAACACCGATAAGAAACTCATCAACGGGACCTTCTTTCACCAGAGGAATCTTCCCGATGAAGTTGCCTACTGAGCGAGACATATCAGCCAACTTGTTTGCAGCCTGAGTAGTTACTGCCTCCTTCTTGAGCAGTTCAATCTTATCGAAGCAAGCAGTGTAAAGATTACGGAACTTCATAGCGTGTTCTCTGATCTCATTCTCGATCTTATTCAGGTACTCAGCTTGGAAGTTCTTTGACAGCATAACTTCCATATATTCAGACAGTACGAAGACATGAAGAGCCAGCTTATAGTGAACGAAGCGATCAAGAAGCTGCCCGATTTTGTTGGATGCAGTCTGCATCTTCAATGGGTTTTTCTTTACAGACAACAGACCTTCGATTTGTTCAATGTAGGAGCGTAGGTCTTTCATGGCATTACGCTTTATGTTCTTTACCTGATTGAGATTGACAACAAGGCTTGTCTCGTTTTCCCAATAGAACTTGTAGTCATCCATGTAAGATACCAATAGATCATAGTCCGCAAGGAGCTGAGATTTTTTGTCACGCTCAAGTATGCCGATGATCTCTTTCTGACCGTCCTTAATATCCTGTACTTGCTTGACAACGGCAAGAACAGCCACAGCAACTAAAGCAGCCTTGATGCAAGCCGGTCCTATTGCCTTGTCAACGGGAATCCATCTTGCCTGACCGACAATGCCATCATTCATAATAGTTCCCAACGCACCCGATCCATCCTTTGCCATAGCCAATGTTCCGGTTACTCCTTTGGGGAACACACAGCGATAAAGTCCCTCTGCTGCCGGAGTTGCCATTGTTTCCACAACACCAGCAAACGAGCCTCCGAGCGCAGCGATCTCTGTAAAGGGAATCTTTGCAAGAAGAGATGTTTGATAGGTGTCTTTGATTTCTGCGAGAGCGTGTTCTACTTGTATGCTCGGTCTTAAATTGCTGCCGGACTCGGTCAGTTCATTCAGCACTAATAAATCATCATTTGCCATTTGCTAAGCCTCCCATTTGTGTTATCGGTCAACTTCTGACCATAACAGCATTTGTAATTTTTGCGTGTATTTCGGTCAAGCCTTATGACCACCGATCTGCGAATTGCGGTCTTTTGCTGTCGCTCCCTCTTCCAAGTTCATCCCTTTGAGGATAGCATTCTTGCCGAACTTCTTTTTAATCTTCAACATGGCTTGCTGCATCTTCTTTTCACGCTCAAGCTCTGCGGCTTCTTGCTGGTTCTTTTTCTCAAGAGCTGCGTAGTCCGTGAAAAGGTCAAGCTGTACATAATCGGCATTCTTCTTTTGTGCCTCTGCTTCGGGAATGATATGGTTTGCAACGATATTGAGCCTTCTGACGAGAAGGTTTTTATCTACAATCCTGTCAAAGAGTTCTGAGGCAGCACACATTATTTTCTTTGTAGATGATGTGTGTCCGTCAAGGTTTATAGTGCCGTGAGCGTGTTTCGGTATTTGCCGCCCATAGTGATCTTTTACGATTGTTCCGTGATACTTTCTGCTTCGCTCAGGATCGGTAAGGTTTTCTATATCGTAGCCTACCGTAACCACAAGCTGATCTGTAACAAGCCCTTTGTCTACCAAGTCCAAAACCAGAAGGTCAGCCATCTCCCGAAGGACGAGCTTTGCCTTTTCCGGCTCATAGGGCTGGTGTAGCACTTGCCCCGATCCTAAGCTGTTGCTGCTCGGTCTATACGCCTTAATCGCTTCAATGGTGGTAGGCTCCCAGCCCCACGCATGGTCAATCAGAAGCTCCGCATTTTTTCCAAAGAGTTTATATAGCAAATCCTCATTGATGTGAGAGCAAAGGGCAACATCGCCCATTGTGAACATCCCGTTTTCCTCAAGCTTTTTCGCATAACCTCTACCCACACGCCAGAAGTCGGTGAGGGGTTGATGCGCCCAGAGTTCACGACGGAACTTCTTCTCATCCAGCTCTGCAATGCGGACTCCGTTGGCATCTGCCGGTATGTGTTTTGCCACAATATCCATTGCCACTTTGCAGAGGAAAAGGTTCGTGCCGATACCGGCTGTTGCCGTGATGCCTGTTGTTTCCAGCACATCCAGAATGATTTTCATAGCAAGGTCATGAGGTGTGAGACCATAGGTTCCGAGATAGTCCGTCACATCCATGAAAACTTCGTCAATGGAGTAGACCACAATATCTTCCGGTGCAACATATTTCATGTAGACCTTGTAAATCCTTGTACTGTACTCCATATAGTAAGCCATCCTCGGCGGTGCAATGATGAAGTCAATGGCGAGAGAAGGGTTCGTTTGCAGTTCAGAAAAAAAGTGCGACGATCCATCAAGGCGATGTCCTGGTGCATCGTGCCGCCGTCCTTCGTTTGCTTCCTTCACACGCTGCTTAACTTCAAATAGTCTGCCTCTCCCGGATATGCCATAGCTTTTAAGTGAAGGCGTGACGGCAAGGCAGATTGTTTTGTCCGTTCTGCTTTCATCAGCCACAACAAGATTGGTGTCAAGCGGATCAAGTCCACGCTCCCGACACTCAACCGAAGCATAAAAGCTCTTGAGGTCGATGGCGATATAAGTGCGTTCCTTCATGCTTCGGTCCTCCTTCCTGTTAATCGTCCTTATAGCAAGAGCAGCCAAAGATCGTCGGCTCAGTAAGCAGACAGGCAGCATCTAAAGCAGTGCGAATGTACTGCTCAATTTCCTCACCATGCGTAGGGTAATATACCGTCCCTCTGATTATGGTGCTTCTTCGGTCAGAGTGCCTTAATCTCATGATCCATGCTGAGCCATCACAGATTTCTTCAATAAAGTCTTTCTGAAAGTCTCCTGTACGCTCAGCCGCTTCAAGAAGTGAAAATAGTGCTTCACTTTGCGCTGCATCCAATGGAACGGTGAATGTTTCCTTCGGCTCATGGCTTATACCGTTGAAGCCGCTGTAAGTAATTTCCTTTTTGTTTCGATAGACAGAAATGACTTGATGGGTAATCCACTCTCCACAAGTCTCTCCATTGTCATACCAATCAATTTGAAGAGAGGTTATCCTACTCATGCAGTCCCTCTTTTCTTAGGCACATAGCCTGTATATTGTCAGAGGCAGATACCATACCGCCACTGCAAGTCTCCATATCAGAACAACGCCACCGATCAGTCCGCCGAGGATAATATTGAGTGCTACAACTCCAACCGTACCAGATATATCAAAGCCCACAGGGATCAGTGTAAACATCTTGCTTATGCCAAACGGGACGCCGCAGGCAAGCCAGATTAAGAACAGGTCTTTTGCCCCATTCTCCACAAAGATACGGCTGAAAATGAAGTACAAAATAAGAGCCACACAGAACGGAAGGATGGACTTCCGAAGAAAATCTTTCATAACATCAGTTTTGCTCATTGTACTCTCCTTGTCTATATGAGCCGCCATCACTCTGTCCTTATGTTCTTTAGGAAGTCAGAGGGCGGCAAATAAGGCACATTGAATCGACAGCCCATGCGGTTCATCTCATTGAGCTTAATCAGCATAAGGTTGATGTTCGTGTTCATCTGCTGTGAGAGCTGTACGACATCGTAGCCAAGCTGTAAGTATTCTATCAGTTCATCATCGTCTATGATGAGGTGGGCGGCAAATGCGTTTGCCTCGTATTCATGTTTGGTGCGCATATCAAACAGAACAAACTCTGGTAAAGGCTGATCGCCTTTAGCTAAATCACGGTGGAATATGTCATGTCCAATCTCATGACCACAAACCATCTGAGTGACAAAATGTTCCATGTTCGAGTTAAGTAAAATATGTCGTTCTTTATGACGATATGTGTACATACCCAGAAGGTCATCGAAGTCGTTGACAAAGTGGAGATAGATGCCCAGCTCACGAGCAATTTTCAATGTATCTCTCGTTTGGCAGCGTCTAACAATGCTTTTTGCCTTCCGGTAGATTTCTTCCGAGTGAATAATCAAGGGACCCTCACCTCCTTCATGTTACAAGTACCCACTCTCAGTATACAAAAAATATGTACCATAAAGAGGATTTCCGTTAAGCATCCGTTTCCTCATTTGGCTTTTTATACTTCTTGGGTGTGTACTTGGAAACATTACGAGCTTTAGATTCCCAGTAAATATCCTGCAAGGCTTTCATAACAGCATCCTTGTCCTGCTCGGATAGACTACCACCGGCAAACAAACCAGACATACCTTCAATTAGTTGCTGAGCTTGTTTCATTCCACGACTGCCATACTGTTCAGATGCTTGGACAATAAACTCATCGCTTTCAGTCAGGAGATAGTTCACATCCACTTGAAAGTAATCCGCAATCTTCTTGTAAGCCTCTTTGGTTCGAGGGAAAGAAATACCATTCTCGTAACGGGTAATCATCCGGCGGTTAATGCCCAAACCATCAGCCACCTCTTGCTGTGTCAGTCCTCTCTTTTCTCGCTCATCCTTGAACTTTTCCCCGAAAGTCATTTTGTTGATCACTCCTTATCCATAAAATTGCGACATTTAATTACTCATCACTATTGACAAAGGCACTGTAATTGCCTATAATAAAACATGAGCAGTTCAACTACTCATATTCTACCGTGAATTGCTCACGAAGTCAAGAGGAATGAGCAATTTAATTGCGAACAAATTGCTCGTTAGGCAGTTAAAGTCATCGTAGCTGTACGAAAACTGAAAAGCTGAGTTGAGCCGAAATAGGCTGCTTAGAAAAAGGAGGATAGAAATATGGAAACAAGATGTCGAAAAGCCTATGTTTCGGTGAATGTGGATGTGGACACGGAGGGTACGCTGCACCCACGCTTCATCCGGTGGGATGGCGGTTTAATCTTCCAGATAGACCAAGTGCTTTATAAATGTCGTGCTTCCTCAAAGAAAGTTGGAGGTGGCGGCATCCGCTACACAGTCTTGATAAAAGGAAAGGAGTCGTACTTATTCCATGAAGGCGATAAATGGTTCGTAGAAGCAAAGGAGGTTCGTTGATGATCTTATCACACAAACAAATTGAGGAAATCGCCGCAGCCGTCACCAAAGATTTTAACGAGTTCTTTTTCGGCAAGGAAGATACGAATGAAGTTCGTATCGCTCGTGCAACACCGATTGACCAACTTGCCAGAGACTATCTCGGTCTTAGAGTCTCGTTTGCCCGTCTCTCAGAAGACGGAAGCATCTGTGGTCTGACAGCGTATGCCGATACAGAGTACATCACAGAGGAAATGGGTGTCCGACGCACATTGCCTCTCAAGAAAAATCAAGTCCTGCTCGATGAGAGCTTCATCAAACCCGGCAATGTGAAGCAACTCTGCGGCAAGCGTAGATTTACCCTTGCCCATGAATGCGCACACCAGATTCTCTTTCAGATGGAGACGGACGAGCATAAAGAGGAATGCAAGGATAAGTATGCCGCTCGTACTGCTTATTCACTTCGAGACTTAAAAACTCGTGAGGATTGGAATGAGTGGCAAGCGAATGTTTTAGGTGCAGCGATTTTAATGCCGCAAAAAGAGATTGACCTTGCAATGTTCTATTTTGCTGCCGGAGGCAAGATTATCAATTATGAGGGGCAGTTCTCATATAGAGACAGGCTTTCTCTTGATATGATCTGCAAGCAGCTCGGCGTTTCAAGGTCGGCTGCCGTAATACGACTGAGAGATCTTGGCTACATCGAAGACCGCCCATACTCCGAGTATGTGGATCCATTGGAGGTGTGGGCATGAAGAAGAATATTCGAGTATCTGAGCCTTCCGATGAGATGCGTGAAAAGATACAAAAAGCTCGTCACGCTATCTCTGGTCAGAAAATGCGTATGGTTAAATGCCCATACTGCAAGCACAATTCTATCGCTGTATTTGAGGACACCAGAGGTCATGTTCAAGCCAAATGTAAGGTCTGTGGGCGTGAGACTGTATTCGATGTCCTCAGCATGAGACGGTTACGCCTCTACCTCAAAAATGACTGAGGATAGGGATAACAAATAAATATTTTATAGCTGTGCTGTGGAGCCGCTGATTGGTGAGTCTTCCTGAGCCGCATGAACAGAGTTCATCACTCTGTTTTATCGGCATGGGATCACAAGCTCACCGTCATGCGGCTCTTTTTGTCTTTCCTTCCGCTGTTCCGCACCAGCGGAAAGGACAAGACAATGAAAACACCTATTGAGTTCGAGTATGACCTGTGGATTGACGAAAACGGAAAGTGCATGGTACGAGTTAAAAGCTCCGGCGAAGTCTGTGAGGTTGACAGGGAAACCATGCGATTACTGCGCAACGAAGAAAAGAAGCTACGACGCTCCATGACCGGAGTTCCTGCGCTTAGCAAAGACAAAACCGGTAAAACTACCACTTTGCTTTCTCTGGATTTCGTCAGCGTCGAGGGTGCCGAGGATATGAGTCCTGCGTGGCTTGAGGATCACACAAGCATGGAGAATGATACAATCACCCAGATGCTTGAGGATGAGTTTCGGCGCAGCCTTACCGCCAGCCAGCTTGCCATTTATGAGAGCTGCTTGCTTGGTGGTATGAGCTATAAAGAGTTTGCCGCTTCCAAAGGTGTGAGCTATCAGAGCGTTCAACAATCTATCGTGCTGATTCGCAAGAAGGCTACAAAAATATTTCTCTAAAAATTATTATACCGGTACTTGTGTTTCGGGGATTTTTTGTCCGTTGTATGGTGAAGAGGCAAAACAGCCTACTTCACTGTTCCTTGCTACGAAAATAAGTAGCCAGGACATGTACCTTGACAAAGAGGTTTTCAAC
>ERZ809224.556-NODE-556-length-34503-cov-14.268521_pt1 | contig 34503 bp, 32 predicted proteins | sample MGYA00520513_ERZ809224 | MGnify/ENA primary metagenome ERZ809224 (study PRJEB31576, sample SAMEA3212658) | Homo sapiens | biome: human-gut; feature: human gut; material: fecal | place: Sweden | collected 2012 ... | reverse complement strand
AACAAATATGCTATAGTAAAAACAAGAGAACAACCGCCCACAAAAGTGGTTGACCTCATGGAAGATTAGAAAATCCGCCCTTTAATTGGTCAAAGTTTTAAGGGCGGATTTTGCTATGTAAAATTACTTACAAAATGTAAAAATAAATGTAAGTAATGCCAGAAGGAAAAGACCAAAAGTCAATAAACCCTTAAAATCAAATTGATTTTTCAATAGCATCACCCCCATTCTGTGTAGAATGAGGTCGTACCACCCTGCAACGCGGTTGTTCTAAGTCAAATTTTAACATATCCGGAGTAATAATCACTCACAATCTATCGACAAATTTTTTAAAATAGCGATAAAAAATCCGGGATATGTCCCGCAGAAAGCGTTTCAAGCTTTCCAAGGGACATATCCCGGATACATTTACTCATGCCGCAGCGCATCAATCGGATTGAGGTTTGCCGCTTTTATGGATGGCAGCAGGCCGAAAAGGATACCGATAGCCATTGAGAAAACTACGGAGAATATAATGGCGGGTACGCTGATAGCCGATGGCGTTTGTGAAACTCTTGAAATAACCTGGGCCATGACGATACCGGCCACGACGCCGATAATACCGCCGAGGCTGGTCAATACGGCAGCTTCGGTCAAAAACTGGGCGAGAATCCGTCGTTTTCTGGCGCCGATAGCTTTTTTCAGGCCAATCTCGCGGGTCCGTTCAGTGACTGATACAAGCATGATGTTCATAACGCCAATGCCGCCAACAAGAAGGGAAATGCTCGCAATCCATATTAACTGCTGGTTTGTGGCTGCACTGAGTTCCTGAAGATTTTTTGCCTGTTCCAGAAGGTCAGAGGCCTTATATTTTGTGTCCGTGGAGGTAACGCAGGCATTCAGAATGTCAGCGCATTTACGGCCCGCATTGCTCATTTCATCGGTGCTGGAGGCACGTATAATGAGGTTTTGCGGTTCATCATAGTTGTAAACAATCGGCCAGGCGGCATCCGGAATGAAGATAATACCGCCATCGCTGCTGGAAGCCATATAATTGTAATAATCCTCGATGGAATTAATAACCGGCTTAAAGGTATTGGATTTTTCGCAAATACCGATGACTGTAAAGGGTTCTCCCTGAATTTCAATAGTTTGGTCAATCGGTTCATTGCCTCCGAAGAGGGAGTTGTAAGCGGCCGAATCTAAAATAGCCACTTTACGGAAGTTTTTATAGTCATCGGAGACAAAGCCGCGGCCCTTTTGCATTTGGTATCCGCAGGTGGAAAAATACTGAGTGTCAATACCGTAGATTTTCCCGCCGTTTAGGGAAGTATTGTGATAGTAAATTCCTTCCGCATAGTTTCTGCTCAAATAGAGGGAGGCATTTTCCACGCCCTCCACCTCCAGGATGCTTTCGCGGATTTCATCCGTAATCACAGGGACACCCTGGGGAAGTCCGTTATAAGCGGGCTCATATTCCCAATCGTTTTGATATAATTTTACTTCCACCGTATTATTTCCGGCACCGACCAGATTTTGTTTAATCTGCTCGTTAGTTCCCTTAATAGTCGAAACAATGGAAATAATTGCGGCAATACCGATGATAATACCAAGCATTGTGAGGAAGGACCGCATCTTATGGGACCAGATACCCTGGATGGAAAGTCTTATATTTTCAAGCATGCTGAAGTCCTCCTTTAGTAGTAGGAAGGAGTTTCCGATTCTTTGGTTTTAACCCCTTCTTTGACATCTTTCCCATACGGAAATGCAATTAAATCTTCGGTAGTAAGTCCGTTTTTAACTTCCTGATAATAGCCGTACATGATGGCCCCGGTTTCAATAACCTGTTTTTTCAAGCGGCCCCTTTCATCGGCGATAAAAACGAAGTATTCGCCGTTTTCCTCCCGGATATAGGCTTTTGGGATATAGAGTTTATCCGTACTGACTTCATTGGAGGATAAATTAATGCTGACCGACTGATTATTCTTGAAACCGCTCGTTTCACTTAAAAAAGCGGTAAAAGGGTAGTTTGAGGTGTTCGGATTCGTGCCATAGGAGGATGCGTTATCGGATACGGGATAGTCGGAAATCGAAGTGATTTCCGCTTCAGCCATCATGCCTGTCTCCATATTGGTGACGGAAATACGCTGGCCTATGGACAGTTCTTCGCGTTTCAGCTCATTTACCGTGCCTTTCAGATAAAATCCGTCCTGGCTTGTGACCGAGATAAACGGAGTGCCGCTGTCGACGCCCGCAGCCGGGTCGCCAACGGATTTAATCTGTCCGTTGACTGTGCTTAAGATCGTTCCGCTGGCAATTTCTTTGCGCATTTTTTCATATTTAAGAACGGCCTCTTTTCGGTCAATATTTAAAGTCGTCAATTGATTTTTCTTTTCTTTAAGTTGGCGCTCCCTGTCCTCGGCGGTAATCCCGTCATAAGGGTTTTCCTCATTTTCACTGTCGGAATGAATGTCAGAAATCTGAGTGTTGTACTTATACATGAATTCTTCCAAAGTCATTTCATAAAAATCTTCCGGAATATCGAAATTATATCCATCCAGATAAATACGTTTTCCGATGGATGGAATTTGCAAAAATACAACCATAGGCTCCCCGATTTTTCGGCCCGTATCAGTGTCGAGCCCCTTGATTCGATAGAGAAAATCCGGCGTAATAACAGTTTCCGGCGCACATTTTACTGTGTAAATGTTTTTGGTGCCATCCTTTAAAAATAAAACAGTCTGGCGGTCCAGGCGGTAAACAATGGCATCCGGGTCTGCGATGGCTGTGCCCGGTGAAGAGAGAAGCTGATGGCCGCCGGCTTTCATAGAAACTTCCGGTACATTCATGCCGCCCATTCCGTCAGGCATATCCATACCCTCCATGCTGCCCGGGACATCATAGCCGACAGTGGCTGTTTCGAGAAAATGAATATCCCGGTTGGCAGCCTGAATCTGGAGGTCAATATTATCGATGGCCAGGGCCTGCATTTCCAAATCAAGATTTGCCAGTGTATTGTCCATAATCATTAAAGGGGTTCCAACGGAGACAGTATCGCCTTCGGCAACAAGAATCTCCTGGATAACCTGATTTTCCGTAATATAAACATCCTGGGTTAAATCAGTCGTTACAAAGCCGTAGGATGAATTGTCTTCCCACATTGGCGTGGAAATGGATGACACCGGGCTGACTTCAACACGGGTGTTGGCGCTTTTGTAAATACGGTAACCGCCAATGCTGACCGTCACAAGGGCAACGGCGGCGGCCACACTAATCGTTACTATTAATGGTTTTTTCATGAACCGGGGCCTCCTTTCCAGTGAGAATACCATCACGGATGATTGCCTGACGTTTGGCGTGGGCGGCAATGTCCGCATCGTGAGTAATCATAATAATTGTAATCCCTTCATTGTTGAGCTTCTGAAAAAGCTCCATAACCTGTTCCCCGGAGGTACTGTCCAGGGCGCCAGTCGGCTCATCGGCCAGAAGAATCGACGGATGGTTGACGATGGCTCTGGCGATGGCAACACGCTGCTGCTGACCGCCGGAGAGCTGCGTTGGTTTAAAATCAAGACGGTCGCCAAGGCCAACCCGCTCAAGAGCTTCGGTGGCCCGCTGGATACGTTCCTTTTTAGAAACGCCTGCATAAATCAGCGGAAGATAGACATTTTCCAAAGCTGTCTGTTTCGGCAGAAGATGGAAACTCTGAAATACGAAGCCGATATTGTAAAGCCGGGTGTCCGAAAGCTCGTTATCCGAATAGGCCAGGACGTCCTGCCCATTTAAGCGATAGGCGCCGGACGTTGGCTTATCGAGGCAGCCGATAATATTCATCAAGGTTGTTTTGCCCGAACCGGAAGGCCCCATAATCGCCAGATATTCACCTTTTTCAACGGATAGAGAAATATCCTTCAGGATATGGACGGTCATTTTTCCCTGCATATAATCTTTATAAACATGTTCTAATTCTAATATCATTCAACTACTTCCTCCATACCGCCGACAGCGTTCATATCTGCGCCGCCCATATCTGCGCCGCCCATATCGGAACCGCTCATATCTGCGTCTCCCTGAGAAGCGGCATTGACGCAAGGCATACCTTCGGTTAATGTGTCATCCGGGAAGGCGATGGCGTCTTCCAGCGTGAGCCCTGAAGTGATTTCATATTCATCCATTGTTTCATCATGCTGCCCGGTAGTGATTTTGCGTTTTTCCAGCTTGTCATTTTTGCCGCAGACCCACGCATAGGCGTCATTGCCGTCAAAGACAAGATAATAGCTGGAAAGCCACAGGCCCTCTTTTGTTTCATTCTGGCCGACGTCCGGCTCCATAAATACATGCTGTCCAAGCATGAGAACTGCTTCATCGGATAATTCCACATAAAAATTATAAGAGGAAGAAGTGGTGTTCGTATCGCTGCCTGAGGAAATATACATGTTATTCTGATTGCTCACCGGATTTTCAGTATCCACTTCGGTGACCGTGCCCCGCCATACGAGGTCCTCATCGATTCTGGAATGAACGAGCATTTCCTGCCCGGTGCTGATAGCATACATATTTTGTTCATTAATAGTTCCCTTGATTCGATATTCATTATTGGAAAGAATTGTCATATAGGACGAATCATTGTCATATCCATAAGAATTTTGCGTGCCGTCGTTGATGGATTTCACAATGCCGTCGATTTCACTGGTGACGGTGGCGTTTTCCAGGGATTTGCGAATCTGCTCGATTTCAACGCCTTTGCTTTTCTGATTGTATTCAGCGCGCTTGACATCATTCTGGGCTGTCAATATCTGAGTGGTGTAGGAAAATACTTCGCTTTCCGGGGCTTTTTCCTTTTCGGCCTGGAGAGTCTCTATCTGATTATAGAGTGTGGAAATCTCTGTGCCGATCCGTTCCAACTCCAGTTCGGCTTCGCTTAATTTCATTTGAATTTCATCAGTGTCATAGGCGAAGAGCGGGGCGCCCTTTGTTACCGTATCGCCTTCCTTAACGAAAACCTCCTTGACATTTTTATCAGAGGCTTTTTGAATTTTTACAGTTTTTTGCGGTTCTACAACGCCGGCATAACGGTTCACCATACCGGTTGTTGAGGTAGTCAGCATGGACACCGGAGTTGTGTAGGCAACGGCGCCGTCTGCTGGGGATGAAGATTTTCTGGAAACAAAAAACCAGATAATAATCAGAAGAATCAGAACAACCGCTGCGCCGGCAGATATAAAAATAATCTTTTTCTTTTTAGTCATATTTTTTTCCTCCAATAAAAAATGTGTGCATATAGTAGTAGTATAACATATATCCGGGACTATCAGCGAAAAATTATGTTAAAAGAAAAAAATTAAGAATTACGAAAGAAAATCCAAGGAATTGAAATTGAAGAGTTGACAGTGGAAAAAATATATAATATGATTAAGATTGCGAAAAACGAAGATGGAGACAGTAGCTTTATAGGAAGTTTCCCAGAGAGTCCGGGAGGGTGGAAGCCGGATATCAGTAATATAAAGTCGAAAATCACTCCGGAGTTGTGAACTGAAAGTCCGAAAGGATTGTAGGGGAGACGGCATCCCGCCGTTATCGGGAGGACATATGATAGTATGTCTCTGCATAGGTGGTATAATGATAGTTTTTTCAGGGCTTTCATCCTTTGCGGATGGAGGCCCTTTGCTATGAGCCCTTGGCGAGGTATTAAAGGAATATAAAAGGAGGAATTATAGTGTACGAAAAAGTTTCTACGAATATGAATTTTGTGGAAAGAGAAAAGAACGTAGAAAAATTCTGGCAGGAAAATGACATTTTCAAGAAGAGTATTGAATCCCGGAAGCATGCTCCGGAATATACATTTTATGACGGCCCGCCGACGGCCAATGGAAAACCGCATATTGGCCATGTGCTGACCCGTGTTATCAAGGATATGATTCCGCGTTATAAGACGATGAAAGGCTATCAGGTGCCTAGAAAGGCCGGATGGGATACCCATGGCCTGCCGGTGGAATTGGAAGTGGAAAAGCTGCTCGGCCTGGATGGAAAGGAACAGATTGAGGAGTATGGCCTGGTTCCTTTTATTGACAAGTGCAAAGAGAGTGTATGGAAATATAAAGGCATGTGGGAGGATTTCTCCGGCACAGTTGGTTTCTGGGCGGATATGGACCATCCATATGTGACGTATCATGATGATTATATTGAATCTGAGTGGTGGGCATTGAAACAGATTTGGGAAAAAGGTTTATTATATAAAGGCTTTAAAGTTGTTCCTTACTGTCCGCGCTGCGGCACGCCGCTGTCAGCCCAGGAGGTTGCTCAGGGTTATAAGGATGTAAAGGAACGTTCCGCCATCGTTCGATTCAAGGTTGTCGGAGAGGATGCTTACATTCTGGCATGGACGACCACTCCGTGGACACTGCCGTCCAACGTGGCGCTTTGTGTCAATGCGGATGAAGATTATGCAAAGGTTAAGGCGGCTGACGGCTATACCTATTATATGGCGGAAGCATTGCTGGATACGGTGCTCGGCAAGCTGAAAACAGAAGATGCCCCGGCATACGAAGTTCTTGCGACCTTCAAAGGAAAAGAACTTGAATATAAAGAATATGAACCGCTCTATGAGGCAGCGGCAAAGATTGCTGAAAAACAGCATAAAAAAGCATTTTATGTGCTGTGCGACGAATATGTTACTCTGACAGATGGTACCGGCGTTGTTCATCAGGCGCCGGCATTTGGTGAAGACGATGCCCGGGTGGGCCGCAAATATGACATGCCGTTCGTACAGCTTGTTGACTCCAAAGGCAACATGACAGAGGATACGCCGTTTGGAGGCAAGTTTGTAAAGAAAGCAGACCCGCTGGTTTTGGAGGATTTGGAAAAACGGGGACTTCTCTTTGATGCGCCGAAATTTGAACACAGCTATCCGCATTGCTGGCGCTGCGATACTCCGCTGATCTACTATGCAAGAGAATCCTGGTTTATCAAAATGACTGCGGTCAGAGAGGATTTGATTCGCAATAATAATACGATCAACTGGATTCCGGAAAGTATCGGAAAAGGCCGTTTCGGCGATTGGATTGAAAATGTTCAGGACTGGGGCATCAGCCGTAACCGTTATTGGGGAACGCCGTTAAATATCTGGGAGTGTGAATGCGGTCATCAGCATTCCATCGGAAGCCGTCAGGAATTATATGAGATGAGCGGTAACGAGGCTGCAAAAACTGTGGAATTACATCGCCCATATATTGATGAAATTACAATCACATGTCCAAAGTGCGGCAAGCCGATGAAGCGTGTGCCGGAGGTTATTGACTGCTGGTTTGATTCCGGCTCTATGCCGTTTGCACAGCATCATTATCCGTTTGAAAATGAAGAGGTATTTAAGGCCCAGTTCCCGGCAGACTTTATTTCGGAAGCGGTGGATCAGACCCGCGGCTGGTTCTATTCCCTGTTGGCGATTTCTACCCTTCTTTTTAACGAAGCGCCATATAAAAATGTTATCGTTCTCGGCCATGTTCAGGATGAAAATGGCCAGAAGATGAGTAAATCCAAAGGAAATGCAGTAGACCCCTTTGAAGCGCTGGAAACCTATGGCGCAGATGCGATTCGCTGGTATTTCTATGTGAATTCCGCCCCATGGCTGCCAAACCGTTTCCACGGAAAGGCTGTTGTGGAAGGACAGCGTAAATTTATGGGTACATTGTGGAATACTTACGCATTTTTTGTCCTCTATGCGAATATTGATGAATTTGATGCTACAAAATATACATTAGACTATGAAAAATTATCCGTTATGGATAAATGGCTGTTGTCCAAATTGAATACTCTGATTAAAGAAGTGGATGACGACCTTGGAAATTACCGGATTCCGGATGCGGGCCGTGCCCTTCAGGAATTTGTGGATGATATGAGTAACTGGTATGTTCGCCGGAGCCGCGAGCGTTTCTGGGCAAAGGGTATGCCGCAGGATAAGATTAATGCCTATATGACATTGCATACAGCCCTTGTGACTGTGGCAAAGGTTGCTGCTCCGATGATTCCGTTTATGACAGAGGATATTTATCAGAATCTGGTTCGCAGCATCGATAAGACTGCTCCGGAGAGTATCCATCTGTGCGACTTCCCGCAGGAGAATGAAGCTTTTATTGATCATGAGCTGGAAGCCAATATGGATTTGGTACTTCAGATTGTTGTGGCCGGCCGTGCCTGCCGTAATACGGCAAACATCAAAAACCGTCAGCCGATTGGCCAGATGTATGTGAAGGCCGATTTTGAGCTGCCGGAATTCTATCAGGAAATCGTGGAAGATGAGCTGAATGTGAAAAAGATGGCTTTTGCTGAGGATGTGAGCGCATTTACATCCTATACCTTTAAACCGCAGCTGCGTACCGTTGGGCCGAAGTATGGAAAACTTCTCGGCGGTATCAAACAGTATCTGAGCAGTGTCGACGGCAACAAGGCAATGGCAGAACTTAAAGAAAAGGGACAGCTTACATTTGATGTGAACGGCCAGGAGGTAGCTCTTCTGGAAGAGGATTTGCTGATTGATTCTGCTCAGACCGAAGGCTATGTTTCTGTGACAGACAGAAATGTCACGGTTGTTCTGGATACCCAGTTGACAGAAGAACTGATTGAGGAAGGCTTCGTGCGCGAAATCATTTCAAAGATTCAGACAATGCGTAAGGAAGCGGATTTTGAGGTGATGGACCACATTGTTCTCTCTATGAAAGGCAATGATAAACTGAAAGCGATTACAGAAAAGAACGCTGAGGGCGTAAAGAAGGATGTTCTCGCGGAAGAAGTAATCTTCGGAAGTACAGATGGCTATGTGAAAGAATGGAATATCAATGGCGAGACAGTGACACTGGGGGTTAAGAAAGTCTGAGAATACAGAATAATGGAGGTAAACTCATTGGAAACAAATACAAAAACAGTAGTAAAGAACCCGACAGCAATTGGTTTTGACAAAGAAGTTTTTAAGAAAAATGTATTAGATAATTTAAAAGTTTTGTTCCGTAAGACGTTGGAAACAGCGAGTCAGCAGGAAATTTTCCAGGCAGTGGCTTTTGAGGTAAAAGATTTAATCGTTGACCGCTGGCTTGCGACACAGAAAGCCTTTAAGAAACAGGATGCAAAATATGTTTATTATTTATCCATGGAGTTTTTGATGGGCAGAGCCCTCGGAAATAACCTGATTAACCTGTGCTGCTATGAAGATGTGGCAGCGGTTCTCGAGGAACTCGGACTGGATATCAATGTTTTGGAAGACCAGGAGCCGGATGCGGCTCTTGGCAACGGCGGCCTGGGCCGTCTGGCAGCCTGCTTTATCGAGTCCCTGTCCACTCTGAATTACCCGGTATATGGCTGCGGCATCCGCTATAAATACGGTATGTTCAAACAAGAAATCCATGACGGTTATCAGGTTGAAGTGCCGGATAACTGGCTGGAAAACGGCAATCCGTTTGAAATTAAACGGCCGGAGTATACTCAGACAGTTAAGTTCGGCGGCTATGTTCGGATTGAATGGGATGCGGAGCGGCAGAGAAACCGTTTTATCCATGACGGCTATCAGGCGGTTCATGCGGTGCCATATGATATTCCGGTTGTCGGTTACAATAATAATGTGGTAAACGCACTCCGAATCTGGGATGCACAGCCAATTCAGGAATTTAACCTGGCTTCCTTTGATAAAGGAGACTATCTTCACGCTGTAGAGCAGGAGAACCTGGCAAAGAATATTGTTGACGTGCTTTATCCAAATGATAATCACTACAGCGGCAAAGAGCTGCGCCTCAAACAGCAGTATTTCTTTGTATCTGCCAGTGTTCAGCAGGCAATCAAAAAATATAAAGAATGTCATTCGGATTTGCATAAACTGCCGGAGAAAGTCTGCTTCCAGTTGAATGACACCCATCCGACGGTGACTGTACCCGAATTGATGCGTATCCTTCTTGATGAAGAGGGGATGGAATGGGACGAAGCATGGGAAATTACAACAAAATGCTGTGCCTATACCAATCATACAATTATGGCGGAAGCTTTGGAAAAATGGCCGGTTGACTTATTTATGCGCCTGCTTCCGAGAATTTATCAGATTGTGCAGGAAATTAACCGCCGCTTCCTTATCGAAGTGGAAGAACGTTATCCGAATCAGTATAATAAGATTCGGAGCATGGCGATTCTCTATGAAGGCCAGGTCCGCATGGCAAATATGGCGATTGTCGCCGGCTTCTCGGTGAACGGCGTGGCCCGTCTGCATACGGAGATTCTTAAGAAACGGGAATTGAGAGATTTCTATGAAATGATGCCGGAGAAATTTAATAATAAGACCAACGGTATCACTCAGCGGCGTTTCCTTCTTCACGGCAATCCGCTGCTGGCTTCCTGGGTGACAGAAAAAATCGGAACGGATGCCTGGATAACGGACCTTCCGCTGATTAAGGGGCTGGAAGCCTATGCCGATGATACAAAGGCTCAGCAGGAATTTATGGAGATTAAATACCAAAATAAACTTCGGCTGGCAAAATATATTAAAGAACACAATCATATCGATGTGGACCCGAACTCCATTTTCGATGTTCAGGTCAAACGTTTGCACGAATATAAACGACAGTTGTTAAATATCCTTCATGTGATTTATCTTTATAATCAGATAAAGGCGAATCCGGAAATGGATTTCTATCCAACGACATTTATTTTCGGAGCAAAGGCAGCCGCCGGATATAAACGGGCGAAAGAAACGATTAAATTAATTAACTCGGTTGCGGATGTGGTAGATAATGACCCGGATATCCGCGGACGGATTAAGGTTGTGTTTATTGAAAACTACCGGGTTTCCAATGCGGAGATTATCTTTGCGGCCAGCGATGTTTCTGAACAGATTTCGACGGCCAGCAAGGAGGCTTCCGGTACCGGAAATATGAAGTTCATGTTGAACGGTGCGGTGACCCTGGGCACAATGGATGGCGCCAATGTGGAAATCGTTGAGGAAGTCGGTGAGGAAAATGCCTTTATTTTCGGTATGTCTTCCGAAGAGGTTATGGCTTATGAGGCCAACGGCGGATATCATCCGGAAGAGATTTACCGCAATGACCCGGATATCCACAGAATTCTCGACCAGCTGGTGGACGGTACATTCAGCCATGGTGACCGGGAGATGTTCCGGGAGATTTATAATTCATTCCTGGCTCCTTCCTATGGTCGGGCTGACCAGTATTTTATACTGAAAGATTTCCGTTCCTATGCGGAAGCACGTGAACGGGTCAATAAGGCTTATCAGGATAAAGCCCGTTGGGCAAAGATGGCAATGCTCAATACGGCCAACTCCGGTAAGTTTACTTCCGATAGAACGATTGAAGAATATGTCAGAGATATCTGGCATCTGAAGAAAATAGAAGTTAAACTTTGATGAAGAAATCCTGCCCGGAAAGCTTGAAACGCTTTCTGAGGCAGGATTTCTTTATTAAAGTTTTCGATTATTCCGGGAAGGAAAGGGTGATGATCAGGCAGCCGTCATGGCAGCAGGCGTCGATTTGACCGCCAACGGCTTCAGTCAGGGTTTTGGCTATGGAGAGACCGAGGCCGGTAGAATGGCTGCCGCTGGATACGGTGTAAAAACGGTCGAAAAGATGGCCGGCCTGAATTTCATCCAGTCCGGGAGCATGGTTGATAAAACGAAGGGTTCCTTCGGTATCCATTTGAACGGAAAAGTCGCCGTCGCTGTATTTGGCCGCATTGCTGACAATATTCGACAAAATCCGTGATAAGGCGGTTGGATTCAGACAGCGGAAAACCTCGTTTTCCGGCAGTTGGATATTCGGCTCAATCCCGGCTTTTTTGAAAGTGCCATAGTAACCGGCGAGACATTCTTCCAGCGCCCGTGTCAGCGAAAGCGGTTCGCTATGTTCATATTTATCTATAGAGACAATGACAGAATAGCGGAAGAGTTCTTCCGTTAAATCCTTTAAAGCTTGAATTCGTCCCTCAATCACAGACAGATATTCGCGGACAGTATCGGAAACCTCTTCCCGGGCCAGCAAATCCATGTAGCCGCAGATGGCGGTCAGGGGAGTGCGGAGGTCATGGGAAATGCCGGAAACCGCATTTTTTAATTCGGAATCCCCCAGAGTATAACGGATATGTTCCCTGCGAAGTATTTTTAGCTGACGATGGATATCGGAAGCCAGAAGCCGCATTTTTTTATCTGAGGTGGAAATGTCAATTCCCACGTTTGTGTCCTCTTTCAGCCGGGCGGCAAACTCTGCTCGCAGTTGGTCTGCAGCCTGCCGCATGGAAAATATTTTCCACAGGCATAGGAAAAAGCCTGTCGTCGATAAAGCGCATAAGGCGCAAAGTAATGGAATCATAAAAACTCCTTTATTTAATGTCCTTTTTTGAGAAACAGAAGATTCCAAGAACATTGGATACGATAATAATTATCAGGGAATAAATAGCCATGCGTACTGGATGAAGAACTTCCAGGTTTCCAAGCTGAGCGCATTGGCCCGCCGGCAGGAAGTCCACGAAAAACTGGTAGATTTCCCGTTTTATTCCCGAAATATAATTTGGATTGGCCATCATTTCAAGGCTGCTCTCTCCATTTGTTATGGATACGGCTTCGCACATTTCAGGCTGAGAGAGAGCCGAGTAGAGGTAACTGGTTATAAAAAGCATGATAAAAGCTGTCAGAATACAAATCATAACCGAGTGGGCTTTATTTGAGCAGAGCATGCTGACGAGATTAAAAATCGAAGCATAGGCAATAATGGCCAGCAGGCTGTCTAAAAACAGCAGCCCAAAAGTATTTACGGACATTTGAAGCATTCCGAACAGTGGTATGCCAATCGCAAGATTGACTGCAAGTCCCCAGAGACAGAGAAGAAGCCCCATAAGGGCGCAGGTGATAAAATTGGCCGCATAGATGCTGTTCCGGCTCTGCCCGGTGATGATTTTGTTGCGGATAGTTCCATCGCTGTAATCTGTCCCGATAAATAAACTGATGAGAACAGACATAACAATGCCGATGATAAATAAAAATGTAAAGACGAGACTGTCCAGGAGTACGTCAGTCTTCAGTTTAACCATGACATCGTAGGAAGAAAACAGCATAATACCGTTCCAAAGAAGGAAAAAGGCTAAAGAGAGGCCGAAGGACAGGGTGTTTCTTAACCGGATGAAATTCGAATGAAGTAATTTACGCATGTTCTTCCCCTCCTATCAGACGTATATAATAACTCTCCAGACTTTCGTCTTTTTCATTGATAGTAATTATTTTGCAGTTCTCTCTGGCGAGATTCAGGCTCATATCCGTGATATCCACATGGCCGTAAATGTCGGCCTCTGTATCAGAAATAATTGCATAGTCCATTTTTTCTTTATCCAGAACACGAATCAGCGCCTGAATATCGGATACTTCAATATGCATGCATTTACGGCAGGCTGATTCCAGGTCTTCAGCGCTGATTTCCCGGACAATATGGCCTTTATCGATAAATCCATAGTGGGTCGCCAGTTTGGACAGCTCATCCAATATGTGGCTGGATATCAAAAAGGTCATCTGGTGTTCCCGATTCAGCTTTAGAATTAATTCACGGATTTCGATAATTCCCTGGGGGTCAAGGCCATTGACCGGTTCATCCAAAACAAGAAAATCCGGGTCACCGGCCAGAGCAATGGCGATGCCGAGGCGCTGACGCATGCCGAGAGAGAAATTTTTTGCCTTCTTTCGGCCTGCATGGGCGAGGCCGACCAGATTGAGAAGTTCGTCGATACCCTCAAAGGACGGTTTGCCAAGGATAATATACTGGTGCTTTAAATTATCCATAGCGCTCATGTTCAGATAAATCGACGGCGTTTCCACAACAGCGCCCATGCGGCGGCGGGAATCGTGAAGATGACCGTCCCCGCTTTTCCTTCCATAGAGTGTATATTCGCCGGAAGTAGGGGCCTGAAGCCCGCAAATCAGGCGGATTAACGTTGTTTTTCCCGCGCCGTTTTTTCCGATAAATCCATAAATGGCTCCTTTTGGAACCTTCATTGTTAAATTATTCAACGCTTTAAAATGGCCGTAATGTTTGGACAGGGCCTGCGTTGTCAGTACATATTCCATACTGCAGCCTCCTTATATTTGATAAGGACATTGTAAATACGGAAGGTTAAGAGAGCGGTAAAGGAAATGGTAAAGAAAGGGTAAAGATTAAACATCATCTTCCTTTAGTTTAAAACCGATTCCCCAGACTGCTTCAATATAGTCTTTACCGTTGACATCCCGGAGCTTTTTGCGAAGATTACTGATATGGACTTTTAAGGAAGTTTCCATACAGTCCGGCGTGTCGCTGCTGATGCGCTCCAGCATGACAGATTTCGTGATGACCTGCCTTGGATTGCGCATGAGAAGTTTTAAAATGGCAAATTCTGTTTTGGTCAAATGAACATCCGTGGATTCAACGGAAACCCGGTGACTTTCCGCATCAAGCGTCAGTTCCTTAAAGGTCAGCAGATGGCTGCCTCCGGCAATGGGACGGCTGCGAAGCTGAACCGTGATCCGCGCAAGAAGTTCATCAATCTCAAAAGGTTTTGTGAGATAATCTGCGGCGCCGCCGAGAAGAACATTGACTTTATTTTCAATATCCACCTTGGCGCTGATAACGATGACAGGAATATCCCGTATTTTTTCCAGGATTTCCTCCCCGGAAAGCCCAGGCAGCATGAGGTCAAGGAGAATTAAATCCGGCCGCTGCTGACCAAACAGAAGGAGAGCTTCTGTGCCCGAATAAGCACGGAGGACAGAATATCCGGCCTTCCTCAAAACCTCTTCCAGCATATTTCCTATATAACAATCATCATCTACAATGGCTATTGTATACACATATTCACCCGCTTTATTTTGACAAGTGATTTTATTTTATCACGGGGGAAAATGAAAGCCAAGGTCTGGGGGAAGGAATTAAGAAACTTGTAGGATTTGCGTTAGATTGCTGTTTTTGTCGAACGAAAAAGATGGATTTTATATTTTGCAGAAAATTATATGCCGGCGGCTCAGCGCTATGCGGCGGCAGCAAACCAGGTGGAATCGCTTCAGCGCGATGTTGCTTTAGTTAAAAGGGTTGTTGCCGGGCATAGTGCAAAGCTCGATGAAATTTCGGCTTGAATTAATGTATAAATATAAATGTAAGTATCAGACAGATGGAGAGAAGTATAAGCACCAGTGGAAATACAACCTGCACAGGCAGGATGAATCCGGAGGGTTCACCTTCCCGAAGGCGTTTGACATTTTTTCTGGCCAGATAGAAGGTTGCTGAGATAATAAGCATTATGGATGCTTCCAGTATAAAAATGAAGCCCTGAGTATGCCCTGTGCCATAAGAATAAACGGCATAACCGAGATAAAAAAGGCCCATGGCAAGCGTGAGTACGGAGATGGCATGAAGAATTGCATACCAGCGGTTTTCCATGTTATAAAGGGAGTCCCGGTCAGTATAGATTTTGACATCCTCAGGGGAGAGTTCCGGCGTATATGGACGGCGGAAGTAGTGCCACCCGTTAAAAGTAGAGTTCACATATTCCCATCCGGCATCTTCAAAACATTCAATATAGCGGCCTTTGTCCGAAATTTTCGGACAAAAATCCAGTTGATAAATATAGCGGACACTGTTGTCGCGCCGGAATGTAGAGTGGAAACAGCCGCCTTTGACTAATTGAAGTCCATTTTTGGAAGCTTCATTTAAATCCTGTTCCTCTTGCTTATACTCCCATACAGCATAAAATTTATGACTTGTAATAATATCTTTCATATCAATCTTCCTCCCCTATAACTTTTTTGGAAATCTCCACCAGATATTTTAGACGTCTCATTTCCTGTTTTAAGGCCTCCCGGCCGGAATCAGTCAACTCATAAAGCCGTTTGCGTTTATCCTCGGGATTATCGCTGAATGTTTCGCGAATCCATCCTTTTTTCATCATATTGTCTGTGGCGCCGTACATGGTGCCGGAACCAATTTTTACATTTCCCTGTGAAAGTTCAGCTGTTTTCTGCATAATGCCGTATCCGTGGAGCGGCCCGTGATAAAGGCAGAGCAGAATATAAAAATAACTTTCGGTCAGAGGTTCATTTTTTCCTGGCATGTGAATCCTCCTGTATCAAAATATACTATATCGAGTGACGATATATCATCTTTATATATATCGTATCACGATATATATCGGGTGTCAACATATATTTTCAAAAAATAGTTGACGTGGTATACTGTAAACAGAAGGGGGTGGTCGATATGTTAACGATTTTCAACCGTCAAGAATTAACAGTGACATTTTCGTTAAAGGAACTGAATCGAATCCAGAATATTCTGGCGGAAAATAAGTTGGAATATAGGGTGAAAAGTTGTTTAAAGGGTGGTATTGACCGGGCAAGAATGGGAAGTATGGGAATGAATCCGGAGCAGATGCAGGAATATATAATATATGTTCATAAGGATGATTTTGAAATGGCCGCAGGGCTGATAAGGGGGAATATTTCATGAAAACACTATTTATTAATGCCTGTGTGCGCGGGGAGTCGAGAACGCTTCAGTTGTGTAAAGAATATATGAAACGGCATTGGGAGAAAGAAACAGTAAAGGAGGTTTCCTTGAAAGACAGTTCGCTGGCGCCGGTCAATGAGGAGATGCTGCGTCAGAGGGATGCAGATATATCTGCCGGCGATTTTTCATCATCCCGATATGATTGGGCCAGAGATTTTGCGGATGCGGATGAAATTTTAATCGGCGCACCATTTTGGGACTGCAGTTTTCCGGCTGTGCTGAAGGTATATCTTGAGCATATATGTGTGAACGGGATTACCTTTGGTTATGGAAGCGACGGCGCTCCGCTGGCGCTGTGCAAAGCGAAAAAGTTGATTTACATTACAACCGCCGGCGGTTACCTGGCTTCGCCGAATTCATTGGAGCTTTATCTGAAAGAATTGTGCGCCATGTTTGGAATTGGTGAGATGGAGATGCACAAAGCGGATGGGCTGGATATCTGGGGAAATGATGTCGATGCTATCTTAAAAGAAGCTATGGAGAAATTATAAAAAAAGCATTGGAACGATTCGCTAAAATGAAGGCGGGGATAAAACCAGAAATATGCGAAAGAATATCATTGACATAGAAAGAAGCAGTGAATATAATAAACTTAACAAAATGGACATAGGCAAACTAAAATATTAAGAAAGGGGAGTCGGCAATGCTATACAACTATATAGAAGAACATTATAAAAAAGCAGAACCTATTTTCTTTTCGGATTTGGAAAGAGGGGACATTACAAAGTCTGCCTTGAACCAGCAGTTGAAGAAACTTTGTGATAAAGGATTGCTGCAGAAATATGATAAAGGAGTATATTTTATTCCCAAGAAAACTTTATTAAATTCTACCATTGGGCCTAATGCGGATTTGGTAGCAAGATATCGTTTCATTTCTAAAGGGGACAATATAGATGGGTTTTACGGTGGAAATTCGTTTGCAAATCAGCTTGGAATTACCATGCAGGTGCCCAGAATGGTTGAGATTGTAAGTAATAATACCAATTCTTCGGGCAGAGAGGTCAGAATTGGCAACAGAAGATTTTATGTGCGGCAACCTGTTGTGCCTATAACCAAAGAGAATGTATATGTGTTGCAGATGCTTGAATTGCTGAAAAATTTGGATGCCTATTTAGATTACTCCTATGAAGAGGCGAGGGAGAGATTTGCCGAATATATATCAGTTCACGGGATTAGGAGAAGTGATGTAGATCTTTATATTAGAAAATATCCTATAGTTACGTTTAAATATTATTACGAACTGGAGTTGGATCATGTACTTGCATAAAGAAAACAAAGAGTTGTTTCGGGATGTGATTTTATTGACTTCACAGAAATTAGAGGTCAGCGAGGACATTGTAGAGAAAGACTATTATGTTACTTTGATTTTAAAGAAGCTTTCTCAGATAGAGTATCCGATTGTGTTCAAGGGTGGGACGTCCCTTTCTAAAGCCTTTAATGTAATTGATCGATTTTCTGAGGATATTGATATTACATTTTCGGAGCATTTGGGAGAGGCAAGGAGAAAAAAATTAAAATATAAAATACTTAAACCTATAGCTGATGAACTGGGGCTTGTTATTCGTAACTTTGATTCTGTTGAAAGTGATAAAAACCTGAATCATTATGATTTTTATTATGAGACGGTGACCGGTGACCAAGTAATCAATGCGATTCCGCCATATGTTAAATTGGAAACGTCTTTAATGTCTTATGCGTTTCCTACAGAGGAAAGAAAGTTGGGAAACTATATACTAGAAGCGCTTGGAGCTGATGAAAAGGAACTTTTTTCGGTTTATGATTTACAACCGTTTCCTATGAGGGTTCAGTCATTGAATCGAACGTTGATAGACAAGATTTTTGCTCTTTGTGATTACTATCTGCAAGGAAAGGCTCATAGAAATGCGAGACATTTATATGATATTTATAAGCTTACTCATTATGTAGAGGTTGATGAAGCATTTTTAAATCTTGTAAAGGAGGTTCGTTTTCATCGAATTGAGATGGGAAGGGAAATTGCACCTGCAGCACCGCTGGATGTTAATATTTTAGAGTTGGTACAACGGATTTGTGATGAGGACTTTTATAAAGAGGATTATGAAGAGACAACACTTAAGTTGATTTCTGATTTTTTGGAGTATGAAGTGGTAAAGAATCATTATAAGGAATTGGCAAGGAAAATATTCGAAGATTAAGTAAACTCACCCTGTATGGATTCAGACTTTTAAAAAGCCGGAATTTTACAGGGTGATTTCTTTCTCAAATATTTTAACATGTCGTAAAGTGTCAGATATGAAGAATCACACCGGCAATTTTAAAATACATCATCAGCGATAATGCGTCGACAATGGTTGTAATAAACGGACTGGCCATAACCGCCGGGTCAAAGCCGAGACGTTTGGCGAGAACAGGCAGGGAGCAGCCGACCAGCTTGGCAAATATAACGGTGACAATCAGGGTAAAGCAGACGACCATTGCGATGGTAACGGATACCCGGTCGATGACAAGCAGTTTTATAAAATTGGCTGCGGCCAGAGTGATGCCGATTAAAATGCCGACAAATAATTCTTTAAACAGGATTTTCAGTGTATCCGAGTAGTCAATTTCATTCAGAGAAAGACCACGGATAATGGATACGGATGCCTGACTTCCTGCATTTCCGCCGGTGTCCATAAGCATTGGGATAAATGCGGTTAAAACCACGTAGGAGGCAAGAGCCGCCTCGTAGTGGGAGATGATCCGGCCGGTGAAGGTGGCGGATATCATTAAAATTAAAAGCCATGGAATACGCTTTTTCCACGTTTCAAATATCCCTGTTTTCATATAAGGTTTATCTGTCGGCGTGATGGCCGCCATCTTTTCAATATCCTCCGTGGCTTCCTGCTGCAGGATATCCACGATATCATCGACGGTAATAATGCCGACAAGGCGGTTTTCACTGTCGACAACAGGAATGGAGGTAAAATCGTATTTCTGGAAAAGCAGAGCTACTTCCTCCTGGTCAGCCTGCGTGCTGACGGATATGACATGGTCCTCCATAATATTAATCATCTTTTCCACCGGGTCGCTCAAAAGCAGACGGCGCAGGGAAATAGCGCCGAGGAGCCGACGATGGGAATTCAGGATATAACAGGTATTGATGGTCTCTTTATCAATACCTTCCAGGCGGATTTTCCGAAGGGATTGTTCCACCGTGTAGGATTCTTTCAAATCCATGAATTCCACGGTCATAATACTTCCGGCAGAGTCATCCGGGTACTGGAGAAGATGGTTGATATCCCGGCGAGTTTCCGGGTCGGCAGTGGCTAAAAGTTTCTTTACCACATTGGCCGGCATTTCCTCAATCAAATCCGCCGCATCATCCGCATTCAGATTATCGAGAATGTGTCCGGCTTCCTTATCGGACAGGGCAACGATAATGTCCTGCTCAAGTTCAATGGGAAGATAGGAAAACACGTCGGCTGCCAGAGATTTTGGAAGCAACCGGAAAATTTTGGTTCGCTCATCTTCAGGAAATTCCTCAATCAGTGCGGCGATATCCACCGGATTCATCTCGGCGATTTCCCGGCGGGCTTCCACGTACAGCTTGTTTTCTAATAATTCATTAATCTTATTAAACATTGCCATTCTCCTTTTCGGTATGTAGTTTTTACAAAATCAGAGGGCTCGGGCCCGGGAACGTCGAGAAAACTTTCTATATGATGTTTCATAAAAACCACCTGCCTTTCAGAAAAATGTCCTTAATAAGTATACCATAAAAAAATAAAATGACCAGTCCCGCCATTGTTTTTTCGCGAATTAACCGATATAATAGTGTGGGATGTGATAAAAGTGAAAATTACTAAAATATTATTAAATGGGGTGGGAGAAGCCCTGGCTTTCTCCTATCCGGAAAATACAGTTCCGGGAGACGAAGATTTTAGAATCGGTTTTTCATTAAATCAATTGGCAAAAAATGAAAAAATTTATTTTGGCAGCGACCATGTGTCCAGTTACCATGTGTTGGTGGAAGGCCGGGCGGAAGCGCTGAACAGTGAACTGGGAAGACGGGCATTTGAAGCCGGTCAGACTTTTTCCTGCGAAGAAGAAGAGCGGGTGGAGCTGACGGGTGAAGGCCGGGTATTTAATATGTTTATGTCCGGCGGCGTCCGCGGCTTTATTCGAAAGATGTCTCTTGAAACGGAAAAGAAAATGCGCGCCGGGGAGGCCATGGGGGCCTGCGTGCTGGCATTTTTAGGGCTTGATTCCGGATTTTCTCTGGCGTGTGACGGTGAAAAAATGGAATGTGAAGTTGGAAGCGCCATTGTCATTCAGGCGGATAAACAGGAGTTCTTTAATTTGACCATTACTCCGGAGAAGGCGGAAATGTCTGTCGCCTGCGTGACGGGGGTTATGCTGAACAGGTATGATTTTGGAAAATATATCGGCGTTCATTTGCTGGAGCGGAGCGAGGGAACATGCAGGGCCCGGCTGGATATCTGTCCGGATCATATGAATCCGATAGGGACAGTTCATGGCGGCTGTCTCTTTACGCTGGCGGATGCGGCCTGCGGCATTGCAGCTTCATCTTTGGGTGGTATTTGCACCACGGTAAACAGCAACATTCAGTTTTTAAATGCGGCTTTCTGGCCAAAATATCTGATTGCGGAGGCAAAACCGAAAAAGTTTGGACGCAAGATCAGAACCTTTTTAGTGGAAATCCGGGATGACAGAGATACATTAATTTGTACAGTGGATATGGTGTTTTACAGTTTGCAGCAGTGACCAAAATAAAAGAATTGGTCGGAAAAAATGTTGCAGAGTGGATTTGCTTGTGGTAAAATGAGCCTAACCATAGGCAAAGAGACTGGAGGAACGAGACAATGGGTGATTTAAGTTTTATGATAACCACCGATACATGCTGTGACTTGCCAAAGAGTTATATCAAAGAAAATGGGCTGGACCTGGTCACACTTTATTATAATATGAATGGCGTTGCTTACGGCAGGGAAGTTGAGCTTGAGGTGAAAGATTTTTACGATAGGATGCGGGCCGGTGAAATGCCGACAACGATGGCCGCCAATCCGGAAGAACTTCAGGCTATGTTTGAAACATACTTAAAAGAAGGCAGAGATGTTCTGCATCTGGCATTTTCCTCGGAATTAAGCAGCAGCTATAATAATGCAGCGGTTGTGGCGAGAGAATTGAATGAACAGTATACAGAAAATAAGGTCATAGTTATTGACACTTTGGCTGCCTCCCTGGGACAGGGATTGATTGTCCATAAAGCGGTACAGCTTCGCGGCGAAGGAAAGACGATTGATGAGACGGCGGCATGGATAGAAGAAAATAAACTTCATTTTTGCCATCAGTTTACGGTGGATGATCTGAATCATCTTTATCGAGGCGGAAGAGTTTCCAAATTGACGGCTGTTGCCGGAACATTAATCCATGTGAAACCGATTCTCCATGTGAGTGATGAAGGAAAATTAATTCCGATTGGCAAAGTGCGCGGACGGAAAAAATCTCTGATAGCCCTTGTGGACAATATGGAGCGGACCATCGGCAGCTATCGGGATAAAAATGACATCGTGTTCATCAGTCACGGCGATGCTCTTGAGGATGCAGAATATGTGGCTGAGCTTGTCAAAGAGAGATTCGGCATTGAAAACTTTTTGATTAACCCGGTTAGCCCGACAATAGGCGCTCATTCCGGGCCGGGAACCATCGCCTTGTTTTATATGGGAGACCGGAGATAAAAACCGAAGCAAAATAAAAAAGACGGAATCAATTTTATGGTGGATTGATTCTGTCTTTTTATTTTTAATCGATACCCCGAAGAAATACCCGGGGGATATAGGTTTGCATCAATGCCTGCATTGCTGTCAGTTCCTCTTTGGAATAACTGGAGAAAATCGGCATGATGACATCCTCTGAAGCCACATAGGACTGGAGATAGTAAGCCATCGAACCTTCCAGCCAGCGGGCAATCTGATACATGTCGTCGATGGAATGAAGTTCGCGGACAACGGTCGTGCGGAATTCATAATCCAGGCCGCTGTCGCGGATTAAATCGACAGACAGCTTAATGCGGGTCAGATCCAGATTGGACAGACCGGCCGTTTTGGCATATTTTTCCTGGCTGTTTTTAATATCCATGGCGACATAGTCGATAAGACCTTCATTAAACAGGTGGTCAAGCTGAATCGGGTCATAGCCGTTGGTGTCCAGTTTAACAAGGTATCCCATACTCTTGATGTCATAGAGTAATTCTTTTAAATCCGGTTGGAATGTCGGTTCACCGCCGGTAATACATACGCCGTCCAGCACCCCTCTGCGTTTCTCAAGAAAGGCGTAAACCTCTTCCAAAGGAATGTTCGGAAGCTGCGCCGCCTTTGTAACGAGAGAGCCATTATGACAGAACGGACATTTAAACTGGCAGTTGCCGACAAACAATGTGGCAGCCACGTGTCCGGGATAGTCTAATAAAGTTGTTTTTGCGAGTCCTTTGATTTCCATGCGTATACCCTCTTCAAATTTTAAATCTACTCTTCCTTTTATTCTAGCATAAAACGAAAACAGGTACAATGAAATTAAATTTGAATTATTGAAAAAAGTGTAGTAATATACTCACTAAGCAGGTTTTAAAGATTGGAGGTCGAAACAATGGACAGATTTATCATACACAACCTGTTCGGCATTGAAGGTTTTAATATTGCCTGGTATGGGGTGATTATTGGTTTTGGAATGATTCTGGCTGCCTGCGTGGCTGCCTGGAGAGCGCAGAAAGCAGGATATAAAGCCGATTTGATCATTGACTTTGTTTTGTTTGCGGTGCCGATTGCCATTATTTGCGCCCGCATTTATTATGTGATTTTTGAATGGGAATATTACAGTCAGGATTTAAGTCAGGTTTTTAATATCCGGGGCGGCGGCCTGGCGATTTACGGCGGTGTGATTGGCGGTATAGCAACGGCGGTTGTTTTCTGCAGAGTTCAGAAATTCCCTCTTTTGAGATTGATGGATTTTGCCATGCCGAGTCTTTTATTGGGGCAGATTATTGGCCGTTGGGGAAATTTTGTCAATCAGGAAGCCTTTGGAAATGTGATTACTAATCCGGATTTACAGTTTTTTCCATATGGCGTTTTTATCGACGATCTGCAGGAGTGGCATCAGGCGACATTTTTTTATGAGAGTGCGTCAAATCTCATCCTTTTCATTATTATGATGATTGTTGCGCGCAGAGTGAAAAAAGATGGATGGATGACGGTGCTTTATCTGGTTGGCTACGGGGCGATACGCTGTTTTATCGAAGGACTCCGTGCGGACAGCCTGTATTTGATTCCGGGCGTGCGGGTTTCTCAGCTTTTATCTGCTGTTTTAATCGGCATCGGTCTTGGCATTGCCTGGGGAATTCATTCCGGGCGGCTGCGGTCCAAAACTTATAAAGGTAAATATTTGTCAGATAATGTGCAGCAGGATGGGGAATAATTTATGACGCAGGATGAGAAATACATGAAAGAAGCTATGAAGCAGGCGAAGAAGGCGGCAGCCATCGAAGAAGTGCCCATCGGATGTGTCATTGTCTATGAAGATAAAATTATAGCCAGAGGTTATAATAAGCGGAATCTGAAAAAAAATACGCTGGCCCATGCGGAAATCATCGCCATGAATAAGGCCAGCAGGGTTATTGGCGACTGGCGGCTGGAAGGCTGCACCATGTATGTGACGCTGGAACCCTGTCCAATGTGCGCCGGAGCTATCGTGCAGGCGAGAATTCCCAGAGTTGTCATCGGCTCCATGAATCCGAAAGCGGGTTGTGCCGGTTCGGTTTTGAATGTGCTGCAGACAGAAGGGTTTAATCATCAGGTAACTCTGGAGACCGGGGTGCTTGGCGCGGAGTGTTCCGAGATGCTCAGCAGTTTTTTTAAAGAGCTTCGAAAACTGAAAAAGGCTCGAAAAAAGGAGAAAGACCAGTCCTTGACAGAAAAATAAAAACAAGATATACTGGTTGATACGACAATGTTATAACTTTTCCGTGCAGCCGGGGAGATAGCGGTGCCTTGTACCTGCAATCCGCTACAGCAGGGGTCATATCCTGTCTGAGGGTCATATCCTGTGGAGCTGCCCTGTATAAGTGGCGTTGAAGCCTGGGTCTTACGCAACAGAAACCTGTGAACCGTGTCAGGTCAGGAATGGAGCAGCACTAAGCGGGACCTTCTGTGTGCCGTGAGGGCGCCTGGGCTGAGTTAACTGTACAGGTAACGTCTGTGGGAGTGATTCGAAGCAGGATGCACGGATTTTAAACACATAAAAGTTCTCGTTTGAATAACGGGAGCTTTTCTTTTTCGGAAGGATATTGCATTTATTTCATGTATCATTTATCATAAGAAGTGTGTTTTGCCAGAGAATGGGAAAACAGGCTTAACAGAAAGGAAGCGAAAAGGCTATGAGAAGAATTGGTATGCTGACGAGCGGCGGTGATTGCCAGGCGCTGAACGCGACAATGCGCGGCGTCGCAAAGGTTCTTTATAATAAAATGGATGATGTGGAAATCCTTGGATTTATGGATGGCTACCGTGGGTTGATGCAGAATGATTATCGAGTGATGCGGCCATCGGATTTTTCCGGGATATTGACGATGGGCGGAACAATTTTAGGTTCCTCGCGACAGCCATTTAAAAAGATGCGTATTATAGAGGCCGACGGCATTGATAAAGTAGCGGCCATGAAAAAAACTTATCGGGAACTGGGGCTTGAATGTCTGGTTGTTCTGGGCGGAAACGGTTCCCAGAAAACGGCCAATCTTTTGCAGGAAGAAGGCATGAATGTTGTTTCGCTTCCAAAAACGATAGACAATGATATTTATGGTACGGATATGACCTTTGGCTTTCAGAGTGCGGCGGATATTGCGACCAATGCGATTGACTGTATTCATACGACGGCGGCTTCCCACGGCCGGGTTTTTATTGTGGAGGTTATGGGGCACAAAGTAGGCTGGCTGACCCTGCATGCAGGAGTGGCCGGCGGTGCGGATATTATCCTTCTGCCGGAGATACCCTATGATCTGAATTGTGTTTTGGCGGCCATTGAACGCCGTCATAAGGCAGGAAAGAGGTTTTCCATTCTTGCTGTCGCTGAGGGAGCGATTTCGAAAGAGGATGCCCAGCTCAGCAAAAAGGAATATAATAAAAAGAAAGCCGGAAGTCCTTACCCGTCCATTTCTTATGAGATTGGCGCCCAGATTGAGGAGGCTATCGGGCGGGAAGTCCGTATCACTGTTCCGGGGCATACCCAGAGAGGCGGAGGCCCGGACCCTTATGACCGTTTTATTTCTTCAAGATTGGGGGCAGCGGCAGGCCGGCTTGTTCTGGAAAGAAAATATGGCCGGATGGTTGCCTTTGACGGTTTTGAGGTTGTCAACGTGCCTCTCAGTGAAGTGGCCGGCAAATTAAAATATGTGAATCCGAAGGGCGATGCTATCCGCGAGGCGAAAGATATGGGTATCTGCTTCGGAGATGAATAGAACAGGGAGTGGAAGAAATGTCCTATCAGGCGCTCTATCGAAAATGGCGTCCTCAAAATTTTGAGGATGTTAAAGGGCAGGAGCATATTGTTACTACGTTAAAAAATCAGATACGCCTCGGGCGTATCGGGCATGCCTATCTGTTTTGCGGCACCCGGGGAACGGGAAAAACAACGGTGGCAAAAATATTTGCAAAAGCTGTAAATTGTCAGCATCCGGTGGACGGAAGTCCCTGCGGCGAATGTGCCATGTGCAGAGCTATTCAGCATCAGGCGTCCATGAATGTGATTGAGATTGACGCGGCTTCCAACAACGGTGTGGATAATATCCGTGAGATTCGGGATGAAGTGGAGTATTCTCCGACGGAAGGGCGTTATAAAGTTTATATCATCGATGAGGTTCATATGCTTTCACCCGGGGCTTTCAACGCATTGCTGAAGACCCTGGAGGAACCGCCGGAATATGTTATTTTCGTTTTGGCGACAACGGAAGCCCATAAGATTCCGGTGACCGTTCTTTCGCGGTGTCAGCGATATGATTTTCGAAGAATTACGGTGGATACGATTACGGCCCGTCTGGCGGAACTGGCACAGAAGGAAGGGTTGGATGTGGAGGACAAGGCGCTGCGCTATATTGCGAAGGCGGCGGATGGTTCGATGCGTGATGCCCTGAGCCTTTTGGACCAGTGTGTGGCGTTTTATCTGAATGAGCGGCTGACTTATGAGCATGTGCTGGATATCCTCGGTGCGGTGGACACCGGCGTTTTCAGCCGGCTGCTGCGGTGCGTGATGGCCCAGGATGCGGCGGGGGCGCTGAAGCTGATTGAAGATATTTCTATTCAGGGGCGGGAACTTGGACAGTTTGTGGTGGATTTCACCTGGTATTTGAGAAATCTTATGCTGGTGCAGAGTTCGGACCAACTGGAGGATGTACTCGATATGTCATCGGAGAATCTGGCAGCGCTGAAAGAAGAAGCTGGCCAGATAAAGCAGGCCGTATTAATGCGTTATATCCGTATTTTTTCAGAATTGACAAATCAGCTTCGGTATTCGACACAAAAACGGGTGCTGATAGAGCTGGCAGTTGTCAAGCTGTGTAAGCCGCAGATGGAAAATAATTTTGAGTCCATTTTGAACCGTCTGGCCATATTGGAAGATATGATGGAGCGCGGGGTGGCAGCGGCGCCGGCGCAGGCGGCTGCGGAGACAGAGAAGGCGCCAGCGGAATCGGCTCCTCAAAGTTTATCGCCGGCTCAGGCGGAGGATGTGGAAGCCGTCGTAGGCCAGTGGGGCAAGATTATCAGCGAACTGGAAATGAGTACGATGATGATGCTTAAAGATGCTCTCGTGAGTGCAGGCACGGATAATCAGATTATTTTAGGCTTTCATGATGACATGAAAAAGAGCTATTTTGATGCAGAGGGACATAGAACTTCTGTGGAAAAGGCAGTCAGTGAACATATAGGCAAAGAAGTTCATATTATATCCAGACTTCTGGAGAATGGCAGGGCGGAAGAAGCCTTGTTTATAAATCCGAATAAAATCCACTTGGAACATGTAGAATTTATTGATGAGGACCAGGATTAGGTTTTCAGCGTAAAGATAGATATATAGAAGGAGGAGCATAAAATGGCAAAAAGAGGTGGATTCCCGGGAGGTATGCCGGGAAATATGAATAACTTAATGAAACAGGCACAGAAAATGCAGAAACAGATGGAAGAGGCTACGAAAGCTCTCGAGGAAACGGAAGCAGAGGCAACAGCCGGCGGCGGAGCGGTGACAGTAAAGGTTTCCGGCAAAAAAGAAATTCTTTCTGTGAAAATCGAGGAAGAGGTTGTTGACCCGGATGATATCGAGATGTTGGAGGACCTGATTGTCGCTGCGACAAATGAAGCTTTGAGAAAAATTGATGAAATATCCCAGGCATCCATGGCAAAAGTCACCGGAGGACTTGGCGGATTTGGGGGCTTTGGATTTTAATGGCATACTACAGCAGTCAGATTACACGTCTGATTGAGGAATTATCAAAATTGCCGGGAATTGGCTCGAAATCGGCCCAAAGGCTGGCGTTTCACATTATTAATATGCCGAGGGAGCAGGCGGCCGGTCTGGCATCGGCTATTGTGGATGCGAGAGAAAATATCCGTTACTGCAGTCAGTGCTATAATCTGACGGACAGTGAGTTGTGTCCAATCTGCCGTAATGACAAGCGGAATAAAAAGGTGATCATGGTTGTGGAAACGCCGAGAGATTTGGCCGCATATGAAAAAACCGGCAAATATGAGGGGGTTTATCATGTGCTTCACGGCGCAATTTCGCCGATGCTCGGAATCGGGCCGAATGATATTCGACTCAAGGAGCTGATGCTCCGCCTTCAGGGCGATGTGGATGAAGTCATCATTGCCACAAACTCCAGTCTTGAAGGGGAGACAACAGCCATGTACATCAGTAAATTAATCAAGCCTACCGGGATTAAGGTGAGCCGGATTGCCAGCGGTGTTCCCGTCGGCGGGGACCTTGAGTACATTGATGAGGTTACTTTGCTGCGGGCATTGGAGGGCCGGGTGGAGCTTTAGGATTCCCTGGCTGATACATCGGCTGAACCGGGCCATTTCAAGTCCGGCAGCCGGAGCAAAAATATCCTGAAAAACACCGGCAATCTGCAAATGACCGATGGGGGGCAGTTTTTTGCCGACACCTTTTCCGGGACACAGAGGCCCTTTTTTTAAAAGAATAAAACCGGACTGGGAAGCATTGCCCAGGGCGGCATCAATGGCTATGATAAATGGCTCTTGATGCCGTTTTTTTATTTCTCTGCATGTATTTTGAAAATTCAAAGCATGGACGGGAGCATCCAGCGTGCCGTAAATTTCCGCCGGATATTTTGTATCGGCGGGAAATGCCTCAGACAATATCGAGCCGATAACCGGTCCCAGACAGTCGCCGAGAATCGACGGGGTGCCGATGCAGACAAATATAAGGGGCCGTTTTTTTCTGTTGTAACGCCTGAGCATAGAGGACAGGCAATATGAAAAAGACTGAGAAGCATCCGGATAATCCGGGTGAATCCAATACATCATGAAAACTCCTTTTTTCTCTGAGTCTGTACAAGTATATGCCATTTTATTCCGTTTGTATGTAAAATACAGACGGATATTTTTTTATTGGGAGAGAATCTCATCGATTTAGCTCGAAACAGAAAGAGAACTTATAAATTCAACATGACAGCTTTCGCCAGATAAATTACCCGGAATATGATACTCTGTCTATGTTCCGAAGAGCGATTCAGGGAAGGTGAGGTAATGGTTGAAGTGATGAGTCAGTTAAACAGTCAGGAAAAGCTTAAGTTACCGAAGAATATCCGGCAGATTGGTTTACCAGAAGAGAAAAAGAAAATTTATGTGGAAGATTATGTGGTAACCTATATGAATCAGTTGGCATCGGAATATCCAAACCGCCAGAGTGCGGCGGTGCTTTTAGGCTTCCACACAAAACAGGATGATGTGCGTCTGACATTTATTCATGGGGCTATCGGAATCCCATCGGCAAAGGTTGAGGAAGACCAGGTATCTTTTTGTACAGATTTATGGGAAGATATATACGGAACAATGAGGAAATATTTTCATGATTGTGAAATCGTGGGATGGTTTTTGACACGGCCGGGCAAATCTCTGGGCGTTAATGAGAAAATAACAAAAATCCATGTGGACCAGTTCCCGGGAAGAGAAAAGACGCTGTTTCTGATGGACCCTTTGGATAGGGAAGACGCCTTTTTCCTTTATGAGGGCGGAAGGCTGGTGCGCCAGCAGGGGTATTATATTTATTATGAGCGCAATGAAGACATGCAGAATTACATGGTGGAGAACAGAAAAGGTCATGGCAGCGAGGAACTTCTCGAAGCTGCAAACCTGAAAAAAACAACGAATCTGCGGCGGCGGACGGAAAAGCCAAAGCCGGCGGGCAATAAGCATCGGGGCAGAGCTGTGGCAGGAACAGTGGCTGCGGCTGCCGCAGTTGTGATTTTGGGCATGACATTAGTGAATCGGTTTTATATGCCGGGGCGGACAAAACCGGTCAGCGGCAATGTGACGGATGAAACGGTGAAAATTAAAGTTGTTGAAGGCGCTGTGACTGCGAATAATAAAGCGTCAGGGACAGATGAAAGCCGGACAGATGCTTTGGAAAGTCAGGCGAATGTTTTGGAAACGGCTTCGGAGTCTGTTCTGGAGGAAAATATGAGCGAAGATGAGACGACTTCCGAGTCGGCAAAAACGACAAATGTAACGACCTCAATGAGGTATACAGTCCGAAAAGGCGACACTTTGGCAAATATTTCCCTGAGTCTTTATAATGACCGGGACTACGTAGATACCATTTGCGAGATTAATGATATTGAGGACCCGGATGTCATTTATGAGGGGATGGTTCTGGAACTGCCGTAAAAAAATAGTGCTATTTTTTGAAAAATGCGTTATACTGTCTCTTACGGAGGTTGAAAAATAAATTTAGAATGGAAAAAATACGTACTTATTGGAAAAAAATATGGGAAAATATATTTCATCGCACAAAAAATGATGAAACCGGGTTTGATGAATCTGAGCTTGACGAAGCGGGCCCACGGGAAGCATCTGACATGCCGGGCGCCCGAAAGGGGATAAAGTATCATCTTGGGCGGGGATGGAGTTGGATTAAGGAGAATAAAAAAACGGCTGCTGTCAGCGCGGCCGCAGCGGTTATATTATTGGGCTGCGTGTTCTGGTTTTTCTTGCGGACGTATCATAATTACGAAGTAGTGGACTCTATGGAGCGAAAGACTGATACGTCTGCAAATTACTATTTTCGGGAAGACGGTGTTGTTTGTTACAGCAAGGACGGTATTTCTTTTACAAACAACAGCGGCGAAGTTATATGGAACCAGGTGTTTGGCATGACGGCGCCGAAAATGAGTACCTGCGGCGATTACATGGCTATTGGCGATGTGGGAGCCAATAGCGTATACATATTTAATGGAACCGGCCTGGAAGGGCGTATTGCCCTGGAAAAACCGGTGCAGGATATTCGGGTAAGCCGCCAGGGCGTGATTGCAGTTATTCTTTCGGATAATGATGCAAATCAGATTAATCTTTATAATAAACAGGGCGAGATTCTGGCCGGAGTGAAAGCATCCATCAGCACGACAGGTTATCCGCTGACATTGGCATTGTCCGAAGATGGCGCCCGCCTGGTGGTGAGCTACGCTGTTTTTGGCGGCGGAAAAATCAGTTCGCGGCTGGTTTTCTATAATTTTGCGAATGTGGAGACAAGCGGTGAACCGGCGGGAAGTTTTGAGTATGAGGAACTTTTCCCGAGATTGGAGTTTGTGGACGACCACACAGTGCTGGCCTGCGGCGCCAAAGGATTCCATACCTATCAGTTTAAAGACACGGTGTCAGAAAAGTTCAATTATACATTTGAAACAGAAGCTAAAAGTATTTTTGTTACAGATAAAAATATAGGTATTATCACAAAGAATACGGAAGAGGCTAAAGAAGGAAAGACCGTAGATAAATATGCAGTGAAGGTTTACCGCTTTTCAGGCGGCAAAGCAGCTTCATTTACTTTTGACTTTGATTATAAGTCGGTCTCTGCCTCAAACAGCGATATTATTTTTTATAATGACCAGGAATGTGAAATATACACATATCGGGGACACAAAAAATTCCAATATGTCTTTGAGCATAATATCGAAAGCGTCCTTCCGGGAATAGATTCGGGAGAGTATATTTTGATTGATATTCAAAGCGTGCAGACAATTCGACTGAAATAGAAAGGCGGTATTGGAATTTATGAGTATAAATTATGTTCTTATTGTGGCGGCGGTCATATTTCTGATGGCGGTTATTGTCGGGGGGATTCGCGGCCTTATCAAAACATTTTTTGCAGCATTTTCGGTGGCTATAGCGCTTTTTATAGCTGTTCAGGCCGGGCCTTATCTTGGAAAAATACTCCAGCATACGCCGATTTATACGGGGGTTGCAAATCAGATTCAGGTGAAACTGGATGCCCATAGTGAAGCGCAGGCTGAAAAGGTTTCACAGCAAATCGAGACAATTAATAATTATCCGCTGCCTCAGTCATTAAAAGATGCGCTGGTTGAAAATAATAATAATCAGATTTATGAAGCTTTGGGCGTGCAGCAATTTAACCAGTATGTGGCTTCCTATATGGCATGCCTTGTGCTGAACTCGGTTTCATTTTTGATAGTGTTCCTTTTGGCGTTTATTATATTAAAGATGATAGAGGCGGGATTGGATTTAATCGCCAAACTTCCGGTGCTGCATGGGATGAATGTGCTTGGAGGTATTCTATGTGGGGCTGTGCATGGCTTGATCATTTTGTGGATACTCTGTATTGTAATTACAGTGTTTGCATGGACAGGCCCGGGACAAATGATAAGCGCCCAGATTAACGAAAATCCCTTGCTGAGCTTTATCTATAACCATAATTACTTGTTGTCTGCTCTGACAAATATGGGGAAAATGCTTTTCTAATAAGACGTTGATAAGGATGTTGAAATCAATAGGACTCCCGTGCGGAATAAAAATCCGAAGGGGAGTCCTATTTTATTTGCTTGATTATTAATGTGAATCATGATATTATTTACTTAGTTGGATTTTAATAAAAACAATTTTAATAAAATTAATTTGAATAAAAAAAGAAGGCGAAAAGGTGTTTATAGGGAGAAAAAAAGAACTGAAATCATTAGAAGATTTGTATGCGGAGAGCGGTTTTAGTATGACTGTTATCTATGGAAGGCGGCGAATTGGTAAATCAACATTGATTGCAAAGTTTATTCAAAATAAAAATGCGATTTTTTATACAGCAACAAAAGTTGGTAAAAATCGAAATACAGAGTTGTTTGCAAAGCAGGTAATATCTGTGGTGGAACCGAATTTGGAGAATGTGACATTTCCTGAGATAGAAGATGTGCTTGATTTTATAAGTAATCGGTTAGGGGAAGAGAAGCTTGTACTTGTGATTGATGAATTCCCTTACTGGGCAGAAAAGGATGAAGCTCTATTATCAATTCTTCAGAAATATATTGACAGCAAATGGATGGATAAGAATCTTATGCTCATATTGTGTGGCTCTGCTTTAAGCTTTATGGAAAATGAAGTTTTAAGTGAGAAAAGCCCTTTGTTTGGAAGAAGAAATTCGCAGATTAAACTGGAAGCATTTAATTATAAAGATTCTGCATTATTTGTACCTGATTATTCTTACGAAGAAAAGGCTATCTGCTATGGTGTCACAGGCGGAGTGGCAAAATATTTATCGTTAATCAATCCTGAGAAGAGTCTTGATGAGAATATAAAAAAACTATTTTTTCATCCCGACGGATATTTATATGATGAAACCAGAAATCTTTTGACTCAGGAATTTTCTGACATTACTTTAGTAAACAATATAATAGAGCAGATTGCTGCTGGTGAAAATACAGTAAATGGAATTGCGCAGAAGGTAATGGAGAGCGGTTCTACGGTTCTATATTCGCTGGAGAAATTGATTAGTGTTGGGTTGGTAGAAAAGAAAAAATGTATCACAGAAGAAAAAAATAAGAAGAAAACCCAATATGTTTTAAAAGATAATATGTTCAAGTTTTGGTATGAGTTTATTCCAAAGGCATGTAGCGTAATTGAGTTGGGGCATGGCGATATATATTATGAAAAAATTGTAAAAGGACAGCTTCATTCATTTATGGGAAGTGTTTTTGAGGAGATGTGCAGATATTTTACATTAGAACAGGGTGTTGGTGGAAAATTTGATAGCTTTATTACTGAAACGGGAACTTGGTGGGGAACAGAGAACTTTCTTTCAGAAAATGGAAAGAGAATACAACAGTCGGCAGATATTGATGTAGTTGCAATCTCCGGTATTGATAAGAGTCTGCTTATAGGGGAATGTAAATTTAAAAATGAAAAAATGAATAAAAATGTGTATGAAACTCTCGTTCGGAGGGGAGCTATACTTTCCGGCAAATATCGGTTGAAAAAATATCTGTTTTTTTCTTTGAGTGGATATACGGACTGGTTCGAAGAACTGAATGACAAGGATGTAATTAAATTTACATTAGAAGACTTGTATATGTAAATGTAATTTTAAAAAAAATCAAAATTTTTAAAATAAGGTGTTGACAAGCGAGTAAAATGGTGGTATTCTATCAAAGCTGTCGCAAGAGAGCAACAATGAAAAAGACGAACATTGACAATTAAACAATAAAACAATCCCGAAAAGTTGACTGTGAACACTTGATGAGTTCCGATGAACGAATCTAGTGTGAACGTCGTTACCTGTCCACTTAACGAGGTGTTCTCGAGTTTAGTGGCAGCGTAACTACTTTGAGAAATAAAAATGAACGGTGCCGAAAGGCACTCCAAAACAGTAAAGAACGGGAAGATAACAGCTAGTTGTCATTCTGTTAGGATTATACTTAACAAGGAAA
>ERZ809224.554-NODE-554-length-34575-cov-10.117034_pt1 | contig 34575 bp, 27 predicted proteins | sample MGYA00520513_ERZ809224 | MGnify/ENA primary metagenome ERZ809224 (study PRJEB31576, sample SAMEA3212658) | Homo sapiens | biome: human-gut; feature: human gut; material: fecal | place: Sweden | collected 2012 ... | reverse complement strand
ACTTTTCGCTAATTTTCTCGTATTTTTGCATCCACAAACGCTAATCGAATATTTTATATATGGCTGACTACAAAGATGAGAGCATCATTACCCTATCGTGGGACGAGCATATCCGTACCCGTCCCGGAATGTATATCGGAAAATTAGGCGACGGTTCGGCTCATGATGACGGGATCTATGTGTTGCTCAAAGAGGTTATCGACAATTCGATTGACGAATTCATGAAAGGCTATGGAAAGGCCATTGAGATCAAGATCAAAGAGAATAAAGTAACGGTCAGGGATTTCGGACGTGGTATCCCGTTGAAAAAGATGGTAGACTGCGTGTCTAAGATCAACACCGGAGGAAAGTTCGATTCGGGCGACGCGTATGATAATTCCATCGGGATGAACGGGGTAGGGGTGAAAGCCGTTAACGCACTTTCAACCTATTTTATGGTTCAGTGTGTGGTGGACGGCAAAATAAAGACCGCCGAATTTTCCTGCGGACAAAAAGTTCTCGAAAGCAATATCGAGAAAAGTACGGAGCCTAACGGTACCATGATCTCTTTTATACCGGATAGTTCCATCTTCGAGAATTTTCACTGGTATACGGAGTATATCGAGAAAATGATGTGGAATTATGTTTACCTGAACCGTGGACTTACGATTAATTTTAACGGACAGAAATTCTTTTCTAAGAACGGATTGCTCGACCTGCTTAATAATAATGTGGGGAATGATACGCTTTACCCGCCTATCCATCTGCAGGAAGATGATTTTGAATTTGCGATTGTGCATACCGGACGTAAGTACGGGGAAGAATATTATTCTTTCGTCAACAGTCAGAATACGACCCAGGGCGGAACACACCAACAGGCTTTCCGGGAAGCGATCGTCAAGACGATCCGTGATTTCTATAAAAAAGATTTCGACCCGAATGATATCCGGAATTCGATCGTGGCCGCTTTATCGATCAAAGTGAAGAATCCTATATTCGAATCCCAGACAAAGACCAAACTGGGTTCCCAATATATGGCTCCGGGTGAGCAGACCATCAGGAATTACGTGAACGATGTGGTAGGTAGGTTACTGGACAAGCATCTCCATATTCATAATGATGTGGCCGAAGCTTTGTTGAAGAAGATCCTGGAATCGGAGAAGGAGCGGAAAGAGATCGCAGGGATCAAGAAAAACTCCAAAGAAATCCAGAAAAAGGTCAGTCTCCACAACAGTAAATTACGTGACTGCCGTTATCATTTTAACGGTAACGACGCCCGGGGATTGGAGACTACTTTATTTATCACCGAAGGTGATTCGGCTTCCGGTTCCATTACCATGTCGCGGGATGCCAATACCCAGGCCGTGTTCAGCCTTCGGGGAAAACCGCTCAATACTTTTAAAAACAATAAGAGTATCATTTACCAGAATGAGGAGTTCAGTTTGCTACAGGCCGCTTTGAACCTGGAAGAAGGTTTGGAAGGATTACGGTACAATAATATCGTGATCGCCACCGACGCGGATGTGGACGGAATGCATATCAGGTTATTACTGCTGACTTTCTTCCTGAAATTTTTCCCTGACGTGGTAAAGGCAGGTCATATTTATATCTTACAGACTCCTTTATTCAGGGTAAGGAATAAGCAAAAAACTTTCTACTGCTATTCGGAAGAAGAACGGATCAATGCGATTAAAACTCTCGGAGGAAAACCGGAGATTACCCGTTTTAAAGGATTAGGGGAAATTTCACCGGCCGAATTTAAAAATTTCATCGGCAAAAGTATCCGACTGGAACCCGTAGTACTGGAAAAGGGAGTTAATATCAATAAAACACTGGAATATTATATGGGTGACAATACCCCGTTAAGACAACAATTCATTATTGAAAATCTCCGGGAAGAGATCGATGAAGCGAAAGATCTTTCGGAAGTAGTTTAAGCTTTTTTCCTGATTGTAAATACAAATTCCAAACCTCCGCCGTAAAGTCTTTTGGCCGTAATGTGCCCGCCATGGAAAAGTACGGAATTCTTCACAATAGCCAAACCCAGTCCGGTACCGCCTAATTTGCGGCTTCTTCCTTTATCCAGCCGGTAAAACCGTTCGAAGATACGGGGAAGATGTTCCTCGGAAACCCCGACGCCATTATCCGAATAACTGAAATAGTAAAAAGTGGCATCCTCCTTATAACAATCCACGAAAATTTCCACGCCTTCACCGGCGTAAGCGATCGTATTATCAAAAAGATTCCGGAAAATAGAATAAAGCAGGGAAATGCTCCCGTAACATATTAAATCCTGATTTTCAGTGCTGTTATGGACAGTGATTTTTTTCTCTTCAAGCTGTTTGACTATATCGTTCAATACCCCTGATATTACTTCCGAAATATCCAGCTGTTCTTTTTCAATCATCTCCGGAGCTTCGTCGATACGGGAAAGATAAGTAATGTCATGTAAAAGAGAAGAAAGCCGTTTACATTGGGCATAACCTTTGGCGATAAAATTATCTTTAACCTCTTCCTGCATATCCTTGTTATTCACGATAGTCTCCAGATAACCCTGGATACTGCTAACCGGTGTTTTCAGTTCGTGGGCAATATTCTGGGTCAGTTGTTTTTTGATACGTACCTGTTCCTCCTGTTGCTGGATGACACGTTCTTTTTCAACTACAAGCGCTTTTTTGGTCTGCATCAGCCTATTATAGATCTGGACGATATGCTGGGATATTTCTCCCAGTTCATTTTTGGAAAACTGATCCGAGTATTCAAGGGCTTCATCCCTGTCGGCCCGCATAGCAAAGTCATTCAACCGGTTTATATTCTCTCCCAAACGGAACATCACCCTGTAATAGATAATTCCCAATACGATCAGAATGATAAAGAGAAGGGTAAAATAAATCACATTGTTTCCCATAACCTGCCAGAAAGTAAGTTCAAACGGTAATGCCGAACGGATGATATAGTCGTTGTACCTGGTGGCAAAATAGAAGTAAGTCCCGGGAATATCCTCCTGTCTCCTCCTTATATCGAAACCGGTCCCCTCTTCTCTTGCGTGCCGGATCTCCTGCCAGTCGTACTGGGAACTGAGAAGCGTGTAATCTTTTTCTTTGGAATCGAAGATTACTTCTCCTTCCGGATTAAAGATGGTCGTACGGGAATAAATATTCAGTACGGCGGAATCTACAGGTATCTTATTTTGGATCTGTTCATCAAGGTAATCATTATAAGCGGTGAGCCTGGTAGTTAATATATCCTCCTTCAGGTTTTTCTCATTCACATATAAAACGACAATGAAGCTGATTACCAATGCTAACACCGTTATCGATACCGACCAGAAAATCTTCCGGTGGAAATTAGAATATTGTTTTAATTTTTGCATATTTATTTGGTCTCAAAATAATAACCGTATCCTGAACGTGAAATAATACGTTTCCCGTATGGAGCTATTTTTTTCCTCAAACGGGTAATATGAACATCGACCGTACGGTCGCTTACGCAAACCTCATCAGGCCATATCAGATGAAGGAGGTCTTCCCTGCTGTATACTTTCCGGGTATTCTGAAGCAAATGCCATAAAATCTCAAATTCGGTTTTCGTAAGATCGACCTCGTTACCTTCAATGGTCACCTTTTTACTTTCCGGATCTAATTCCAGCTTTTCATAACTGGATACTTTTTGGTCGGACTGCAACGGAACTGAATCTATAGCCCTTCGTATTACCGCTTTTACCCGGGCTATCATTTCCTTTACCGAAAAAGGTTTTTCTATATAATCATCGCCCCCCAGTTCCAGACCTTTCACCAGATCTTCTTCCGTATCTTTAGCAGTACAGAAAATAATGGGGACGCGTTTGTTTTTCGTATTTTTCCTGATGATCTCAGCCATTTTAAATCCCGACATTTCTCCCATCATCACATCCAGCAGGATCAGGTCATAGGCGTTGACATTCATCATTAACGCCTCTTCGGCCGATAAAGCGGTGTCGACCTCATATCCGGCCTGTTCCAGGTTATACCTGATGATCTCACACAAATCTTCCTCGTCATCTACCACTAAAATACGTTTTTTTTCCATAGTATATTGCAAATTGTTGCGGCAAAAATAGAGTAAATTTATTACGACGTTATTAAGAATCAGTTACGATTGTACTATACCCCGCTCCCGATATCATTCCGGTAAAACAATCCTTCCGTGTCCAGTTCCCTGACTGCCCGGTAGGCATCCCGTCTAGCTTCTTCCATATCCGCACCTTTACCTGACACAAATAAGACCCTGCCTCCGTCGGTAAGCCATTGCCCATCCTTAAAAGCAGTTCCCATATGAAAGACCATGTTCGAAACCTTGCCCGGATCCCTGATCGGTATTCCTTTAGTCGCATTTTCCGGATAACCGGCCGATGCCATGACCACACCGAGAAAAGTGTCTTCATCCCAATCTACCGTGAACTCTTTTCCATGAAGGAGATCCATAATATGAGTAAACAGATCGCTCTTCATACGGGGTAATACAACTTCGGTCTCCGGGTCCCCGAACCGGGCATTGAACTCGATCACTTTAGGTCCTTCTGCGGTAAGCATCAAACCTCCGTAAAGGATTCCGCAGAACGGGCATCCCTCGCTGACCATCGCTTTGGCCATGGGAACCATGATCCGGTCCATCGCAGTTACTTCGATTTCACGGGAGATCGAAGTAACCGGAGAATAAGCGCCCATACCCCCGGTATTCGGTCCTTCGTCATTGTCGAAGGCACGTTTATGGTCGCGGGCCACAGCCAAAGGAACTACCTTTTCTCCGTTGACCATCGCCATCAGGGAAAATTCGGGTCCTTCCAGATATTCTTCGACCACTACTTTTCCCCGACCGAATTTATTTTCTTTCAACATATCCGATAATGCGTTTTCAGCTTCAGCCATGGTCAAAGCTACTACCACGCCTTTACCCGCTGCCAGACCGTCATATTTGATCACGATAGGAGCTCCTTTTTCCCTTACATAAGATATGGCTTTATCATAATCATCGAATACGGCATAATAAGCGGTGGGAATATTATATTTCGCCATCAGGTCTTTAGCAAACTCTTTACTTCCTTCAATCATGGCCGCCGCTTTGTCCGGACCGAAAACCTGCAGGCCATTTTTCCTGAAATCATCCGCCAGTCCGTTTAATAAAGGGATCTCAGGTCCGATAATAGTCAGGTCGATCTTATTTTCCATAGCGAATTTCACCAATTCCGGATTATCGGTTTCGGCTACGGGTACTTTAATGACAGGAGAATTCTCCTTCATACCTTCGCTGCCGGGAGCCACATAAACTTTTGTTACTAACGGTGATTGGGCTATTTTCCAGGCAATGGCATGCTCACGTCCTCCTTTGCCCACGATCAAAACTTTCATACGGATGTTTTTTTGTTATTATCCTGAATTGAGCCTTATTACAAAAAATAATAATCTTACTCATGTCATTTGCAAAGATAGGATTTTCTTCTTTTGGAATGGATGAGAAGACCGTGACGAATACCGGATTTTAAGTTTTCTCTTCTCTATTGATATCCAGCAATCTTTTTTCCCACTCCTTGTTGGGCACGAACCATAAGGATGCCACCACGACATATCCGATAATGGAAAAAATCGTATTGACGAAGCATAACGCAATTGAAACAATGTAAATAATAAAGGATATCGTTTCTTTTTTCCTTTTTGGTATCTTTTTTTGTTCCGGATGATTCTGATTATGGAATTTAATTAAACTTTTTTCCAGTAAATTGAATGCCATTAAACTGAATAAAAGGATAACGCCATAGGTGGCTACGGGAACGGCGGCCGTATAGTTTTCTCCAACCCAGCTTGTGGCGAAAGGAATAAGGGAGATCCAAAAGAGAAGATGAAGATTGGCCCACATGATCCTGCCGTTTATACCGGTGCTTAATCCCATGAGATGATGGTGGTTATTCCAGTAAATCCCGACGTAAACAAAACTCAGAAGGTAGGTAATGATCTTGGGCAGTACTGCCACCAGCGCATAAAAAGAAGTTTCCCGCGGTGCAGTGATCGTCAGGACTGTTATCGTGATTATAATCGCGAAAACAGCATCACTGAATGCTTCTAACCTTCCTTTTTTCATTGATCTTTAATTTAAGATTTTTTAAACAACCTCTGCCATATATTTGTTTTGGATGACATGTAATGCTATTCATTAATTAAACCAGAAATCAATTATGAAAACATTAAAAGACCGGTATATTTTGAATAACGGCATAGGTATTCCCTGCGTAGGCTTCGGTACATGGCAGACGCCTGACGGTGAAGTGGCTTTGGCTTCCGTTCTTGAGGCCCTTGAAGCAGGATATCGTCATATCGATACGGCGGCTTACTATTTCAATGAAGAGAGTATCGGAAAAGCAATCCGCGAAAGTGAAGTCAGCCGCGAGGATCTTTTTATCACGACCAAATTGTGGAACGGGGACCGGGGCTATGACACGACACTCAGGGCTTTTGAAAAATCGATGGCCAACCTGGGACTGGAGTATCTCGATCTTTATCTAATACACTGGCCGGCGGCTAAAGGCGACTGGCAGAAAATCAACAGTGACACCTGGGCGGCATTCGAGAAGTTATACGAAGACGGAAGAGTGAGGGCGATCGGAGTAAGTAATTTTAAACCTCATCATCTGGAGCCATTAATGGATAAAGCGCGAGTATCGCCGATGGTTAACCAGATCGAGTTTCATCCGGGATTCATGCAGATGGAAACCGTTGAATTTTGCAGGGAAAATGAGATCATTGTCGAGGCCTGGTCTCCACTCGGAACAGGCAAGGTGTTGAGTAACGATACTTTGAAAGATATTGCCGCCAGGTATGGTAAATCGGTAGCGCAGTTATGCATAAGATGGTGCCTCCAGCATGAAACTTTACCATTACCGAAATCGGTAACTCCGGAAAGAATCAGGGAAAACGCGGAAGTTTTTGATTTCTCGATCGAAGAAAAAGATATGGAAACCATCGATAACCTGCCTTATATAGGAGGCTCGGGTTTGGATCCCGATAAAGTTAATTTCTGAAAATGCCGGATTGTTTATAGTTGACAAATCCCCCTATCCGGTTGCCTTCCGGTAGTAATTTTTCCAGACGGTTTATTATTTTGTATTTAGCGGAAAAAATTTTACGAAAGTCGGGAGGTGCGCCGCTATAACGGAGTATATTCTGCCAATCCATTTGACGGATGCGCTCTTTCATCACTTCAGGATGTGAGCCGTGGAATTCAGGAAATAAACTGATATTCCCGTAATCATAATAAGATACGGTACTCTCCGCTTTATCTTTTTCTCCCGAATGCAATGCATCCTGTACTTCTTTCTTCCCGACCATCTTATAAGGATTCCTTGACCAGCCATAATGGAATATGAACGCTTCATCGAGCAGGATACAGCTCAGTTTCCGGCTGTTTTCAATCTGGTAATAATCACGATAATCAAAATCCTTTATCTTTCGGAATGACTGGGCGTCTTTCCAGGAGTGGATATCCGGATCGTTGCGCACGATTCTGATTTCTTTGGGATATGCAAAGTGCCGGGCGTCGATATAATGCCGGTAATCAGCATAAATATGGACATATCGCAACAGAAAACCATCAATTTTCTTCGTGTCCAGATATTTTTCGCAGGCCGCCTGAATAACCGGAAGCGCGTTTTCATGTAGTACCTCGTCACCCTGAAGATAAATACACCAATCACCCGTACAGGCTTTCAACGCGAGATTCGTTTCATGGGCAAAAAGCTGGCCGCCGGTATTGTATTGAGAAGAATCCCATTCGGATTCCATGATCCGGATCTTCCCGGAACCGATACTCCTGATAAGTTCTACCGTATGATCCCGGCTCTTACCGACATTCACAATGTATTCATCCACAATGGGAAGTACGGATAAGATCGATTCTTTAATTTGGAAATCAAAAAGTTCGGCATCTCTGATAATAGTGAAGGCACTTAGTTTCATACGAATCCTTTCAGGTGGACGGCAAAAATACGAAAATTCAGGGCTTACGATAATGATACAAGTAATTTATCACCTGAAATCAAAATACATATTCTTAAAATCAATCATGGTTTCCCGGTTCATCCGCATGATATCCTGGCCGATCACCCCGTCCACGGGCAAAGTGGTAAGGTTAATATCCTCCAGGATAATATCTATGGAGGGAAGTAATAAGTTCCTGGTACCGATCCGGCATTTGAAGTTTTCGATGGTATAGACAGGGAAAACCCGGAAACCGCCGTAAGAAGCCAAACGGGTCTGACTTGCGGAAGTGTAAGTAAGTCCGTGGTTGCTCCTGCCGAAATAATGATTAGAGAGACTACTTACATTGGACCCCGAATCGAAATGCATCAATAGGGAATCCCGTCCGGCGATCATTTGCACATATACCATGTTATTGACGATCATCATGTTGGGTGGATACGGAATATCATTGGGCGAACGAGTCACTTTCAATTGCCCGGCAGTGGTCACCGTTATTTTCTCGAAAAGCTGCATGACGGGTAATCCGATAATTCCCCTGATATCGTAACCCGGTATATCTTCCACGATTTTATCCGGCGTAATTAGAAAAACAAGGTTTTCTATTTTGATCTCCCCGATCCGCATCTCTTTGGCAATGCCGATTCTTACAAAGCGGTCGTGTCCCGTTCCACCCCTTACCATGATCGAATCCCCCAGGATCTCAATATCGAATTCATCGATATACTGTTCTTCCACCATGGAAATTCCCGCTCCCAGGTCAAGGATGAAATCGCAATGTATTTTTTCATAAGAAACGGGTACTGTCGTCAGGTTCATCCGGTCGCTTTTCAAGTTCATTACGGAAGTATCCGTCATAGATTCAATTCTCATGGGTGCTACATTCGTCAAAGCGGAATAAAGTTTGTCGTAACCCTGATAGATCTCCAGGGTAGTCCGGCTTTTGTAAGAAGGCCAATGACTCACCAATTGCCGGTAGATAAAGGCTGCTTCCCGGTAATGCTGGAGCCTCGCCTCATTATCGGCCAGCCGGGCCGCCAAAGCGATACGATCATCAATTCCCAGCCAGTCGCTATGTTCTTTTAATAATGTCCGGATATGTTGATTGGCCCGGGGAAGATCATTGAAATAACTAGCGAGATAGGCCTGTGCGAAAAGAGATAAAGGTTCGTCTGCACCTTCCGCTAATTGCGGAAATTCATCCCTCAACCTGAAAAATTCCCGTTCCGCCAGATAACGGTTGATCACCGTGTCCGGATGTTCCGCACGTACCGGTATGGTAAACCGTAATATTATGATCAAAATGAAAATCGTTTTTAGCATGCATTCATATTTTGTTAATGTATAGTTAACTATTGAAAAGGGTTATTGTTAGAATTAAAGTCAGCGCCCGAATCCGGAATCATCTTATTTTTTATTACCTTTGTTAACAGTATGCAGTTATGCAGATAACAGACTTGACCATATGAAAGATTTTGCGGCCATTGATTTTGAAACGGCCAATGGGAAACGTTCCAGCGTATGTAGCGTGGGTGTGGTAATCGTAAGAGAGGGAATTATCCGTGAGTCCGTTTACAGGCTTATTCGTCCTGCTCCTCATTATTATTCATGGTTTACGACGAAAATACATGGATTAACCTATCAGGATACGGCTGACGCACTGGCTTTCCCTGAGGTATGGACTGAGATTGCTCCTAAGATCGAAGGACTGCTTTTGGTTGCCCATAACGCCCCTTTTGACGAAGGATGTTTGCGGGCCGTCCACGAAGCTTATGAAATGCCTTATCCCGGATATCGGTTTGATTGCACATGCAGGGCATCCAGACGCTTTTTCGGAAAAATCCTGCCGAACCACCGTTTAAGTACAGTAGCCACACATTGCGGTTTTAATTTGAAAAATCACCATCACGCCCTGGCTGACGCCGAAGCTTGTGCCTTTATTGCCAAAAAGATAATGTTGTGATTGGGTAGTCCATGATCACTCATTTTTTCATGATTCTCTTCAGCAGATTCAGGCAAATTTTTATTATGGAAATTGAAGATTTCCAGGCGGATTTAACCTTATTATTCTTACTTTTCCATTAATTCTTTTAATTTATCACGATGCACCCGGAAGATCAATCCGTCTTTGATTTTACATTTTTTAAGATTTACGGAAGTGGAAATCGTGAAAATACCGGCTTCCGTCATTTTATCCAACTGACTCAGGGATATCCCGAAATATTTCCGGATAATCACAGAAAGTTTCATCGGAATATCGGTTTTAGTTTCCATTATGAAGGATACCACTTCGTCGCCGCCGCAAGCAATAGAATCCAAAGTTACGGGTTCACACCTGATCTCATATTCCATGGTCGAATAATCCAATTCCAGGCTATTTTTACGGATAATCTCCGGATCCAGGGCATAACGCCACGCCGCTGCCGGATCGTTTATGGTGAATTGTTCGAACAGAACTTTCGGAACCAGTTCCGGTTTTGTCCGTGATAAAATTGTGACATTAAGTGTGGTATTACAGGATACGCATTTATAGATCAGCCAGATGTCAATATTTTTTTTCTGGGCGTTCATCCTGAATTTTTCACTACATGAATAATGGATGCTGTTACATTTGGGACATTTCTTCTTTATCATGGGTAAGCCGGTGATGTTAATTTCCCACCGGCGATCATTACTCGCTTTCATCTGATTCATTTCCTGGCATAGCGCCATAGATGATCCCGGATACGATAGAATCTTCCGGAACCGGAATGGCGTTCTTACGGGCTTCATCAAAAGCCGTAAGGATTAATAATTTATATGGATAGAAATAAAAGTAAAATCCAAAATAGAGAGAAGTTTTTGGAAATTACTATAGATATTAGCAGGAAGCTAATATTTATGCCGGAAATTGTGGAAGAGCAGTTCTCAAAATATTCGGTGTTAAAGTTTTCAATTGCAAAGATACGGATTTTTACTGCTCGGGGAAAGTGATGTCTGAAAAATTGATATACAATGTTTCCTGTCATTCTGAGTGTAACGAAGAATTTTATATCTATATATCCTTCACTACCACTTCGATAAACTCAGTGTCCGTTCAGTATGATAAAAGTAACTTTCGGGCTATCTTTTTTATTTGGATTTCCTGTAACTTAAAACGGCCCATATATTGAAAAATAACATCATGGCGGTTAATGCGATAAAATCCGGCCAAAGGTCGGCAATTCCACTGCCTTTGAGGTAGACTGTCCGGAGTACATTGACCATATATTTGGTTGGGGTAAAGGCCGCTACCACCTGGGCCCAGTCGGGCATGCTTTTTACGGGGGTCAGGAGTCCGCACATCATAATACAGATGATTACGAAGAAGAACATCACGAAAGTGGCCTGCTGCATGGTGGAAGAATGGTTTGATATAACCAGTCCCAGTCCGGTCATGGTAAGAATAAACAGTCCGGAGAAGAGGTATAAAGTAAACAAACTGCCTACGGGAACGAGTCCATATACCAGCCATGCCAGGAAAAAGCCTATGGAAAGAGACACAAAACCGATAATCCAGAAGGGGATAAGCTTGGCCAGGATAAAAGTAAATTTGCTGACAGGCGTAACATTCAATTGTTCGATCGTGCCTTTTTCTTTTTCGATGACGATGTTTACAGCCGGTAAAAACCCGCACAATACGATCGTGATGACCATGATCAATCCCGGTATCATCGTTTTCTGGTAATCCAGTGTCGGATTATACATATTCTTGGTTTGAACGGTGATTTTAGGAGATAAATGCCGGTGAGTTTTACTGGTCACGACAACTTTTTCATTGGAGAATTCAGACGCCAAAGCAATCATGTAGGATTGTCCCATCATTCCTTTGATACTGTTGACGGCATTGACGGATATCTGTATAGGCGATGTGCCGGAATTAACCATGTCGTATTCAAATCCCGAAGGTATTTCAACGATCAGTTCCGCATGCCCGTATTCCAGCTGAGCGATCCCGTCTTTATAATTTTTGGTCATGGACGTAAGGTTGAAATAAGTGGAATTATCGATTTTATCAATCAATTGCCGGGAGAGGGGAGAATGGTCATGATCAATAACCGTAACTTCGATGTTCTTAATATCGAGCGTGGCGGCCCATGGCATTACCAGCATTACGGTCAACGGGAATACGATCGTGAGCACCGGCATGAATTTATTCCGGAAAAATTGTTTGAACTCTTTTTCTAACAAATATTTCAGGACCATGGCTATTCTAATCGGTTATTGAATTTTTTAAGGCTGACGAAAATGAGTACGGAGGCCATGACCGTCAGGATACCGATCTCCTTGAGAGCGAATGCGACGGGCAATCCTTCTATCATGAGTTTCCTTACTGCGGAAATGTACCACGTCGGAGGTAGAATACAGGAAACCGCCTGTAATATTTTGGGCATACTTTCGATCGGGAACACCATCCCCGATAATAAAATCGTCGGCACCATCAATAACATGGCGGAAAAGAGCATCGCTACGATCTGGACTTCCGCCACCGTAGAAACAAGAAGTCCGAGCGCTAAGGTGGTGAAAATATAAAGTAGTGATACCAAAGCCAGGGCCAGGACGCTTCCTGCTACCGGTACTCCCAGTACGAAAACGGATAAAAGTAAAATGGTGATGAGGTTGATGCAGGAAAGTGTAAAATAAGGAGTCATTTTAGCCATAATAATATAGATAGGTCGAATGGGAGAGACAAGCAATACTTCCATTGTACCTGTTTCTTTCTCTTTCACAATGGCAATCGAAGTCATCATCGCACAAATGAGCATCAGGATTAGACCCATGATACCGGGTACGAAATTGTAGGAGGATTTCATTTGCGGATTATAAAGTAAGACCACATTCGGTACAATCCCCTTGCCGCCGCCTTCCGGAAGTATTTCCCGGAAATACTGGGCAATGATGGAGGCGGAATAGGTGGTATAGTTTTGCGCCATGTTGGCATCCCCGGCATCAACTATGAGCTGGATAGGGGAACCTTCGGGAGTGAAAATTTCTCCTGAAAAATGTTGTCCGAACGCGAGTACCAGATCTATCTCCCCCGACCTGAATAGACAATCGATATCACCGGGAAGGTCAAGTTCTCCTTTGACGGTAAAATACTCGCTGGCGTCAAGCCGGTCCGCAATTTGCCTTACGGTATTATCCGGTTCAGGGGCCAGTATGGCGACATTGATATTGCGTACTTCGGTGGTCAGCGCAAAGCCGAAAAGGATAATCATCACAACCGGCATTACCAGAAGAATCAACATGGTACGCCTGTCGCGTAAAATGTGGTAGAATTCCTTTCTTACAAATGCCAAAAATTGTTTCATATTCCCGGAGAACAGTGATCGTTATTTTCCATGATAATTATCCGTAGTACTATTCGTTTCTTTCCGCTTTCCGTGCCAGGCTGCGGAATACTTCATCCATAGAACCGGCTTTAAATTTTTCTTTCAGGTTGCGGGGAGTATCCAGGGCGTCTATACGTCCGTCTACCATAATGGATACCCGGTTGCAATATTCCGCTTCATCCATATAGTGGGTCGTCACAAAAACCGTGATTCCCTGGTCGGCAGCTTCGTAGATCATTTCCCAGAATTGCCGTCTGGTAGTTGGATCTACTCCGCCTGTGGGTTCGTCGAGGAATACGATTTTAGGATCATGGAAGATAGACACGGAGAAAGCCAGTTTCTGTTTCCATCCTAACGGTATTGAACTTACCAGGGTATTTCTTTCATTTTCGAAATTGAGTTTATAAAGCAGTTTTTCAGTTTTTTCAGCGATATCCTGATCCTGCATACCGTAAATACCGGCATAAAGCCGGATATTCTCCCATACTTTCAGGTCTTCATAAAGGGAGAACTTCTGGCTCATATAGCCTATGTTTTTCTTGATATTTTCAGCCTGGTGCCTGATATCGAATCCTGCTACTTTCCCTTCGCCCGAAGTCGGTTTGCTAAGTCCGCATAACATTCTCATGGCTGTAGTCTTGCCGGCACCATTAGCGCCGAGGAAACCGAATATTTCTCCTCTCTTAACCTCAAATGAAATGTGATCCACTGCCGTGAAGGAACCGAATCTCTTGGTAAGTTCTTTAGCCGATATCACGATCTCCTCTTCTTTCATCTTTTGCTGTTTTAATTACGGGAAAGCCGCATGTAACAATCTTCGATAGTAGCCTGTATAGTAAATATCTCCAATTCCTGATGATTTTTTCCTGACAGGTAATTTTTTAAGTCCTCCGGGTTAAATTCTTTCCGTTCAGTGGTGAAATGGTGAAATTCTCCTGATACGTAACAGTTGTCAATGTCCCGGTAATCTCTCAGGTCTCCCAAAAGTCTGAACATCTCTTTACTCTTAACACTCCACAAGGGGACATCGAAACTTTCAATAATACTCCCCGGAGTATCGATAGTCAAGAATTTGCCGCTCTTGATCAGGGCGATACGGTCGCATAAACAGGCTTCGTCCATGTAGGGAGTGGAAACAATGATGGTAATACCTTGTTTTTGTAATCTTTGGAGCATTTCCCAGAATTCCTTACGGGAAACCGGATCGACTCCTGTGGTAGGTTCGTCGAGGAAGAGTATTTCGGGTTTATGGATCAGTGCACAGCATAAAGCCAGTTTTTGCTTCATTCCTCCCGAAAGATCGCTGGCTCTCCGTTCTTTAAATGGTTCAAGTTGTTTGTAAATATCTTCTATCAGGTGGTAATTTTTCCGTATGGTAGTTCCGAAAATGGATGCAAAGAAAGTGAGGTTTTCTTCCACACTCAAATCCTGGTAAAGGGAAAACCGGCCCGGCATGTAACCCACCCGTTTGCGGATTTCCTTATAGTTTTTCACCACGTCGAATCCGCCTACGGTAGTGTTGCCCCGGTCCGCCAGGATCAGAGTCGTCATGATACGGAAAAGCGAAGTTTTCCCGGCTCCGTCGGGACCGATAATACCAAATATCTCGCCCTGCTCGGCCTGGAAACTTACGCCATCCAAAGCCGTAACGTTGGCGTATTTTTTATGGATATCTTCAACAATGACCGTTTTCATGATGCTTAATGTATTCAACCGGGCCCGGGACCAAATTTTCTTCCCGTGTAATTTTAAAATTACCGGAATTTTATTTCGCCGTATAATCCTAATTTAAGATAACCGTCGTTGGGTACCGACACTTTGATCGCGTAAACCATATTGGCGCGGTCATCGGAGGTGGTAATGTTTTTCGGCGTAAATTCACTTTTATCCGATATCCAGCAAATTTCACCCAGGTATTCCCGGTAATTGCTTTTTCCGAAATCCGCCCTTACTTCTACCTGCTGTCCCAGTTTTATATCCATTAATTGAGCGGCAGTAACGTAGGCTTTCAGATGGATATGGTTCATGTCGGCTACTTTCAGCATGGGACTGCCGGCGGCTGTCAATTCACCCGCCTGGGCATATTTGGCAATTACAATACCATCGATCGGAGCAACGAGGCAGCATTTTTTCAGCCGGTCGTCGACCTGGGCAATCTGGCTTCTGAGGGACAAAACCTGGGCATTGGTACTGGTCCGTGAATTACCCAACGCATTTTCCTGTGCGGCGATTTGTTTTTCCAGGACGAAAATAGCGGAATTGATATCATCCAGCTGTTTTTGAGTGCCGGCATCCGCTTTGAGCAAATTGGTTATCCTGGCCTTTTCCTGATATTGCTTTGTGAGTTGCTCCTGTAAAGGGGCGATCTGGGTTGATATTTCCGGACGATTGGCCTGAATCGCGATGATATTTTGCAACAGTTGTTGCTTTTGGAGATAAAGTTGTGTGGAGTCGATAACCGCCATGACCTCTCCTTTGGTAACCCGCGAACCTTCCATAACGGGAAACTCGATGATCATTCCGGGTGTTTCGCCGGATATCATAATTTCCGTGGCTTCGAAAGTCCCGGTGGCATCATAATTATTCTTGCGTCCGGAACAGGCCGTCAACAATAACAAAAAACCCCATATTAATTTTTTCATGTTCTAATTATTGGTCGTGTATTTTAAGTCGTAAATATTTTTGAGGAGTTCTATCTCGCGGGTGATCTTATTTTGACGCGCCAGTTTTTCGGCATTGATATCCCGTAAAAGATCGCTGACGCTCATGGTGCCGTTTTCCACCCCTGCCTCCGTCCGTTTCCTGATGGTTGTCCGGAGATCGATAATCTCATCGTCTTCGCGCATTACTTCCTGCATGTTGCGTATTGCCGTTCTCATCCGGGTAGATTGTAAATTAGTATTGTAGAGAAATGTTTCCCTTTGTAAAGAAAGTTGGGAGCGGTTGAGGTCAAGTTGGGAAAGTTGGTTCTTGCGGTTATAGAAACCTGCGATATTCCAGGAGAATTTCACTCCGGTAATGAAATATGGCGACCATTGGTTTTTTTGCATGTTCTCGAAAAGATCCAGTCCGGGATTGCCATAAGCACCCTGGAAGAAAGCTCCTATCTGCGGTTTGATTTGGGCATTGATCGCTCTACGAGTAGCACTGATCATTTGCGCCTGTGCTTCAAAATACTTTAATTCCGGACGATTATTGGGAAGGTCCGGATTTTCCGTAGAAAGCTCCGGTTTTACCAGGTCGGTATTTCCGGTTAATTCCCTGTTGATCATAATGCCTAACATCATAATATAGGCTTCCCGGTTAGCCGTGAGTTCTGATTTTTGTTGTCCGGCGCTTAGTAATTCAACCCGAAGCTGGTCCAGGTCGTTTTTCCCCGCAATACCGTTTTCCACATAGGATTGAACAAGTCTCAGGTTGCGGTTTAGTTCTTCGATAAGTAAATCGGCTTCCATGATTTTTTCCTGCAACAGCAGAGCACCGAAATAGAGTTGGTTTACCCTTTCCCGCAAAGTGTACATTTCCACTTCCCAGCCATGAAGGTTAGCCTCGTTTTCAGCTCTGGCCATTTCTACCCGGGCTTTGACGGCGCCCCCTCCCCAAATAACTTGTTCTACCTGTATCGCTGCCTTATACTGATCCTTCCTTAGTCCCTCAAATTCCATACCCATCATTTCAAACAGGTTGTTGACCTCATCGGGGAAGGTGATCACATCCGACTGGTAAGTGGCCTGGGCCGCAACGGAAACCTGCGGCAGCCAATTATGCTTGGCGTTGGATATGGTAAATTGTGACGTTTGGTCAATGAATGCTTTTTGGCGGATGGCAGGGTAATTTTCCCTGGCAAGCTCCTGGCACTCTTCCAATGAAAGAGTTTGTGCTTTTAAGGATAAAAGTAAGCCAAAGTACAAAATAAAGCATAGTGTTTTTTTCATATATGTTTATATAATCGTCAAAAATATAGATTGTTCATTGTATAGGGATCATATTTAAAATTTACTTTCTGTAAAAGACAAAAATAATATTTTATTAAAGATAGGGGTTTCACCCTCCTTTGCCCGGATCAGGAATGCCCGGGTGTAAACTTCGTTATGGTTTCAAAACGTGGATAAGAAGGGAAAAAATGTGCTTATAACTATTGTTTTTTTCTTCTATGATGTGGACCAATATTCATCCGGAATAATTTAAAAATTGATAATCAAATAATTATTGTATCTTTGCCGAAGATTTGAGTTTTGAATTTTTATTGTTTAGTACCTCCTTTAATAGATTACTTGTAAGCAGCCTTTCCTTAATTTTTCCGTCTCAATCACAAACTAATTATTTTTTAAAAAGAATTGAATGAACATTTACATTTCAGGTTTGAGTTATGGTGTGGAAAATGCCGACTTACAAAATTTATTTGCAGAATACGGAGAAATTTCCTCTGCTAAAGTTATTACAGACAGGGAATCCGGTAGATCGAGAGGATTTGGATTTGTGGAAATGCCCGTAGAGGCCGCCGGTGAAAAAGCGATCAAAGAATTAAACGGAGTCCAGTTTGACGGTAGAGTAATTTCCGTGAATATTGCCCGTCCCCGTGCCGAAAGATCCGGCTGGGAAGAAAACCGTGGCGGTTACAATAATTCGAGAAGATATTAATCCCCGGATTAAATAATGGAGAAAATGAACAGGAGCTTACTTACTCCTGTTTTTTTTATTTTATTTGGGTTGAAAGATAATATTTATTCGTGGATTGGTTAGTCGATCTTAGTTATTTCGGGCTTTTCATAGGTTCTTTTTTAGGAGGGACCGTGCTTCCCGTGAGTGTCGATATGCTCGTCATCGGTATATTGGTACTGGGAGGAAATCCCTGGATCACGCTCATTGTGGCCACGGTGGGTAACTGGCTGGGTGGTGCCTTTTCTTACCGATTAGGCTGGCTTGGAAGTTGGGACTGGCTGGAACGCCGGTTTAACGTGACCAAAGAGAAACTGGAAAAGCAGCAAAGTAAGGTAATGCGTTACGGAGTCTGGGTAGTACTGATTTCTTCATTGCCGACGGTCGGGGCATTAGGTCTTATCGCCCTGGGATTTTACAAAGTAAAACCCAAAACCACGATGTTATTATTGCTATTGGTTTGTTTTATCCGCATTTCCATTTGGATATTCCTCTATTGGATGTATGGCGATCATTTGTTAGAATGGATAAACAGATAGGCGTTATACTTATGTTTTTTACTGCCTTGAGTATGAGTCTCTTTACCGTTTAGAACCTATTATCCGGAAATTAATCGTATCTTTGCACCGTTATTAACATTTCGTGTTGGTTCAACAGCACCCGTTTTTCCCCCACTATTTGTTAGAGTATTAATTAATACAACTACCCGTTGAAGGTGGTTAAATTTATGACATTTAAAGATTTAAAGATTATTGAGCCTATTTTAAAAGCTCTTGAACAAAAAGGGTATTCAATTCCCACACCTATACAGCAAGAAGCCATACCGGCTGCATTGAAAGAACATGATTTACTGGGATGTGCGCAAACCGGCACGGGAAAGACCGCGGCTTTTGCTATTCCGATTATACAGCATTTAACCCGGTCAGCAATACCGGGAAATAAACGTAGTGTTAAAGCTTTGATCCTCACGCCTACCCGTGAACTGGCTATCCAGATAGCGGAATGTATAGGTGATTATGCGAAATATACACCGGTAAAATACGGACTTATCTATGGCGGAGTAAACCAGGATCCCCAGACAGCTACCTTACGGAAAGGAGTCGATATTCTGATCGCGACCCCGGGCCGTTTATTAGACCTGATGAACCAGGGATTTATCCGTTTGAATTCTGTTACCCATTTTGTACTTGACGAAGCCGACCGTATGCTTGATATGGGATTTATCCATGATATCAAAAAGATTCTGCCTAAACTTCCTCAAAACAAACAAACTTTATTCTTTTCGGCCACGATGCCTTCGGCCATAGCCGCACTCTCAAAGTCTATTCTTCGTAATCCCGTAAGAATTGACATCACTCCGGAATCTTCTGTGGTGGATACGATTGAGCAATCGGTCTATTTTATAGAAAAACAAGGAAAAAATCCTTTGCTGATCTCTTTATTGAATGAGGCTGCGAACCAGTCTGTTTTGGTTTTTTCACGTACCAAACACGGTGCGGATAAGATCGCGAAAGTATTGTGCCGGGCGGGAATAGGAACCGAGGCTATACACGGTAATAAATCCCAGAATGCCCGTCAGCGGGCGCTTACCAATTTCAAATCCGGAAAAACCCGGGTGATGGTGGCGACCGATATCGCAGCCCGCGGTATCGATATCAATGAACTTCCCTTAGTCATCAATTATGACCTGCCGGACGTTCCCGAGACTTATGTACATCGTATCGGCCGTACCGGGCGCGCGGGAAACACCGGTAAAGCGTTAACATTTTGTACCCGCGAAGAGCAAACCATCGTGAACCGTATCCAGAAACTTACAGGAAAAACCATTAATCCGGTTTACGTATAATCAGTATTTTTAAAAGTAATTTAGATAATATATGGCAAGACCCGCATCATTCAACAAAAGAGATATAGAGAAAAAGAAGCTTTCCAAAAGATTGGAAAAACAAAAAAAGAAAGACGAGAAGAAAACTTCCGGCAAAGGGAAAGGATTTGACGATATGATCGCTTATGTGGATGAAAACGGGATGATTACGGATACTCCTCCCGATTTGGAAAAGAAGGAAAATATTGAAACGGAAGATATTTTAATTTCGGTACCCAAAAAAGAAGATCTGCCGGAAGAAACGATGAACCGGGGTAGGGTAGAACACCTCAACCAGGCCAAAGGATACGGATTTATAAAAGATATTGCCGGAACGGATAAATATTTCTTCCATGTCAGCGAATGCATTGATGAGGTAGCGGAAGGAAATATCGTATTATTCGAACTCCGCAAGGGTAAAAAAGGAATGAATGCCGTGGAAGTTAAACTGGAGAAATAGTTCACTCTAATATAATTTTTCCGGAAAGATCCTGAGATGATCAAAGATTTATATCTCTGAACATCTCCGGATTATCTGTTATTTTTATATACTCTTCCCGGATATTACGGGGATCCAGGTAAATCAGTTCACTTTTTCCGTCAACCTGTTTTATCACGGTCAGGCCGTATATTTCCATATCCCGTTTTACTGATTCCAGGGACATGCGTTTTATTCCGTCCGGGATGTCAAACCTCGTTTCCGGAACTTCAGTAATGATAGCCACTTTTTGGGTTTGGAGTAATTCCGGGGCCGCCTGCAAAGTCATTGCAATACAACCGGAACAGGCATTATTGGGAACAATGATAATATATTCATAGGATAACAAATTACTATCTATTTTTGACAAAACTTCTGAAATACCGGCAAATTGTGGCTCCGGATTTACCGTAGCCTTGTTTTGTCCGCAGGAATAAACAATAAATAACGCCATAAAAAATATATAGAAGTGTTTTCTCATAGGTTTTTATATTTAAAAAGTTGAAATCGGATATTTTCTCCACGGGATTGTCCGTCGCCGGGTGCTATTAAAATACCATCTTTTATAATCAATACTTTTCCAAAAAAGTATTTTTTTCTCTCAAATTTTTGCTCCCCGATCAGGTTAAACTCCCGGTCGAAAAACATAATCGACCATTCCCGGTCAAAGAACATATTCCTTTTTAGAGTATGCGTAGCACTGTCTATATAAGTAGGTGATTGATTATGGGCCGCGACCCGCAAATAAATATCCCGATAAGGATCATACATGAGATCGACATAAAATCCGATAGTATCCTGGTACATTTTACTGTATTGCGGATTTTGTTCCAGCTTTGGATCCATAGGCGGCGGCGGGGTGAAATACTTACTACCCGGAACTTCTATTTTTTGAATATTCCCATGGGAATATTCAAATAGGCTATCCACTATGTTAAATGAAAAGAGCATGTTACCTTCAGGATTTATACATTTGGAATATCTGATTCCGGTTCCTCCCCACCAATTCTTCCCATCATAAATAGAAGGATAAGTAAGGAAATGATCTTCGATCTTATGGTTAATCAAGGAATATTTTATTTCAAAGTAAGACTTAAAAAAAATATTCAATGGCAGATCTGGTATGACGGAAAGTATAAGATAATCATCGTAAATTCCTATATCTTGTGATGATCCACCATAAATATCATATTCAATGGAGTTTATCACGAGCGGGACCGTAAATGTATCCAAAAGTTGGTAATCGTGGTTGAATAGGGAGAAATTTCCCCTCCGGTCATGGAACAGGAAAATCGAATCGGGATTCCTGATATAGATGTTGTTAAATTCTTTTCCCATATTATAAGAAGATATTTCTTTAAAAATATCCCCTTCTAACCGGTATGCCAGAAGTTTATTTTCGGAGCGGGAGTAATAATATAGGAAAGCATTATCATTTTCTTCCATACAGAATAGAATGTTTCCCCAGAGATCCCGTGTACTTTCCATGGAATAAAATTTATCTTCCAGTAAAATCTCTTCATCCCGGGAATCGCATGAAAAGCAGGATATTAGCAGGAGGAAACATACAAGATACTTCAAGCGTATCTTGTATGTTCTGTTTATGAAAACAGCCTTATTTAAGCGCATATTTTTTGATTTCTTTCGAATCGGAATTTACTTCCCGGAATGTTTTTTTGCCACTGGCGAAGGCTTCGATATCTTCTGCGGATAAAGGAGTATTTCCTGTTTCTATTTCCATCTTAAGATATTCCGTTACGGTTTTTTGATTGATCTGTTCAGGATTACAGGCCACATCCGGAGTAATGACAAAACAATCATTTGCTGGTTTAGTACATTGATTTTCTTTTTCAATGTATGTTTCCCACCAGGTGGCATCTACCGGGAGTTTAGCTTTATTAATTGCCTCTATATCATTATTAACCTGGCTGGAAATGAATACCTCTTTTTCTTCCGGTTCCACCGAAATTTTGGTGCAATTGGAATTTATGAATACCATTGCAACCAACACTATCAATAGATAAACTTTTTTCATCACTATTATTTTTTAATTCATAAATCATTTATTGAAGCCGGATATGTCGATCCAAAGCTATAAAACGGAATATACGATATTATTTTTTGCGTGGCAGGACCACGCTTTAACCGGGCTAATACTGTTGAGGCCACTTTACCCGATAAACTATTATGGCTATTTCCGGGAATTTTTTTATTCATATTTATTTCAAATAGTGGACAAATATAATAATTATTTTTTAATTTCATCATTTTTACAGAGTTTTATCTAAAATATTTTTGTATTGATGGATCAAAAGTTTTGGAAGCAATATAATTTTCTAAAATAAAAACCGGGCTTATCTGATGAAAGAATAAGCCCGGTTCGGGATTTGTACGAGATATTAATACTATTCTTTAAGGATCTTGAATTCGGTCCTGCGGTTCAATGCCCGTCCTTCTTCCGTGCTGTTACTTGCAGCCGGCTGGTCAAAACCATATCCTCTGCTGATCAGCCTGTCCTGACTGATTCCCATCTTAACCAGCTCTTTCACCACAGCTTGCGCCCGTCGCAGGGAGAGGTCTTTATTTACAGCGGCAGTACCCACATTGTCGGTATGTCCTGAAATTTCAAGTTCGACCGTCGGGTTGTCTTTCATTAACCGGTATATTTTCTCAATCTCAATCATAGATTCCGGCCGTAAAGTCGCTTTATTAAAGTCGAAGAATATGTTCTTCAGGACCACGGTCTTATCCACGGCGATCTTATCCAGTACAATCACTCTATTTTGGAAAGGATTCCTGGTATTTTCCTCAATCCGGATCTGGTCACTGTAATAAATATACCCTTCTTTATTTACATTGATGGTATATTCACCGGGTTCCAGTTCGATCGAGAAGCTTCCGGTAACCGGCTCGGAAACGGCCGCCGAAATGAGTTTACCTGAAGAAATGTCGGTTATTTCAACGGTAGCTGATAATGGCAGTCGGCTCTGAGCGTCCAGTACCGTTCCTTTAATACCTGTTTTTTCAGGAGTTTTATTTTGCCTTGCCATCTCTTCCAATATCCGTTGCATATCCCTCATGGCTTTTTCCAGGCTGTCCGCTATACGTGTATCCTGAGGAGGAGCAATCGGGGTAGTGTCTATGGTCTTTTTCGGAGAGAGTTTTCCCAGTTTAACCCGGATACCGATCTTTCCCCTTACCGAGAGCGGATGTATTTTCTCTGTTTGCGTACTGTTGATTACTCCGTTATAATATACGTTCTCCGCGATGAAGGTCCCGGCCTGCTGGGTCGTTCCTTCCACGGGACCGATAAACGGCTGGTCGCCTTTCCTGCTGTTGGTCAGTCCGTAATCGGCGGATACTCCGAGAGTCAAATCCACGCGCCGGGAAAGTCCGAACAGGAATCCCGCCTCTCCGGCCACGGCAAAGCCGGTCCTGATCTCATTATCTCCCGCCCAAAGACGTTCTCCGTTTGTCCCGTATCCATGCTGAGGTAATTCCACACTCAAACCTTCTTCTCCAAGCGGCAAATTCCAGTCCGGATAAAAAGCAGACAAAGTTACACTTCCGTCTCCTCTCTCATAAGTAGATTTTAACGGTATCTGGACTTTAAATCCAAGTCCCAGGTAAAATCCGTGTTTTTGTTTTTCCCCGAATTTATACTGGTAGTTGGCCATTAACGGTATTTCGAGAAAAGTGGTTTTCTGGTTCTCTTTCCAGTCACGTAAACGGATCTTGAGGTCGTACCTGTCGTTTTCGTCATCGATCTGGTTATTAAAGATGAAAGATTTATCTCCGTAATGGCTTTGGGTGTTGAATACGAATAATTCCGCGCCTGTGGAAATTCCCCAATGACGGTTGAAAAAATATTGCACTCCCAGAGATCCGCCATAACCCAAACGTCCGCGGTTGTTCCCTTCATCGAGTTTGTAGGTGTATTTGGTCCAGCCGGCTCCACCGTCCAGGGTTAAATGCAGGCCTTTTTCCTGTGCTTGTACTCCCAGAAGTCCTAAGGACAAAAATAGTACAAAAAGTATCTTCTTCATAATATTATCTTTTAAGTCTTTCCGGGATCATGAGGCTCATCCCGGAAAGCATTTTATTTTCCTGATTTATCATTATTAATTAGCTATGATCACTTTCATGGTTACCATTTCACCTTGCGCCGTAGTGACACGGACCATATAGGTTCCCCAGGTACTGATCCTTACTTTTTGTTTTACGGATTCCATAGTCAACCTCAATACGGATCTTCCCGTCATATCGAATATCTCCAACCGGGTATTTCCTACTTCGTCCGCTTCAATAAAGCGGCTTACATCCACAATGAATTCCTGGTCTTTGGAAGCGGGGTTGGGATAAACCGTTACCTCGCGGTTCCGGTTGCCGGAAGATTGCGCGGTGTAAGGACAACTCATCGCCTGTGAACCGTCGGCATACGTTACCAGCACAGAATAGGTGCCGTCGAGACCGCCGTTTTCCACGTAAGACTGGTAGTTGCCGTTCACGGAAACAGGCCTTCCGTTTTTATACCATTGGTAAGCAGTAAATTGCTCCGGATTATTGGAGATGAAAATTACATCATTCCATTTGGTGAGCAGGTGCAGATCGCTTTTGTTCACTTCCGCGGTTTCACTTGTTACCGTACCGCATTCATTGGTTATGATCACGTAATAATTTCCATAGGAATTTTCGTCGCTTTCCGTTACGGAATATGTAGCGGAAGTGGCTCCCGTAATGAGATCGCCATTCCTGTACCACTGGTAAGTCAGGTTGTTACCTGTTGCCGATACGGATAAGGTAAAACCGTCGGAGTTACATACTTCAACAGATTGAGGTTGTCCGTCGATTTGTGCTTTGCCGTTAATATGGATTACAAACGGATAAACATAAGTGTTTTCGCAAACTCCTGTCATATTTATACGGAGGGTAGCGCTGTAATTTTGTACGATCAGATTTTCCGGTAATGAAATCCCGATCTGGTCGCCGCTCAGGAGAATATTATTCACGTTTACAAAGCCGGCTAAAAGCGCACTTTCGCTGAATTCGATGCTGTATCTCAATTCCGCTTCTCCGGGAATAAAACCGGTAGTGAGATTTAAAACCGCTTCCGATTCTTCCTGACATGCGTATACAGCCGCATCGATGGTGATCTCAGGTGCGGGATTTACCCGGATAATTACCGTATCCCTGGTATTGCAATTCCCGTCCGTCAACTCAATAATATATTTTACTTTAATCGTCGAATCGGTGCTATTTTGTAATAATTCGGTGATATTCGCGCCGGTTCCGTGATTTTCATTTCCATTGTTTATACCTCCGACTCCCGGCCTGAACCAGGTGAAACCGGTGTTGGGCAGGTTGCTTGTAGCCGTATAATTGAAATTCGTATTGGAACACATCTGTCCCATATCCCTGGCGCTGGTCATGACCAGTTTAGGATATACCGTGATGTTGAAACGAACAGTATTTCCCTGACAGGTTCCGCTGACGGGCGTTACGTCAATAAAAGCAGTTAACGGATTAGAAGTATTGTTTACTGTGGTAAAAGCAGGAATAGAATCTGTTCCCGAAGATACCGGTAAACCGATATTGTCGCCGCTTTGTACCCAATAATAAGTAATTCCCGGTTCATCGCCCAGCGATTGAGCAGGAACTTTTTCATCCGCGCAATAGATAACATTGGAGATGTTACCCATTACCGGTTTGGCATTCACGGTAATATATTCACCATTACTAATACTTACGCCGCAAAGGGTATTGAGACTATATTGCAGTAATTTACCGTTATCTGATATCCTTATCGGCTGTGTAACGGGATTAAAGACGAAACCCTCGAGTAACCAGGTCCCTTCAACCGGCGCATTACCGTTCCAAGTAATATCCGGTATCATCACCTGTAAATAATCACCTTCACATACTGCATTAACAGGCCTGTCCGTAATACGGGGTTTGTCCAGTACTTTTACGGTCTGGGTAATATTGGATTGCGTGCCGCCGGGGGTTTCGGTAACCCATAGTGTTACGTTGTAAGTTCCCGGTTGCGTATAAGTATGGATCGGATGTTGCGTGGTGGCCGTAGTCCCGTCGTCAAAATCCCAGTACCATGAACTTATGGCATAGCCAGATGTGGTAATACGGCTTAAATCGCGGAAGATGAATTCATTTTCCGCAAGACATTGTACATTTTCATTGATGCTGAACCTGGCTTCCAGATCGGTAACCGTGCTGATCGCGATCGGGCGGCTTACCACTACTTCACAACCGTCGGCGGAAGTAACTTTCAGGGTAACCAGATATGTTCCGGATAAACCGTAGGTATGTTCGGGATTTTGCACATGACTTGCGGGAGATCCGTCACCGAAGTTCCAGCTCCAGCTTATAGCATTATCCGAAGACTCATCCATAAACTGGATCGTGCCGGGTCCGCTTACGTGTACACTAAAATCTGCGGTAAGAGTAGGATACACCGTTACGGTTGCCGTGTCGGTATTGCCGATACAAACTACCCCATTATACCAATATTCCGGAGTTATTACGATATGCGCCGTTACCGGTTGTGAGTTCTCATTCACTGCCGTAAAAGAAGGAATTACATCGCTGGAATAATTGGTCAGACCGATATTCCGGTCCACGCTCCATCTGTATAATGTCGCTACTCCGTCGAAAGAAACAGGCAGGGTAGTTTCACCCGCACATACGATCTGTTCCTTATTGGCTACGGTAAAGATCTGCGGTGTCGGATTTGTTCCGATCCTTACAGCCCCGTAATGGGTTTGTTTGCTTGCACCGGTCGCGTCGACAATATTAGAAATTGTGTAAGTGGTATATTGAGGTACCCGGGATAAATTTTCGGGGATTTCCACAGCAATATTTACCGGTAATAATTCCAGTGAAGTGATGACGGTATCTATGGAGAAAGTTCCCATGTCGTCACTGATGGTCACGGTCCAGGGTGCCTCGCCGCCCATAATGTAGGATAATTGCACCAATTCCGTATCTCCGCCGCCCGGAACATTACATTTTACAATATCTTTTCCTGTTATAATACCGGTAGGTAGCCCTCCTACCTGCGCGGGAATGACAACTACGGTCTCACAACCGTGTTCATTAACGGAAGTGTAAACGATCTCAGTGTTGCCAACCCGTTTTCCGGTCACCCGTAATTCATAATTTACCAGAACTGCATCCACAATAGCCGGATCTCTGACGAGAATAGTTTTGGCCCCTGGATTCATATTGGTATTATTATCCGTAATGATCACGGTAACGGAAGAACCTACAATGGTGTATGCTCCGGCAGGTATTACTCCTACCACAGGAGGCGTGCTCAGATATACATTGATTGGAGTAAGTCCGCTGGTACAACCGGTAACCGGATTTACGGCTTTTACATAATATACGGTATATTGTGCCGGAAGCGATAGTGATTCGGGATGGGTTATTTCAGTAATTCCCATGTCACTATAATAAATGTAATTTAAATTCGGTTCTTCCGTCACGACCTGGGTTAAATCAAAGGTTAACGCATCCTCGCAGGCATAAATATCGTCCGTCACAACAGGTGAACCGGGAGGTATATTGTAATGGGCTTCGATAGCCGTACGTTTACTTTCACAATCTCCGGTACGGTTTACCGCATAATATATGGTCGGTATCGTAGTCAATGCCGTAGAAGAAGAAAGTATATTGCCATTTGTCGGGGCATCATACCAGGTGATCCCGCTTCCGGTGATATGCAAATCGGCAAGAGTAATATTTTCTCCGCAGAAACTTTGGGGAGAAGGGGCCACAGGTCCTTCCGGAGTGCCGAATTGGATCTGAACGGGTGTGCGTGTCGTACTTTCACATACGCCTGCCCGTTGGGCCGCATAATATGTTACCGGCGCCAATAAAGTGGCATGAGATAGCGGCGTGTTTCCTGTAGGTGTCGCATACCATATAATCTGGTTGTTGGGAACCACTATATTGCTCAACATGGCTCCTTGACAGAATACTTGTGGAGATGTAATTACCGGTGCATTAATGTTATCGGATATATATATTAACACAGCGGTCCTTTCCGTACTTTCGCAGGTACCGGCGCGGGTAGCGGCATAATAGGTCGTACCGTTGACCACAAAAGTATTCGGAGGTAAAGCCGTACCGATTTCGTCATACCATGCGATGTTGCTTCCGTCAGTGCCTATATCCGCAAGCGTAGCATTATGGCAGAGCGTTTGCGGTGAAGCGATATCGGGGGCGGGTATCTCATATTCATCGGTAATGATGACTTTTACCGCCGTACGGTTCTGACTTTCACATATTGCCGAATGTTGCGCTGCGTAATAAATACGACCGTCTATTAAGATTTCGTTTTCAGCCAATAAGTTGCCGTTAACCGGTGCATCATACCATCTTATTGCCGTACCGATAGCCATTAAGTCTGATACTTGTGATCCTTCGCAAAATAATTGCGGACTTGAGGCGAAGGGAGCGGACAGACCGCTTTCCAGGTGCACCGTAACCGCCGTGGCATTACTTTCGCACCCGTCCTCAACGGCCTTTGCGTAATAAGTCTGCCCATCAACCAAAGGTGTGGACGGATCAAGCAATACATTGAGTGAATTATACCATAGCAGGCTGCTGTTGGGTCCTACAAAAGCGACCAGATCACTGACCAGAGCGTTTTCACAAAACACCTGTTCGCTTATGGCTATAGGTTGTGCCGGCTGTTGACAGGCGGCCTTGGTAGTAAATTCAGTTTTATCCCCGACCAGGATGTAAGGATCAGAGGTTTGAAACGCATATTGCATAACCGACCAGGCATAATACCGGGTACTATCTTCAAGATTTCTTATGGTTTCCACATAATCGGATGTCCTGTCCGGAGTTGTGTTCGCGTTCCATACAATATAAAATGTTTTACCGGCACGGTCAAAAATACCGGCTGAGATTTCCGGACTGCTCGGGAAATTATAATCCGTATCGTTAATATTGAGTTGATCGGAGATCCCTTTTACGGTCATGTTCACATCTTCTTTACTGTATATAAAGCCACGATACGCGACAGAGTCAAAATCCAGCTTCCCTGTTTGGGTTGCGGAATTACGTCCGCTTACCACTATATCGGAAGCCGGGGAAAATGTTCCCCTGGTAATATTCCCCTTAAGGTCCACCGTATCGGATCCGATTGTCGCAGGCAAAAGAGTCGTAACAGAAGACGGGGAACGATATGAAAAAAGGTCCTGGTTGTGATAGTATTTTTCAGAAGCTCCCCCCGGTGCGAAAGTTACGAAAACTCCCCGATAACTCCATGAAGAAAAAGATCTTGGAATGTTCTGGTTATTATGATAACCAATATCCGAAGTTTTTAACGGTTCTCCAGTAATTTTTTTCCGGAAGAAAACGGAATAAACGGGGATCATTTTTCCTGCCGGTACCCGGATTACTCTTGAGGAAGAGGTATTGGATGTTCCGATAGCCGTATTTAATGACCTCATTCCTGCAGCCGGTCCGGCCGGAATGATTTTATGGTTCATAACCTGTGTGGAGAAAGTGGGATTGGTTGCTAAAAAAGCACTGTCCATCTGTATTACCGGCGATCCTAAGTCGGAAGGATTAAGGCCGATAGGTATATCACGGGCAAAGGTATGATCCGTTAGAACCAATGCGTCAGGCTGGTAAACCAGCTCAAATCCGTATCCGTCTGCCAGGATCTCACCGATCGCCATGACCTGCAGAGTTACGTGGTTTTCCGTTTCGATGATAGTCACCGCCATACGGGAATCAGAGCTTCCTATAACTTCGCCCTGGGCACCGTAATAAATGGTTTGTGCTGTCGCAACGAAGGGAACCAGGTGGAATAAAACCCCTATTAATACGAGGCTTATTCCTTTTACCATAGATAATCTAAAATATTTTATTTTCATCATCGTATATTTTTAGCTTTACTGTTTCTTAATAGAGTTGCAACCAATCCATGGTTTCCTGATAGATTTCGATACTGGCTCCTATATTGGACATGATGATTGAATTATCGCGGAGAAAATCAATGATTCCGTCTCCGTTAAAATCAAATCCGGGATCGTATTTCGGATTATCCTGCTCGGTACCGATCATCGAAGATTTCGTATTAAGTTTAGATACGTCAAATAAGTTTACTTCGTGGTTATCATCCACGTCTCCGGGTAATATTTCCCTGTGTCCAAGGGAACCGTCGCTGTTGATGGTAATTTTACCCCATCTTACAATGAATCCCTTACGCCTGATCTCGATGATATAATCTCCTTCCGCAACATTTTCGAACACATATAAACCGATAGGAGAGTTCGGGAGATCACCTAATCCCGTAAGAGGAGTGTTGTCCACTGCTCCCTGTGTTTTACCGATTTGAGTCCAGTCTATCGGTAATCCGGGATTGGTCTGCACATTGATGCTGCCCGGATTTTTGGGCGTTCCGGGTACGAATATTGTCCCGTCGTAATTTTTGGCACGGACAGTATGTACAGGTATGCTGCTCAGGAGATAGTCAATAGGATCACCTCCGTCTGCCGGGGGAACATTGTATAATTTTACGGTTACCGGGAACAGATTGTTAAAATCCGGATCACTTTCGTTGACAAACGGGAAAACGGTGCCCATTACGGTATGGCAATTAAATGTTATGGTCACAGCCGTCCGCGCTCCTGAACAACCTGCCGAAGTTTGGGCGGCATAATAGGTTGTATTCTCTGCCAGAGGAGTGTTTAACGGAAGAGGCGTAGTGCTGGTTTCCGATGCATACCATACGATACCCCCACCTGTGATCATAAGATCCGCCAAAGTGTTGTTTTGGTTACAAACCGCCTGATTCGGAGGTGCAATAGGAGCGGGGGGCGCATCCAATATAATAGATACCGGAGTCCTGGTGTCGCTTTCGCATTCACCAGTTCTCTGCGCGGCATAATAAGTACCTTCAACCAGTACGGTTCCTGCCGGAAGCGGATTACCTCCGGAAGCAGCAGTATACCAAATAATGTGGGTATTGGGAACCGCGATATTTGCTATGGTTGCTCCAGGACAAAAATGTTGAGGACTGGTGATAACGGGAGCGGATGGTAATACATCGGTAATGGTTATTTCTACTTCGGTCCGTAATATACTGATACAACTACCGCCTGCGCTTTTAGCGGCGTAGTAGGAATTTCCGTTTACCAAAGGTGTTGTCAAAGGTAATTGGTTTCCGTACATCGGAGCGTCATACCATATAATATTATCATAAGCATTCGGTAGCAGGATATCCGCGATTGTAGCGGATCCGCAGAAATTTTGCGGACTGGTTATACGCGGCGCGTCTACCACCACATTGTCATCGATGAATACTTTAACAGCGGTTCTTGTCGCACTTTCGCAAACACCGGTACTTTGGGTAGCATAATAAACCGTTCCGTCAATTAATGCCGTAGCCGGATCCAAAGCGATACCGCCGTTAGGTGTGAGGTACCATTTTATATTAATACCGTTGGCTTCCAGATTTGCCACAGTAGCGCCATCGCAGAAAGTTTGGGGTGTCGTGGCAACGGGAGAGGTGATTTTTCTTTCCTGTTCCACTACGATTTTAGTATCTTCAAAAGTACAGTCTTCAGCGTCTTTAACGATTATGCTGTAGCTGCCCTGTGCGACACCGGTTATGGTAAAAGTATCCTCACCTGCCGGAAAATCTATCCAATTCCGCCCGTCAATGCAATATTTGAAATCCGGGACTCCGCCGTTAACGTGAAGCGTGATGCTTCCGGGTGTTCCGTCACATTGTATGTTCGTAACCGTAGCGGTAAAAGACAGGGTATTATCTCCGATATTATTGATAATTTGCCGGTCTGTTGCATAACATCCTGTTGCGTCAATAATTCTCCATGAATGATTTCCTGCGGAAAGGTTATTGATGATGATAGTATTGCCGGTAGCTATTCTCATTACGCCGCCGTCAATCTGGTATTGGTAGGGAGGAGTTCCGTCGACATGTAGGGTAAATGAACCCGAGGTTTCACCGCATTCGGTATGGACAACATTATCTACATAGGCATTTAATCCTCCGTTATTCGCATGAATGATGAATTCCCCGCTGCTGGCAACACAGTCGTCGTCATCTATCACATCCAATACATATAGTCCCGGTTTAAGATTGTCGATCACTCCTGCAACAGGTGTCTTTTCTTCCCCGTTGAGAATATATTTATACGGTTCTTTTCCTCCTGTAACATATACGGTTAAAGAGCCATCTTCAACTCCACATTCGGAAGCATTTTCAGTCGTAATATCCAGGTGCATATCGCTATTGAGCGATTGCAAAGTAATTGCCTCACTAATAGCGCTTCCGCAAGCCGGAGCGACAGAATCACGTATGGTCACCCGGTAGGTTCCCGCACCCAGGTTCCTGATAATGCCGTCAGCCGGGAAACTTCTGTATACAGTACTGTCGTTGAGCACATATTCGTACTTCCCGCTGCCGCCTGTTACGGCCAATTCGATACTTCCCGTAAATTCACCGCACTCAGGCTGATCCTTCACTTTAATTGTTCCGGTCATGATACTACCGGTATAGTCACTTTTAATCACCAGGTTCCGGTATTCGTATGTGCAATTATCGGCATCCATCACTATGATATCATAACTTCCCTGCGCTATTTCAGGTATAGTGACCGTAGTTGCATTTACAGCGAAATTTTCCCAATTTTGTCCGTTATCCAGACTATATTTATAGGATGGAGTTCCTCCCGTTACCGTAATGGTTATCGTCCCTCCGGTAGTTCCTTCGCACTGGGCATCGGTTCCTTTAGCCGTAAAAGCCAGGTTATTACTTCCTGTATTGTTAATGATTTGCCGGTCCTGTGCATAGCAACCTGTGGAATCGGTTACTTTCCAGGTATGGCTTCCTGCCGTCAGGTTGTCAATTTTTATGATGTGGCTGTTTGTAGTCTTCACCACGCCACCGTCGATCTGGTATTGGAAAGGAGCGGTTCCGTTGACGGTTAACGTAAAAGTACCGTTTCTTTCGCCGCATATGGTTTCGGATACGTCGCTTACGGCAACATCGAGTCCTCCGTTACCTGCTTCGATCATGATTTCTCCGCTACTGATCAGGCATTGATCGTCATCTATCACATCCAGTACATATACGCCCGGTTTAAGCTGGTCGATTATTCCTGCAACGGGAGTTTTTTCTTCCCCGTTCAGGATATATTTATACGGAGCGCTTCCTCCGGTAACGGTTACTTCCAATGAACCGTCTTCTTCTCCGCAGGCAGTCGCATTATTGATGGTAATATTGATATTCATGTCGCTGTCCAGCGCCTTCAGCGTAATGGCTTCACTGACTGCATTCCCGCAAGCCGGTGCCACGGAGTCGCGTACGGTAACCCGGTAAGTTCCCGCACCCAGGTTCCTGATGATGCCGTCGGCCGGGAAATTTCTGTATACCGTACTATCGTTAAGTACATATTGATAGCTTCCGCTTCCGCCCGTTACGCTTAATTCGATACTTCCCGTAGGTTCATCGCAACCGGGCTGACTGTTTATTTTGATCGTCCCCGCTATGATATTACCTGTATAATCACTTTTGATCATCAGATTTCTGTATTCATACGTACAATTGTCGGCATCCATCACTATGATATCATAACTTCCCTGCGCTATTTCAGGTATGGTAATCGTGGTGGCATTTACAGCGAAATTTTCCCAGTTTCTTCCATTATCCAGGCTATATTTATAGGATGGAGTTCCTCCCGTTACCGTAATGGTGATCGTTCCTCCGGTTGTTCCTTCGCACTGGGCATTGGTTCCTTCAGCTGTAAAAGCGAGGGTATTTGATCCTGTATTGTTAATGATTTGCCGGTCCTGGGCATAACAACCTGTAGAATCGGTCACTTTCCAGATATGGCTTCCTGCCGTCAGGTTGTCGATTTTTATGATATTGCTGTTTGTGGTCTTCACCACGCCACCGTCGATCTGGTATTGGAAAGGAGCGATCCCGTTCACGGTTAAAGTAAAAGCACCGTTTCTTTCGCCGCATATGGTTTCGGATACGTCACTTACGGCAACATCGAGTCCTCCGTTACCTGCTTCAATCATGATTCCTCCGCTACTGATCAGGCATTCGTCATCATCTATCACATCCAGTACATATACGCCCGGTTTAAGGTTTTTGATAACTCCGTTTTCAGGAATTTTTTCTTCCCCGTTCAGGATATATTTATACGGAGCGCTTCCTCCGGTAACGGT
>ERZ809224.550-NODE-550-length-34652-cov-9.534410_pt1 | contig 34652 bp, 37 predicted proteins | sample MGYA00520513_ERZ809224 | MGnify/ENA primary metagenome ERZ809224 (study PRJEB31576, sample SAMEA3212658) | Homo sapiens | biome: human-gut; feature: human gut; material: fecal | place: Sweden | collected 2012 ... | reverse complement strand
GAGGCGGTGCCCGTGGTCCATAAGGTTGCCGAGCCCAGCGACGGCGGGCCGAAGCTGACCCGGGTGTCCATCATCACAAACCAGTCCCGGTTCGCCCAGCTCCAGGACGCATTGGAGAAGCTGGGAGTCACGGGGATGACGGTGAGCAATGTGTTCGGCTATGGCGCGCAAAAGGGTCACCAGACCTACTACCGGGGTGCTCCTGTGGAGGCCCGGCTGCTGCCCAAGGTGAAAATCGACGTGGTGGTCAGCAAGATCCCCACTCAGGTGCTGGTGGACGCGGCCAAACAGGCGCTGTACACCGGTAAGGTGGGGGACGGTAAGATCTTCGTCTATGACGTGGAACAGGTGGTGAAGGTGCGTACCGGAGAGACCGGATACGACGCGCTTCAGGATGAGACCTGAGATATTTCCGGTTCTTATAAGGCAAGTGGGAAACAGTTTCGTGCTGTTTCCCACTTGCCTTATAAATACAGAATTTAGCTTGGCAGGCTATGAAAGGCCCTGCGCTATTTTTTGAAGTCGCTCTGAGTCTGACAGGGATAGTGAGCCATACCTGGTTTTGAGAATGCCCTTTTGACTGAGCTGCCCCAAAATCCGGCTGACAGTTACTCGGCTGACCCCCACGGCCTGACCGATTTCCTCATGGGTACAGTGGAGCAGCCCCTGCCCGTCCTTGGGCTGGTCGAGAAGATAGCGGGCAACCCGCTGCTGAGCAGGCAGGGAGGCGTTACCCACATGGTGGGAGAGAATGCGCACTGTTCTGGCAAGATACTGCAGCATGGGCTGGGCCAGCTCCGGATGTCGCAGGAAGATCCCATCCAGCTGCCTCTGGTTCACGGAATAGACCAAACTCTCCTCCACCGCCATGGCGGAGGACACCCGGGGACAATTGTCGAAAAAGGACGCCTCTCCCATCAGGTCACCGGATCGGTGGATGGTCAGCACCCGCTCCTCGCCGGAATCCAGGCTGATAAAGCTGCGGACCTCTCCCTGCTGCAGATAGTAGAAGCAATCGGGCATCGTACCCTGCAAATAGATCATCTGTCCTGGACCGTATCGCTTAGGCTGACGCCCTTCGCCCAGCAAATCCCAAATGAGCACTGTAACCACCTCCTGTACCAAGATTGTATCATACTTTACATTCTTTTCGCAAGACTTCTGGCATACTGGATTCAATCAATCTGCAGGAAGGAAGGCGATTGCATGGGTATGACCATGACGCAAAAGATCCTGGCCCGGTCCGCGGGGCTGGATCAGGTAGAGGCCGGGCAGCTGATCGAGGGCAAGCTGGACCTGGTTTTGGGCAACGATATCACCACCCCGGTGGCCATCACGGAGTTCCGCAAAGCGGGGCTTACCTCGGTTTTTGACAAGGACAAGATCGCCATTGTGCTGGACCACTCCACGCCTTGTAAGGACATCAAGTCCGCGCAGCTGTGTGCGGTCTGCCGGGAGTTTGCCAGGGAGCACCAGATCACCCACTTCTACGATGTGGGACAGATGGGCATTGAGCACGCGCTGCTCCCGGAAAAGGGGCTGGCCGCTCCTGGTGAGGTGATCATCGGCGCGGATTCCCATACCTGTACCTACGGTGCCTTGGGGGCCTTTTCCACCGGAGTCGGCTCCACCGACATGGCTGCCGGCATGGCTACGGGCCTGGCCTGGTTCAAGGTCCCTAGCGCCATCAAGGTCAAGCTCACCGGTACCTTAGGCCAATATGTGAGCGGCAAGGACGTGATCCTCCACCTGATCGGCCGGATCGGCGTGGATGGAGCCCTGTATCAGTCCCTGGAGTTCTGTGGGGACGGGGTGGCAAGCTTGGACATGGACGATCGGTTCACCATCTGCAACATGGCCATTGAGGCAGGAGCCAAGAACGGGATCTTCCCAGTGGATGAAAAGACCACCGCCTACCTGAAGGGGAGGGTGGACCGCCCGTACACGGCATTTGAGGCCGATCCTGATGCTCCCTATACCCGGGAGATTGAGATCAACCTGTCCCAGCTTCGTCCCACGGTGGCCCTGCCTCATCTGCCCTCCAATACCAAGCCGGTGGACGAGGTGGCGGGCAAGCCCATCCAGCAGGTGGTCATCGGCTCGTGTACCAACGGCCGACTTAAGGACCTACGGGAGGCCGCTGCCATCCTCAGGGGGCGGAAGGTGGCCGACGGGGTGCGGTGTATCGTCATCCCCGCCACCCAGCAGATCTATCTGGATGCCATGGCGGAGGGGCTCATCGCCGACTTCATTCAGGCCGGCGCCGCCGTGTCCACCCCCACCTGCGGCCCCTGCCTGGGAGGACACATGGGGGTGCTCAGCGACAATGAGTGGGCCATTTCCACCACCAACCGGAACTTTGTGGGCCGGATGGGTCCCACCAGCTCCATGATCATCCTGGCCAGTCCCGCTGTGGCGGCGGCCTCCGCCGTCACCGGCGTGGTCACCGACCCGGCTGCCATTTGACGGAGGTGTAAAGGAATGAAAGTTTACAAGTACGGCAACAACGTGGATACCGACGTCATCATCCCGGCCCGCTATCTGAACGCCCCGGATGAGAAGTCCCTGGCCTCCCACTGCATGGAGGACATCGATGCCTCCTTTCCCTCCTCGGTGGAGCCAGGCGACATCGTGGTGGGGGGGAGCAACTTCGGCTGCGGCTCCTCCCGGGAGCATGCCCCTCTGGCCCTAAAAGCCTGCGGGGTGAAGTGCGTGATTGCCAAGAGCTTTGCCCGCATCTTCTACCGGAACGCCATTAACATCGGTTTCCCCATTCTGGAGTGCCCGGAGGCAGTGGACGGCATCTCCCCGGGGGATCAGGTGTCGGTGGATTTTTCCACCGGCGTCATTGCCAATGAGACCACCGGCGCCAAGTTCCAGGCCGCGCCCTTTCCAGAGTTCGTCAACGGTATCATTGCCAGCGGCGGACTGCTGGCATCCCTGAAGGCCAGGGGGGTCGCGAAATGAACTACAAGATCGCACTGATCCGGGGGGACGGCATCGGCCCGGAGATCGTCAACGAGGCGGTGGCCGTCATTAACCGGGTAGGGGAGAAGTTCGGCCACACCTTCCAGTATGTGGACGTGCTCATGGGCGGTTGTGCCACCGACGCGGTGGGTAAGAGCTATCCCGACGGTACGGCGGAGTTGTGCAAGTCCTGCGATGCCGTCCTTCTGGGGGCGGTGGGCGGCCCCAAGTGGGGCAGCGACAAGCCCGCCGAGCAGCGGCCAGAGACGGCTCTGCTGGCTATCCGCAAGGACCTTGGACTCTACGCCAACCTGCGCCCCGCTTCCCTGCGTCCTGCCCTGGCCGACGCCTGCCCCCTGAAGCGGGAGACAGCGGACAAGGGCATTGACCTGCTGGTGATGCGGGAGCTCACCGGCGGCATTTACTTCGGCAAGCGGGAGCGGTACGATACTCCGGACCGGGGGGTGGAGTGCACCGACCTGATGGCCTATTCCGAGATGGAGATCGAGCGCATCGGCCGCCGGGCCTTCGAGATGGCCCGCCTGCGCCGGAAGAAGGTGTCCAGCGTGGACAAGGCCAACGTACTGGAGACCAGCCGCCTGTGGCGGTCGGTGATGCACTGCTTGGCGGAGGAGTACTCCGACGTGGAGTATGAGGACGTGCTGGTGGACAACTGCGCCATGCAGCTGGTTCGGGACCCGGGGCAGTTCGACGTGCTGGTGACGGAAAACATGTTCGGGGATATCCTGTCCGACGAGGCCTCCATGATCACCGGCTCCATCGGCCTGCTGCCCTCCGCCTCCATGGGGGACGGCGCCCCGGCCCTCTACGAGCCCATCCACGGCTCCGCTCCCGACATCGCGGGCCAGGATAAGGCCAATCCCATTGCCACCATCCTGTCCGCGGCTATGATGTTCCGCTACTCCTTCCAGCTGACAGCGGAGGCGGACGCCATCGAGCAGGCTGTGGACCAGGCTCTGGCCGACGGCTGGCGCACCGCCGACATCGCCAAGCCCGGCGAGGCGGTGGTCGGCACCAGAAAGATGGGGCAGGTCATCCGGGAAAAGATTTGAGATAAGATCAAGAGCGGGCGGCGCTAAAAGGCACCGCCCGCTCTTTCACCCGGTTCCGTACCTATGCTCCCGCGCGTAGACCAAAAGCTCAGGCATCCTGATCCAGTACTTTACGCCTCAGTTTTCAAAGATCCACTCCTCCATATAGTCGTTGCACTCATAGTCCAAATAGAAGAGCTTGCCGTTCCGCAGGATAAAGTTGGTGGGGAAGTAGTCTATAACCGTGTCTCGATTCTAACACCGGACAGGGTCTTTTGCAAACCTTTCGCCGGGGCCATGCAGGGGAGAGAACCGGCATAAAAATCCACGTTGCCAACCTGGAAAAAGGATGCTATCATGGATGGTGGTAACCTTCCGCCAAGGCTGCCGATTGATGACTGCCGGGGAGGGCAAGCTTGGAAGGAGACGTCCGGCGGGGCTGACAGGAAGAGCAGAGTAGCCTCGCCGGGAACGTGACTTGTGGAAAAGGAGCTTCAGCTTATGATTTTGGCCGCGGATATCGGGAACACCCGGACCACTTTTGCGCTGTTTACTGAGACGGGGCAGTTGAGTTTCCTGTCTGAACTGGATACAGACCGGAGGATGACCGACGACCAGTGCGCCATTCGGATCCTGGGAGTTTTTCAGCTCTATCGAGCCGATATCGCCCAGGTCAAGGGGGCCATACTGTCCAGCGTCGTGCCGCCAGTCACCGGGATCTACGCCAGGGCCATCCAGCGGCTAACCGGGAACGCGCCCCTAATCGTGGGGCCCGGACTGAAGACCGGGCTGAACATCCGGGCGGATGTGCACAACCAGCTGGGCAGTGACATCGTGGCATCTGCGGTGGCCGCAATGGCGCTGTATCCCACCCCGGTCATTGTTATCAACTCCCATACGGCGGTCTCCTTCTCCTATATCAGCCACTCCGCCTTTGAGGGCTGTGCCATCATGCCCGGCATGGGCATTGCCCTGGAGGCTCTGTCCCAGAACGGGGCTCAGCTTCCCCATATCTCCATGGGCCGGGTGGACAGTCCGCTGGGGCGCAATACGGTGGACTCCATGCGGGCGGGTATTGTCTACGGATACTCCGGTGCTTTTGACCGCGTCATCGAAACCCTGGAGGCTGCCGCCGGCACCCCAGCCGCCAAAGTGGTGGCGACAGGGGAGAAGCTGCCGGAGATCTTCCGCCATTGCCGCCGGGAAATCACCTACGACCATGATCTACTGGTGCATGGTCTGTATCTGCTGTATGGGAGAAATCAACCTAAGGGCCGGCATCATTCCTGACAGGCGGAGATACGTCAATAAAAGTAAACTGTTTCAAGAAACCACCGGACGGCGTGGCCGTCCGGTGGTTTCTTTGTCCCGCCGCAGCCTGGCGGACGGTTTCCGATGAGAGAATGCAATCCTCTGCGAGCATTTGTTTGCAATTTGCATAAAGTGAAGCTGCAAAACACGCCTTTTTTGAAGGGAATAGGCTTGCAATTCTGCAAGTCAAGGCATATAATATGCAAAGTAATTGTTTTGGAGGGATTGCATTGAAAGAGCTTTCGTATCTGGCCTCGCAGGTGCAGGCATCCAGCACCATGGCCATGGACGCGCTGGCCAAACAGATGAAGGCAGACGGTGTGGACGTGATCGGGTTTGGAGCCGGGGAGCCGGACTTTAACACTCCGGACCACATCAAGGCCGCCGCGGTACAGGCCATCGCGGACAATATGACCCGCTATACTCCGGCCTCCGGCACACCGGCGCTGAAACAGGCGGTCTGCGCCCGGATGAAGGCTGATTGTGGCCTGGACTATCAGCCGTCCCAGGTGGTGGTCACCAGCGGCGCTAAGCACTGCGTCTATATCGCACTGCGGGCCCTGGTAAATCCCGGAGACGAGGTGATTCTACCCGCGCCGTTCTGGGTCAGCTATCTGGAGCTGATCAAAATGGTGGGTGCCGAACCGGTGGTAGTTACCGCGGAAGAGACTGCCGACTTCAAGCTGACCGCCAGCCAGCTGCGGGAGGCTATTACTCCGAAGACCAAAGCGATTATTCTCAATAATCCCTCCAATCCCACCGGCATGGTGTACAGCAGGGAGGAGCTGCTGGAGCTGGCCCAGGTGTGCGTGGATCGCGATGTGTATATCATTTCTGACGAGATCTACTACAGCCTGCTCTATGATGAAGTGGAGTTCACTTCTGTAGCCAGTTTGGGGGAGGAGATCAAGAAGCACACCATCCTCATCAATGGCGTCTCCAAGTCCTACGCCATGACGGGCTGGCGGATTGGCTATATCCTTGCGGAGGAGGCGGTGGCCAAGGTAATGAGCAACTATCTCAGCCACTCCACTGGATCTCCTTGTGCCATCTCTCAGGCCGCGTCGGTGGCTGCCCTTACTGGCCCTCAGGAGGAGGTGGAGGTGATGCGCCAGGCATTTGAGGCGCGTAGGAATTATATCGTCAGCCGACTCAATCAGATTGACGGCGTAAGCTGTATCAAACCGGAAGGCGCCTTCTATGTGATGATGAACATTGAGCAGCTGTTAGGCAAGACGATCTGTGGGGAGGCGATCCATTCCAGCGATGACTTCTGCTCCGCCTTCCTGAAGCATGGGCTGGTTGCGACAGTTCCCTGCAGTGGCTTCGGCGCCCCCAATTTCGTGCGCTGGTCCTATGCCACCTCCCTGGAGAATATCCAGAAAGGGCTGGACCGGCTGGAGCAGTTCCTGGCCGGTAAGGAGCAGGACAGGTAATTTTTCCGACCCCCTTGCAAAATGTGACGGTTTTGGTTATACTGAACGTGTAATCTCATATAGCAAGGAGGTTGATCCCAATGGCTCAGATTACAAAGGATACCATTATCGGCGATATTCTCGACATCGCGCCGGATACAGCTCCCATCTTCCTGTCCATCGGTATGCATTGCCTTGGCTGCCCTGCTTCCCGGGGGGAGACGGTTGAGCAGGCCTGTATGGTTCACGGTGTGGACGTGGACGTGCTGGTTGAGAAGCTGAACGCCAGCATTGGCTAATTGGTAAAAGGGGAAAAGAGCGGTATATCCGCTCTTTTCCTTTATCTGAACAGAACGGTGGGTGAGAATCGTGGAGCTGACACCGAGGCTTCGGGCACTGGCGGACCTGGTTTGCCAGGGTGCACGGCTAGCCGATGTGGGGACGGACCATGCCTATCTGCCGGTGTGGCTGCTCCTGCGTGGAAAGATCGACCAGGCTATCGCGGCGGACCTGCGGGAGGGCCCCCTGTCCCGTGCCAGGGAGACCGCGCGGCAATATGGGGTGGAAGACCGAATTTCCTTTCGCCTCTGTGACGGCCTGTCAGCCGTTGGGGAGGACGAGGCGGATACCATCGCCATTGCCGGAATGGGCGGGGATACCATCGCGGCCATTCTGGGCGCGGCCCCGTGGACCCGATCCAAGGCCCTGCTGCTCCAGCCCATGACAGCCCTCCCCAGCCTGCGGCAGTGGCTGCAAAACAACACCTATCGAATCGTGGAGGAGCGGATCGCCCGGGAGGGCGGCCGCCTATATAGCATCTGGACGGTGACCGGCGGAACGATGCCGTCCCTCACCCCGGCGGAGCTCTGGGCAGGCGCGCAACGCACCTCGGATCCGCTGCGGGCAGCCTATCTTGAGATGATGGCAGGCAAGGTAAAGCGCGCCCTGGCCGGGCAGCTGGCCTCCAGGCAGCGGTCGGAGGCTCAGATACAGACCCTCTCTGAGGTTCTGCGCGGCCTGGAAGAGATGCGGAAGGAGCTGTGAGTCATGGCTGTCACGGTAAAAAATGTATATGATTTTCTGCAGGAGAAGGCACCCTTTTCCCTGCAAATGGATTTTGATAACGCCGGGTTCCTAGTGGGACGGGGGGGCCAGACAGTACACCGCATCCTGGTCACCCTGGACATTACCCAGCCGGTGATCCAGGAGGCGAAGGAGCTGTCCGCTCAGCTGATTGTGGCCCACCACCCGGTGATTTGGGGCGGCGTGAAATCCATCACCGACCAGACAGTTGCCGGACACAAACTCCTGGCGCTGATTGAGAACCGGATTGCCGCCATCTGTGCCCACACCAACCTGGACGCGGTGGCGGGCGGAGTCAACGATGCCTTAGCCCTGCGGCTGGGGCTGAGCGAGATTGGCCAGCTGCACCAGGACGGAATTGACGGGCAGGGAAGGCCCTATGGCATTGGCCGGACCGGAGTAGTTCCCCAGCAGAACCTGTACGACTTTGCCCAGGCAGTTAAGAAACTACTGGGCTCCCACGGCATCCGCCTGGTAGACGGAGGACGTCCGGTGCGTAGGGTGGCAGTGGGCGGAGGCGCCTGCGCCAGTATGCTGGAAGACGCCGCCGCCAAGGGCTGCGATACCTTTGTCACCTCAGACGTCAAGTATGACGGCTTTTTGGACGCCAAGGCTATGGGGATCAATCTGATCGACGCGGGCCATTTCCCAACAGAGAACGTAGTATGCCCAGTGCTTCGGGACTGGCTCGCCCGACGGTTTCCCCAGCTGACGGTGGACATTTCCCAGCACCATCACGAGGTATTTTCCTACCTCTGAGGCAGGCGCGCAGGCATGAGTCTCCCCTTCCACTCATAGAGTGAAGGGGAAGGGGGGACGTGCGTTGAAGCGGGAAATCATCCGTATTACGCTTTGCATTTGTTTCGTGGTGGGCATCACTTTGATGGAGGCCAGGCGTATCCTTCCTGCCTCCTCCCTGGGTGGTGAGGAAGACGGTCCAACGCTTATTCTGGATGCAGGTCACGGCGGGGAGGATGGAGGTGCGGTCTCGGCTGCCGGCAACGAGGAAAGCGAAATTAATCTGGACATCGTTCTGAAGTTGGAGTCTCTGATGGCCTTCCTTGGTGTACCAACTGTACTGACGCGCAGAGAGGATATCTCTCTCCATGAGGAGGGCTGCAAAACTCTCAGGGAGAAAAAAACATCAGATCTGAAGCAGCGTGTATCTATTGTAAACGAGACCACGAACGCCATGCTTATCAGTGTACATCAAAATTACTTTACAGATGCTAGATATTCAGGAGCTCAGGTGTTTTTCCATTTGGGAGATGTGAGTCGCCAGTGGGGGAATACCACGCAGCAGGCCCTGCGTCAGGTATTAGATGAGAACAATCAGAGAGAGGCGTCGCTCCTCACAAGCTCAGTCTACCTGTTTGAGCACATCACATGCCCTGCGATTCTGGTGGAGTGCGGCTTCCTCAGCAATGGGGAGGAGGCATCCCTGCTGGTGACAGATGCTTATCAGAGAAAAGTCGCCGTCGCTCTGGCCGGCGCCTATTGCCAGGAGCTGCGGCTACTGAACTACGTGGGAGGAACCTGAAGTGGCAAAAACCAAGACCATGTTTTTCTGTACGGAGTGCGGAAATGAAACGCCCAAGTGGCTGGGGAGATGTCCTGCCTGCGGGGCTTGGAACACAGTGGTGGAACGGCCTGCTCCCTCGGAAAGCCGGAAGAGGGGAGGGGCGCCTGCTGTTTCCGGAACTCTGCGACGGCCGCAGGCGCTGCCGGATGTGGAGGCAGCGGATGAGTTGCGCTTTCACACAGGCATGGATGAACTGGACCGGGTACTGGGCGGCGGTGCTGTAAAGGGCTCTCTGGTTCTGGTAGGAGGAGCACCAGGCATTGGAAAGTCCACTTTGATGCTCCAGATCTGTGATAACTTATGCCGTTTCGCCAAGGTGCTCTATGTATCGGGAGAGGAATCAGAACGGCAGATCAAGCTGCGCGCCCAACGGCTTGGGATTATGGGGACAGACCTTTACCTGTACTCGGAGACCAGTCTGGAGGAGATCATCTCCGCAGTAGAAGCGCAGCGACCAGATATCCTAATCGTGGATTCCATCCAGACCATCTACAATTCTGAATCTACCTCATCGCCCGGCAGTGTGGCCCAGGTGAAGGAGTGCACTATGGCCCTGATGCAGTTGGCGAAAGGACATGGCATTACAATATTTGTGGTAGGGCATATCAATAAGGAAGGCTCTCTGGCCGGGCCAAAGGTGCTGGAACACATCGTGGACTGTGTGCTCCATTTCGAGGGAGACGAGCATAGCTCCTACCGGATCCTCCGGGCGGCTAAGAACCGATTCGGCGCCACCAATGAGATTGGGGTGTTTGAGATGGGAGATCAAGGGCTGACAGAGGTCCCTAATCCCTCTGAGGCCCTGCTGTCCGGTCGGCCGAAGGATACCCCAGGCTCCTGTGTAACCTGTGTGATGGAGGGCGTGCGGCCAGTGCTGGCGGAGGTCCAGGCGTTGGTGACGCCCTCCGCCTATGGAAATTCCCGCCGCTCCAGCAACGGCTTTGACTACAACCGTGCCGTGATGCTCAATGCTGTACTGGAGAAGCGGGGTGGATTGACCCTCTCTAATTGTGATTTTTATGTCAATGTCATTGGTGGGCTCACTGTGAATGAGCCAGCGGCCGATCTGGCCCTGATCATCGCCCTTGCTTCCAGCTTTCGGGACAAGCCCGTGCCCTACGACCTGGCAGCGGTAGGGGAGGTGGGCCTGACCGGCGAGCTGCGGGCGGTCCACGCCTTGGGCCAGCGACTGTCTGAGGTTCGTCGCCTAGGATTCACCAAATGTTTGGTTCCAGCCAAGGGCAGTGGAAAGTTAGAGGCTCCGGAAGGGCTTAGTTTAATCCGGATCACGAACATCCGCGAGGCCATTGCTGTATTGATTTGAGCGTGGGGTAAAGTTTAGGCACTGATCATTAGGGCTGGCCAAGCCTGCGGCGCTTGACGCCCGTTCAAGCGTGCACAGACCATCCCGCTGGTACAGACAGCTTTGCGTACATGGAATTAAACTCATAAAAAATTTCTCCCTTCTCCTTGCGGGTAGTTTGGGCGGAAGGGAACGGGAATATGCGGTCCTGTGATATCCAGAAAGAAATCCTACCAGGAGGGAGGTTAATCGGTGAAAACACTCAACTGAACAAAATAAAAATTTTGTTCAGTTGGGAAGGGGTAATCCATGTCGGAGACCTCTTTTTCGGCCGGTCTGCCGCTGCCGGCTGACCAAACCTCACCGACTCTGTTTATGGACTATCGTACACAGGCGCCACCCATCCTTCGGGATTTTTTAACCTATCATGAGACGATCCAGGGCCATTCCCGCAAAACGGTCGATGAGTATTTTTTGGATCTTCGCACGTTCTTTCGCTATATCAAGCTGGAAAAAGGTCTCGTCTCCCGCGATATGCCTTTTGAGGAAATTTCCATTGACGATGTTGACCTGGACCTGATCCGGTCTGTGGGTCTGGCCGACGTCTATTCCTATCTGAGCTTTCTCAGCCGTGATCGCGTGAAGAATCCAAAGGATCCCTACTCCAGGCACGGCTTGCTGGCCTCCACCCGGGCCCGCAAGGTAGCCACCATCCGCTCCTTCTATAAGTATCTGGTCAGCAAGGCTAAGGTGCTGGAAGAAAATCCCGTTCAGGAACTGGATTCTCCGAGGCAGCGCCAAACCTTGCCCCGGTTTCTCACCCTGGACGAGAGCATCCAGCTTCTGGACAGCATTGACGGGGACAACGCGGAGCGGGATCTGTGTATCATCACCTTGTTTTTAAACTGCGGTATCCGGATCTCCGAGTTGGTAGGCCTGAATCTGTCTGATGTTCAGGGGGATCGCCTGCGGGTGCTGGGCAAGGGAAACAAGGAGCGGGTTGTATTTCTGAACGCGGCCTGTCAGAACGCCATTGAGGATTGGCTGGAAGTCCGTTCCCACTCCGGTGCGGCGGACCCCAACGCCCTGTTCATCACCAGGAAGCATACCCGGGTCACCAAGTCCGGCATTCACTACATGATCAAACAACGTCTGACAGCCGCCGGATTAGACAGCAGCAAATATTCCGCCCATAAACTGCGGCATACAGCAGCCACGCTAATGCTGCAGAATGGCGTGGACGTGCGCACACTGCAGGAAGTACTGGGCCATGAGCATTTGAATACCACACAAATCTACACCCATGTGGATAGCGATTCTCTTCGCACCGCAGCCCAAGCCAATCCCCTGGGAAATCTCAGCACAAAACGCAGGGGCCGTCCCCGGAAAAAGTCCGGGGACGGTGGCGGCCCAGAGGACTGACCGGCCTTACACTGCTACCTCCTCCTCCGGGGTCGGCGTGTCCGCCTCCGGGCTCGACTGGAGCTCTTCCTCCTGCGGAGTGAGCTGGCTCTCCAATAATGGTTCGCCTCCATTTTCCGGGGTGGGCGCCACTGCCCCCAAAATATGTAGGTAGCGCATTTCGACAACCTTTTCGTAGCTGTCCAGCGGCCGGTTGTCGGCATCGTTGGAATGGGCAGCCACGAGGATGTTGTCCAGCCTGGGTGGGAAACCTACCGATACAACAACGGGAGTATGGGCAAATATCTCTCCGCTGGTCTCAAACCGGATCTGGACGAAATCTCCGGGCCGAAGCAGGCTGATGGGAACGGGGATGCCGAAGGGCCCTGCCGTCCGCTCTTGCCTGGTCATAAAGTCCCAGAAGAACGGGACGCCGGTCCAGGCCGCCGCCCGCTGCTCCGCGCTGATATAGTACCAGCCGAACTCCGGGGTATAGTTCATGACGCCCACGCCGGCATACAGGCACTGGGAGGCAAAATTCGTACAATCTCCGCCCAGTTGGCTGAAATCATAGAAAGCCGGATTTCGCCGGAACGCCCACTCGTGGGCATAATTTACCGCAGCACGCCGGTTATATGGGATCAGTTGAATCATTGTCATCAGCTCCTCCCTGCCAATTTATGCAGGAAGATAGGTGCGCACCACTTTTTCCGTTCCAAGACGGAAAAAACTGTGGGAGCTATTGCTTTTTCCTAGCATGAATGTTAAAATCATGACGCATAGAAACTTTTCTCTGAACTTTTTATTTGTAAGGAGTTGAACAACAATGCCACTGGTCACTACTACCGAGATGTTCAAGAAGGCTTATGACGGCGGATACGCCATCGGCGCTTTCAACGTCAACAACATGGAGATCGTGCAGGGCATCACTGAGGCCGCGAAAGAAGTCAACGCTCCCCTGATCCTTCAGGTTTCCAAGGGAGCACGGGCCTACGCCAACCATACCTACCTGATCAAGCTGGTAGAGGCTGCCATCATCGAGACCGGCCTGCCTATCTGCCTCCATCTGGACCACGGCGATACCTTTGAACTGTGCAAGAGCTGCATTGACGGCGGCTTCACCTCCGTAATGATCGACGCTTCCTCCAAGCCCTTTGCTGAGAATATCGAGCTCACCCGCAAGGTGGTGGAGTATGCCCACGACCACGGCGTCGTGGTGGAGGCCGAGCTGGGTGCTCTGGCCGGCATTGAGGATGACGTCAAGGTTTCCGCCGAGGAGTCTCACTATACCCGGCCCGAAGAGGTGGAGGAGTTCGTCTCCAAGACCGGATGCGATTCCCTGGCCATCGCCATCGGCACCAGCCACGGTGCCTACAAATTCACTGCCGATCAGTGCACCCGCAATGAGAAGGGCGAGCTGGTACCCCCTCCCCTGCGCTTTGACATCCTGGAGGACGTCTCCCGCCGCCTGCCCGGCTTCCCCATCGTGCTCCACGGATCCTCCAGCGTGCCCCAGGAGTATGTGAAGATGGTCAACGAGAACGGCGGCAAGATGCCCGATGCTGTGGGCATCCCCGAAGACCAGCTGCGCAAGGCCGCCTCCATGTCCGTGTGCAAGATCAACATCGACTCCGATCTGCGCCTGGCCATGACCGGCACCATCCGCAAGTTCTTCCACGATCATCCCGATAAGTTTGATCCCCGGGAGTATCTGAAGCCCGCCCGCGCCAACATCAAGGAGCTGGTGAAGCACAAGCTGATCGACGTGCTGGGCTGCGACGGCAAAGCCTGAGACGGCACACCGACCGAAACCGCATAGAATCGCGCTTCCGCTGGTACGGTCCTCCGCGCCAGCGGAAGCGCCTGTCTGGTCCTGAGAATGGAAACCTAAATAAAAGGAGAACGATTGAAATGGCTCAACTGAAAGGCGCCTGTATCATCGGGCAGTCCGGCGGACCCACTTCCGTCATCAATGCCAGCGCGTACGGCGTGATCCGCACCGCGCTGGACAATCCCAACATCACCGCCGTCTACGGCGCGGCCCATGGCATCAAGGGCGTGCTGAACGACCAGCTCTACGACATGGGCGAGGAGGACGAGAAGGAGCTGGAGTTCCTGCTGAACACCCCCTCCTCCGAGCTGGGATCCTGCCGCTATAAGATCGCCGACCCCGATGTGGACGATACCGACTACAAGCGCATCCTGGAAATCTTCAAGAAGTATGACGTGCGCTACTTTTTCTACAACGGCGGCAACGACTCCATGGACACCTGCTCTAAGATCAGCCGCTACATGGCAAAGTCCGGCTATGAATGCCGCGTGATGGGCGTGCCCAAGACCATCGACAATGACCTGTATGGCACCGACCATTGCCCCGGGTTCGCCTCCGCCGCCAAGTACATCGCCTCGTCCTGCGCCGAGGTCTATAAGGACGCCCGGGTGTACGACACCGGTATGGTGACCATCATCGAGATCATGGGCCGTCACGCTGGCTGGCTGGCTGGAGCGGCCGCCTTGGCTGGTGTGGTGGGCTGTGCCCCCGACCTGATCTACCTGCCTGAGGTGGACTTTGACATGGACCGCTTCCTGGCTGATGTCTCCGAGATCTATCAGCGGGAGGGCAACTGCATCGTGGCTGTCTCCGAGGGCATCCACTATGCGGACGGTACCTTTGTCTCCGAGGCCAAGACCTCTGCCACCGACGGGTTCGGTCACGCCCAGCTGGGCGGCCTGGCCGCGTTGTTGGCCAACATCGTCAAGGAGAAGACCGGCGCGAAGGTGCGGGGCATCGAGCTGTCCCTGCTGCAGCGCTGCGGCGCCCACTTGGCCTCCCAGACCGACATCGACGAGTCCTTCATGGCCGGCAAGGCCGCCGTGGAAGCTGCCGTTGCCGGTGAGACCGATAAGATGGTCGGCTTTGAGTGCACCCGTGAGAACGGTCAGTATGCCTGCAAGACCAAGCTGTTTGAGCTGTCTTCCGTGGCTAACTATGAGAAAAAAGTACCTCTGGAGTGGATCAACAAGGACGGCAACGGCGTGACCCAGGAGTTCATTGATTACGCGCTGCCCCTGATCCAGGGCGAGAACCACCGTGCATTGGAGAATGGCCTGCCCCGCTTCGCCCACCTGAAGAAAGTTGTGGCCGCGACCAAAGTGAAGTAAGTTCTGCACGCAAATAATCAGGAGGGCTCGGGTTCATTATCCAAGTCCTCCTGATTTTGTGTGCTGTAAAAAGTGCGCTGGATTCAAATTTTTGGAATCCAGCGCACTTTTCAATGCTTTTCTTACACAGACGGGACAGAAGTCACTCCATGAAACCGGTTAAGGCACGCATCACTTCCAGCCCGCGCTGATCCAGCCCCTTGGTCATGCCGAGGGCCTCGGTGATGTCATAGTTCACGATGTCGTCCCCATCAGCAGCCACCACGCGGCAGGTCTTCCCTTCCGCCAACAGGCGCACCGCCTCATAGCCCATATAGGTGGCCATCATCCGGTCCCGTGAGGTGGGAGACCCACCCCGCTGGACATGGCCCAGGATGGTCACCCGGGTGTCCAGCGCCAGCTCGTCACGAATACGCTGGGCCACACCATAAGCACCGTTGGGCACCCCTTCGGCGACGATGATCATGAAGTGCGTACGCCCGGCAATCCGAGCCCGGCGGATGGCCTCAGCCACCTCGGTCTCAAAGTCTGTCTCATGCTCCGGCACAAGGACAACGGTAGCGCCGCAGGAAATCCCTACGGCAACCGCCAGGTGGCCGGCCCGGTGGCCCATCACCTCCACCACAGAGCAACGCTCATGGGACTTCATGGTGTCCCGTAGCCGGTCGATGCTCTCCAATGCGGTGTTGCAGGCGGTGTCATAGCCGATAGTATAGGTTGAGCAGGCGATATCGTTATCAATGGTCCCAGGGATTCCCACCACAGAGAGTCCTGCTTGCGCCAGATCTAACAGACCGCGGAAGGTACCGTCGCCCCCAATGCCCACCAGGGCGTCCAGCCCCAGCAGTTTGCAGGTAGAAATGGCCTTCTGCTGGCCTTCCGCCCCCATGAACTCCTTGCTACGGGCGGAATAGAGCATGGTTCCGCCGCGCCGGGAGATGTCGCTGACACTTTCAAATCCAAGCTTGACAAAGTCGCCGTTGATCAGGCCGTGATAACCCCGGCGAATTCCGATGCACTCAAGGCCCAGGTGAAGTGAGGTACGTACTACAGCCCGGATAGCGGCATTCATTCCAGGAGCGTCTCCTCCGCTGGTAAAAACGCCTATGCGACGCACGGCAGATTGCATAACAATAAACCTCCTATGTGTTTTTCGGCTGTGCCTTGCCGGTCAGACCTTCAGCTCTGTATCCTTTTCCGTCAGTGCCTCCGGATGGGTGTCCAGCACCGGCTGAATGAACTCCCGGAGGAAGTCGGTGACCTGCTCCGGGCACCGGCCAATGTAGCGGGATGGCTCCATGTGGGCGGTCAGCTCTTCCTTCGTCATCCCGAACATGGGATCGGCAGCGATGAGGTCCAGCAGGTTATTGGAGAAACCCAGTTCCTTTACGTTTCGCCCCGCCTCCAGAGAATGGATGCGGATGCGCTCGTGGAGCTCCTGGCGGTTGCCGCCCCGTTTAACAGCGTCCATCATGATGTTCTCACTGGCCATGAAAGGCAGCTCCTCCATGATGTGCTTTTCGATCACCTTCTCATGGACCACTAGCCCGGCGGAGACGTTGGTGTAGATGTTGAGGATCGCATCCACCGCCAGGAATGCCTCCGGAACTGAGATCCGCTTGTTGGCGGAGTCGTCCAGGGTACGCTCAAACCACTGGGTGGCGGCGGTAAAGGTCGGGTTGGCCACGTCGGCCATCACATAGCGGGCCAGGGCACAGATCCGTTCGCACCGCATGGGGTTGCGTTTGTAGGGCATGGCGGAGGAGCCGATCTGCTTGCTCTCAAAGGGCTCCTCGATCTCCTTCAGGTGACAGAGCAGGCGCACGTCGGTGGCAAACTTGCTGGCGGACTGGGCGATCCCCGCCAAGGCATACAGTACGGCGGAATCCACCTTCCGAGAGTAGGTCTGGCCGGAAACCGGAACAGAGGCGGAAAAGCCCATTTCCTTGGCAATCTTCCGGTCTAACTCCTTGCACTTCTCATGGTCCCCCTCAAACAGCTCCAGAAAGGATGCCTGGGTACCGGTGGTGCCCTTGCAGCCCAAAAGCTTCAGGTCGCCGATCCGGCGCTCCACCTCCTCCAGATCCATCAGCAAATCATACATCCAAAGGGTGGCCCGCTTGCCTACCGTGACCAGCTGCGCTGCCTGGAAATGCGTAAAACCAAGGGTTGGCAAGGCTTTATACTTGTCGGCGAAACAGGCCAGATTAGCCAACGTCTTCACCAACTTGTCCCGAATCAGGCACAGTCCTTCCCGCATGATGATCACATCGGTGTTGTCCCCCACATAGCAGCTGGTGGCACCCAGATGGATGATGGGCATGGCCTTAGGGCACTGGGCTCCAAATGCGTGAATGTGGGCCATGACATCATGGCGCAGCTCCTTCTCCTTCTGGGCAGCCAAATCATAGTCAATATCGTCAAGATGGGCCCCCATCTCGTCGATCTGTTCCTGCGTGATAGGCAATCCCAGCTCCATCTCCGCCCGGGCCAGGGCGACCCACAGCCGGCGCCATGTGGAAAACTTCTTGTCCGGAGAGAAGATGTACTGCATCTCGTCACTGGCGTAGCGAGAGGACAGCGGACTCTCGTAAATAGATTTCTTCACCTTGAAACGTAACCTCCCTGCGCCGAAGCTCAGCGCTTATTTTCCATCGAAAATCCGCTCCCGATTATATCACGCTTTCTGCGTGATCACAAGTAGAAGCCCAAAATTAGCCTTTAACTTCTCCGATACTGCATCGGGATCGGAATAGTATTAAAGCTGATAGTTCTGAAGTAGCTCTCGCGCATAGTCCCGAGCTAAATCGCTGTATTTCCGGTAATAGGTGGACTGTTTATCATCATACCGGTTTCCCACATAGATCCATTCGCAGTACTCATAAAAAATCGCCAGATCGATCGCTTTCCGGTACTCCGGGTAGGAGATACCCAAGGGTCTAAGCAGGCTCTGATAATAGTAGGAGATAGCAAATTCCCGATCTCTCTCTTCTAGATAGAACAGACTGCCAGGCTGCTGCGTTCCATGGGCAATCAATCGGGCTAAAGATGTGGGATAAGCCATGATGTCAGCAACCTCCCAGTCTATCATCACAGCACGTCTTTCATCCACCAAGACGTTGAAAGGAAGCAGGTCGTCATGGCACAGCGTCTTGGGCACAGTCTGATACATTTCCAGGAATCGGTTATACACCCGCTCCAGGAGAGGGTCCTCCAAATACGTCCCACGCTTTTTTCGATGCTCCAGGCAGGCCGCATAGGATAGTCCGTCCCGCACTGTGTCAGCATTCCAAAATTTACGCTGCATCGCAACCAGACTGTCTAACGCCAACTGAAGGGCAGGCCTTGTAGCATGGGTTAGCGACATTCCCTGGATCTCCTCCAAGAGGAGCCAGGTTCCATCCCCACTTGGACACTGTGCATAAAGTCTGGGAGCGTATGAAGGAGCTTGAGAGAGAAACCGGGTGTATACGGCCACCTCGTCCCCTTTTGCCAACTTCAGAACATAGCGACCGCAATCTCCATGAACTGCATAAACGTTGTAGGGTTCTCCATTCTCTTCTGCATGGTATTGGGAAATGCTAATTTTCTGTCCAGCCGGGATGCCCATGGCATGTAGGATTTCTCCAATATCCGTATCACTCATCCTACGCAAACTGTCCCCTCCTGTTCAAAAAAACCGACACAGCCGGTTAGGCTGTGCCGGTTTCTGTGTGTCGTTTATAGAATGTGCTCAGGCTTCACCACGCATTTTGGCAAAGCACTCACTGCAGTAAACAGGACGGTCGGACTTGGGCTCAAAGGGGACCCTAGCCTCGCCGCCACAGGCAGCACAGGTAGCAGTAAAGTACTCCCTGGGGCCACGAGCAGCAGCCTTGCGGGCATCGCGGCAGGCCTTACAGCGCTGAGGCTCATTCTGGAAACCACGCTCAGCATAAAATTCCTGTTCACCAGCAGTAAACACGAACTCCTGCCCACACTCTTTGCATACTAAAGTCTTGTCTTCGTACATTGGAAATACCCTCTCTTTGATGCCCAGAACCGGAAAAACCATTTTGCTGGGACTGTAATATTTGCGTCAGCTCTCGCTGAATACGCCATAAACTTTGGCCACCTTGCGGCGAATGCGCTGAACCGCATTGTCCACCGCCTTTTCGGGCCTTCCCACTTGGTAGGCAATATCACGGTAGGAGAGCCCCTGAAGATAGAGGGCCAGAATACGTTGTTCCAACGGGGAAAGCTGCCGGTTGATAAAGTTCAACCGTTCCTCCCCCTCCTCCCTGGTGATGACCAGCTCTTCCGGATTACTATCATTTCCCAGCATAGAGCGCTCAAAAGGTACACTATGATTCAAAGGTGTATGCTTACCTCGCGCCGCTGCGGCTACAGCAGAGCGGATTCGATTCCGAACACAGACTTCTGCAAAGGTATGAAAGGATGCATTACGCCCTGGGTCAAATTCACGAATCGCCTTCAGAAGCCCAAACATAGCCTCCTGGATCAGATCTTCGCTGTCCCCACCAGCTAAAAAATACGGGCGAGCGCAAGCACGGGTTAGCTGCTGATACCTCATGACCAGAGCCTCCTCTGAGGCCCGATCCCCTGCACAGGCGTTCACGCAAAGTACTTCGTCACTTAATTCACTCATCTGTTCTTTTGTCAATTCCATACAACAACCTTGTATATTTATTATCACAATTCCGTTCGTTTGTCAACATTTTTTATGCATTTTTTAGATGCCCATTCTCAGAAATTCATTGATTTTATCAAATCTGCCAATTCCTGTGCAATATTCAGCGCGGTTCCATCCTCTTTTGCCTCTACCATGACCCGGATGAGAGCCTCTGTCCCGGACGGACGAACCAAGATGCGGCCGTCACCGTGCAGTTTTTCTTCCTGCGTATGGATCGCTTCTGTGAGCCAACTCGCAGACATGATCTGCTGCTTTACATCTGCATCGGCAACGGGGATGTTGATCAATACCTGAGGATAACGCTTACAGCGGTTAAACAGCTCTGAAGCTTTTCTCCCGCTACGGAATAATAGATCCAGAATCTGCAATGCGGTTAATTCGCCATCGCCCGTTGTGGCATAATCCAGGAAAATCATGTGGCCGGACTGCTCACCCCCAAGGGAGTAGCCATGCTCAAGCATGCGCTCCAGCACGTTTCTGTCGCCAACATTGGTACATTCCAGATTCAAATGGTGTTCCCGGGCAAAGGTATGAAGACCGATGTTGCTCATGACGGTTGCGACCACTGTGTTCCCGGAGAGTTTACCCCGCTCACGCAAATCTGAACCGCAAGCGGCCATAATCTGGTCCCCATCAATTAAATTGCCCAGTTCGTCTACCGCCAGGCAGCGGTCGGCGTCCCCGTCAAAAGCGATACCAATGTCATAGCCGCCTGCCTTCACCATAGCCGCCAGAGCGTCCATATGTGTAGATCCGCAGTTGTCGTTGATGTTGGTACCGTTTGGATCAGCATTGATCACATCGGTGCTCAGGCTCTCAAAACGGTCAAATAGTCGGGCGGCTGTAGCGGAAGCCGCTCCATTAGCACAGTCGACTAGAATGCGCATGCCGTTCAGGCTAGATGAAATTGTGCCAACCAGGTGGCTGATATACTCCGCTGAAGCAGCGGGCGCGATATAGCTGACTCGGCCAATCTCTCCATGTGTCTTTCGTGGAACGTTATTGTAGCGGAATAGGACAATGTCTTCAATCTTTTCCTCGAGTTCATCAGACAGCTTGAAACCCTGGCCGTTGAAGATCTTGATGCCGTTGTGCTCAAAAGGATTGTGGGAGGCAGAGATAACGATTCCGGCATCCGCCCCACGATCCACCGTGACCCAGGCCACACCGGGAGTGGGCAGCGTACCCAGATCCAGCACGTCTGCCCCGGCGGTACACAGACCGGCAATCAGCGAGCCTTTCAGCAGATCCCCGGAGATCCGGGTATCTTTTCCAATCGTGACCAGGGGTTTCTCCCCTACTCCCTTCTCACTTGACAGCACCACCGCAGTAGCCAGACCCACTTTATAGGCCAGATCAGCGTCCAGCCCGGCGTTGACCACCCCGCGAATACCGTCCGTGCCAAATAGTTTTCCCATAATCACAAACACCTCGTTATAAATTGCAAACCAAGCCCGCTCTGGACGGGACCGGTGTTGTTCACTCGTCAGATTGCCCTGCCCCATTCTCCGGGCCGCCGTTTCGTCCGGCGCGACCCTTTCCCGCCCTCTCAATGGGCTGAGAGAGAACCGCGGAGATCAGACCGGTCACCAAGATGGCAAAGCCGTTGGCCCGCACCTGGGGAAGAAACAGGTCGATCAGCCAAAAGATAAAGGCTGAACAGAAGGTATCCAATGGAATGTAAAGCAGATTAGCTTGCCGCCGTCCAGCCCATCCCAGGGAGAAAAGTACCCAGGCCAAGCCGTTGGTGAACAGCTCAAGGGGAATGCCGACCACGGCGGAAATGGCCACATAGGCGAGCAGCCAGCCCAAGGAGTCATAGCGGACGCCCAGCAGGTGCAGCAGCCCGGCATCCATCAGAAGGATAACTGAGAAACCCCAATGATGATTGCCGCCAGGAGCAAAACACCAAGCAGACTCGCAAAAAACTTTTTCATAGTCTAGCTCTTTCGGTCAAAAGCTCATCTGGTCCATTTCCTGCGCGCTGGGGACATGGAGTCCCAAATGCTCATAGGCCTTCCGAGTGACGCATCGGCCTCTGGGCGTGCGGGTAAGGAAGCCAAGCTGCATCAGGTAGGGCTCGTACACGTCCTCCAGGGTGACGGACTCCTCATTAATGGTGGCGGCCAGAGTATCCAAACCCACAGGACCGCCCCCGTAATTCTCGATAATGCTGGTAAGCATCCTCCGGTCAATGTTATCCAGCCCCAGCTGATCGATCTCCAAGGCCTGAAGCGCCCGATCTGCCACTTGCTGGGTGATGACACCGCCGGCGGTCACCTGGGCAAAGTCCCGTACCCGGCGCAGCAACCGGTTGGCAATCCGGGGCGTGCCCCGACTGCGGCGGGCGATCTCCAATGCCCCTTCCTTCTCAATGGGCACATCCAGAATACCCGCGGACCTTGAGACAATCAGCGCCAATTCCTGCGGGGAATATAGCTCCAACCGCAGGGTCACGCCGAAGCGGTCCCGAAGCGGGGCGGAGAGCTGCCCAGCCCGGGTGGTCGCCCCAATCAGAGTGAACCGGGGCAGGTCCAGCCGGATGGAGTTGGCGGAAGGCCCCTTGCCGATGATGATGTCAATGGCGTAGTCCTCCATAGCGGGATAGAGGATCTCCTCCACCGAGCGGTTGAGCCGGTGAATCTCGTCCACAAACAGGATATCGTTCTCCTGCAGGTTTGTCAGCAGGGCCGCCAGATCCCCCGGCTTCTCAATGGCAGGGCCGGAGGTGATGCGGATATTTACCCCCATCTCATTGGCGATGATGCCGCTGAGAGTGGTCTTGCCCAGCCCCGGGGGGCCGTGGAGAAGCACATGGTCCAGGGGCTCGTCCCGCATTTTGGCCGCTTGAATGAAGACCTCCAGATTGCCCTTGGCCTTCTCCTGGCCAATATACTCCGAGAGGGTCTTGGGCCGCAGGGAGTATTCCCCCTCGTCCGCCGCAGTGAGCGAGGTCGTGACCAGAGGCTCGTTGTCCAGCTCGTCAAACTCCTGGTTTGAAAAATCAATACTCACGGCGCATATCTCCCCTTCTCTGTCCGGCCGAATCCGGCCCCTGCCGTTCTGTGTTCGTCCATTCCGCTGTCACTTATGCCTTCACCATCTTCTTTAAGGCCTGCCGGATGACGTCCTCCAGTGACAGGTTTTCCATGTCCACACCCCTGAGGGCAGCGGAGATCTCACTCTGGGTGTAGCCCAGCACAGCTAGCGCCGCCGCCGCCTCGCTGGTTTTATCTTCCGGAATAATGGTCACTCCACCGGCAAAGGTTTCGCCGCCGGAGGCGGTGAGCTGCCCTTTGGCCAGTTTGTCCTTCAGCTCCAAAATGATGCGCTGGGCGATCTTCTTCCCGATCCCCGGCGCGGAGGTCAGCGCCTTTTCATTCCCGGACACAATGGCCATGGCCAACCCCTCCGGGGTGTTGGAGGACAGGATGGCCAGGGCCGCCTTGGGGCCCACTCCGGATACGCCGATAAGCATTTCGAAACAGTTCAGCTCGCTCTCGGAGATAAAGCCGTACAGCTCAAAGACTTCCTCCCTCACATGAAGATAGGTATATAGTTTGGCTGACTTTCCACGGGTCAAAGCGGCGATGGTGTGGTTGGTGGTACGGCAGGCGTACCCCACCCCGCCGCAGTCGATCACCGCTAGATAGGGCCCGATATGGGCCACCGTGCCTTGCACATAGTAAAACATGGACCAGCTTCCTTTTTCCTAAGTGATGGGTGGGGTCAGGGAATCATTGGTATGCCTTCAGTCGCGAGGTGGACGAGCGGGCGTGGCACAGGGCGATGGCCACCGCGTCCGCCGCGTCATCTGGCTTGGGGACGGAGGACAGGCCCAGCAGTCGCTTGGTCATATCCATGACCTGGCGCTTTTCCGCTTTTCCGTAACCCACCACCGCCTGTTTGACCTGAGAGGGATTGTACTCATAAACCGGAACGGAGAGCTTTTCAGCCGTCATGAGGATTACCCCTCTGGCCTGAGCCACGCCGATGCCGGTGGTGACGTTGTGGTTGAAGAACAGCTCCTCAATCGCCATAGCCTGGGGATGGAACTGCCCGATTAGCGTCTCCATGTCACGCGCGATCTGAAGTAGCCGGGCAGGAAGCGCCATACCGGCAGGGGTGTTGATGGCACCGCAGCGGACTAGCCGCTGCCTCCCTCCGGCGCTCTCCAACACGCCGAATCCAACGATAGCGTAGCCCGGGTCAATCCCCAAAATCAGCATGCATCTTCCCTCCTGCCTATTTGGTTATTCTACCATATTCCCATAGCCATGGCAAGGAAAAACGGCAAGCCGGCCTTTACAGGCGGGCTTGCCGTACACGGTCTGTCAGGCCCTGGGATGGGCCTTGATGTACACATCCTTCAGTTTCTGACTGACAATCTGGGTATAAATCTGAGTGGAAGAAATGTCCGCATGGCCCAGCATCTCCTGGATAGATTTCAGATCAGCGCCATTCTCCAATAGATGCGCGGCAAAGGAATGGCGAAGGGTATGAGGGGTGATATCCTTGCTGATCCCTGCTTTTTCCTGATAATGCTTGACAATTTTCCAAAAACCCTGACGGCTCATCCGTTCGCCATTCATATTGACAAATAGCGCAGATTCCTGCGGGTCTTCCAAAAGCTGCGGCCGAACCTCCTTTGTATATGTCTGCAGCGCCTTGACCGCTCCGCAGTACAGAGGAACAATGCGATCTTTACGTTTTCCGACGCATCGGATAAATCCAAGCGCAAGGTTGATGTCCTGCACGTTCAAAGCAATTAGCTCAGAAACACGAATTCCGGTCGCATACAGCACCTCGAGCATAGCCTTATCCCTGCAGCCTTTCGCATCAGATGGATCCGGCTGATCCAAAAACAAATCAACCTCTTTATTCGTCAAGATCGCAGGTAACTTTCGTTCAATCTTAGTGGGAGTAAATCCCTTTGCCGGATTCAAAGGAACGATATGGACACTCTGCATATATCCATAAAAAGATTTGAGTGCGGCAACAGAGCGGACGATAGTCGCATCGGACTTACCATGCTTTCCAAGGTAAAGCGCGTAGCGTTTGATATCCTCTTGGGTAGCTTGAGGCAGTTCCAGACGTTCTCCATTCATCCACTGAGAAAACTGTCGTACATCCCTCATATAGGAACATAGCGTGTTTGCCGCGGCCCCTTTCTCGTGGGCCAACCACTCCTCATAGCCAGCCAGATAATCCATCTATCCTCACTACCTCTCTTCTCTCAAAAAGCAAAAAGCCGGGTACAAATTGTGCTCAACAATGCTGGCATAACCGTCCACTGTAATATCGCTGCAAGGATAAGAAGCCCAGCGGACGGAACCAGTGTGACAACTTTTTGGCGCAACGAAAAAACTGGGTGGTCTCCATAAGCTCCAACTCTGTCCAGCGAGGAACGAAACGCATCACAGCTTATGGCAAACAGAGCCGGGATAACGAGCAGCGCCGGTATCCCAAACACAGCTAAGGCCGCAAACATTCCGCTACCTCCAAATAGCCGAAGAAACAGCGAAACAGCATAGGAGAGTAAAAAGCCCCGAGCCAATAGAAGCGCGGGAACACAGATCACACCCAAGGCAGTAAAGCCAAACACCAGTGCAGCCAAAGGCCATTGCGTCAAGTCCCAGATCACTGTCCAGATTGCGGGCCTCCACCCTTCCTCCAAACTAACAGACTGAAAATAATTCTGCAAGTAAGCCGACAATTCTGAACTGGCCTCACCAAAAGAGGCAAAAAGCAAACCGGACAGAAGTCCCAGAAAGAAACATCCTCCCAAAATCAAGAAAGAAAACAGTTCGCCGTCTCCCTCTAAGCGGCGCACCGTTGCTTTCTTCGTAAAATGGCCTGTCACGACAATCACCCCGAGACAAAGCCTATGCAAATGCGCAACCCTTTATGCCTTTCTCTACAGTTAACGGTAACACCTAATATAGCCCACTTTTCAAGGAAACGCAAGTGTTTTCGAGGAATTTTCTGCCCCAAATTTTTTATCTACATGTTTTATGTAAATTTAATTATGTAAACGCTTGAACCAAGGAGGCTGGACACGCTTCATATTGAGCAGCAGAAATAGGAGCCACACAAGATCTTGTGTGGCTCCTATTTCTACCTAAAAAGTATTTTTATGAAAATATAGGCTTATTCGTCTTTCTGCATGCAGGCCTTCATGGCGATGGCACACTCTAAGCGCTTGCGCTGCATCTGGCAGCCGAACTCATTAGGGATCTTAATGTCGCCGTTAACCAGTAGGTTGGACGCTGAGCATCCTCCGCTGCAGTAGAACTTCGCCCAGCAATCCTGGCAGGCAGGACGGCTGTAGATGTTCAGCCCGGCAAACTTGCGGGACAGCTCCATATCAAAGCTCCCATCCCACACATTTCCCATGAGGTAGTCCTCGTTGCCCACGAACTGATGACAGGGATAGAGGTCGCCGTCCGGGGTGACGGCCACATACTCACATCCAGCTCCGCACCCCCGCAGCCGCTTGATGACGCAGGGTCCCTGGGACAGATCCACATTGAAGTGGAAAAAGTTCACGTCGTCCCGCTTCAGAAGCTCCTCCGCCAGCCGCTCATACTCCTCCAAGATGGTCGGCAGATCCTCCTCCCGTAAGGTATAGCTGCAGTCGGGACCGCCCACAACGGGCTCTACTGAGACATGGCGGAACCCCTGGTTGGCGATGTGCAGCACGTCGGCGGCGAAGTCCCGGTTATAGCGGGTGAAGGTGCCCCGCAGGTAGTAGTCCTTCTCCCCCCTGCCGGCCACCAGCTTCTGAAACTTCGGGAGGATAACGTCGTAGCTGCCGGTGCCCGCAACCGTCTTTCGCATGCAGTCGTTGACTTCCGGTCGGCCATCCAGAGACAGTACCGCGTTGGACATCTCCTCGTTAATGTACGCGATGTTCTCGTCGTTGAGCAGCACGCCGTTGGTGGTGATGGTGAAGCGGAAGCTCTTATTGTGCTCCTTCTCCAGAGACCGGGCGTACTCCACCGTGGCCTTGACGGTGTCCATGGCCATCAGCGGCTCGCCGCCGAAGAAGTCCACCTCGATATTGCGGCGGTTCCCGGATCGCCGGATCACAAAGTCAATGGCCTTCTTGGCCGTATCGATATCCATGGTCATGCGCTTGCCGGTTCCAAAGTCCCCAGTGGAGGCAAAGCAGTACTGGCACCGCAGGTTGCAGTCGTGGGACACGTGGAGACACAGGGCCTTGACCGGGGCGTCCTTCTGCATGAGCACGGCGGCCTCGGGATCCAGGTAGCTGTCGTCTGTGAACAGCAGCCCCTTATCCTGCAGTTCCCGCAGCTCCAACCAAGCGGTCTGGACCGCTTCTCTCCCACAGCCTTCCAGCCTGTCAAATACCCACTGGGGGCACGCCCCATCAGGGACGCCGTCCTCCAACAGGTTGAGCACGTCATAGGCGGTCTTGTCCAGAATATGTACGGCGCCGCTGTATACGTCTACGGCGATATTGACGCCGAGACATTGGAATGTATGAACCATCGGTTTTTCCTTCCCCTTTTTGGGCTCCACACAGAAAAAGGGTGGGACATGCCCACCCTTTCTGGAGCTCATTGACAGTTTTATTTCTGATTCTCGCACTTCTGGTTAGCCACCGTGCAGGAGGTTTTGCAGGCGGACTGGCAAGAGGTCTGGCACTCGCCGCAACCGCCGTGAGCGGCGCTGTTTTTCAGGGTGGCGCCATTGAGCGTCTTAATATGAGTCATGGGTTCTCCCTCCATTCCTTTGAGTTATTTCTATCTTACCATAGCTCCAGCCCTGTTTCAAGTTCTACTTTGCAAGTCCCTCTTCGGCTCTTCCACCGCAGGCGCGTTTTTCTCCGGCGGCCGCCGAAGAAAGGTATAGGTGCTCCCGTTGGAACGCTCCCAGGAAAACCGGTAATCCAGGCGGTCGAAAGCCCGGATGTCCTCCGGCGCAGTGATCCGGCGCTCCGCCATGAAACGTACCATCTCCCCTCTGGCCATCTTGCACAGGGTACCCTTTTCCACAATCTTCCCGTTCTGCTCCTCACCGAAAATACAGGTGATCAGCCGGGTGCCCGGCTTCTGATGCCTGGAAATGCAGATGCTGTACTCCTTGGAGGCAAGATTCACGACACAGTCTGTCTCACAGTAGAGCTCCTCAGCTAAGCTTCCACCCCAGAACTCATACAGGTCCTTTGCCTGACCCACCCGCAGCTTGGCCTGCATCTCTAGCCGATAGGGGATCACCCCGTCGAAGGGACGGAGTACGCCGTACAGCCCGGAGAGGATGCGAAGATGCTCCTGTATATAGTCAAACTGGTCTTCGGTGAAGACGCCGGGGGCCATATACTGGTACTGGATGCCCTCATAGGCCAGGATGGCGGGAGCCAGCGGCCGCCGGGGATCCAGGATCCGGAGCCGCTCCATGTTCTGCCCGGCGATCCGGTCGTTGCACTTCCAGAGAGCCTGCAGCTCCTCCCCGGACATAGATCGCAGTTCGGCATAGAGAACCTCGGCTCTGGGAAGCAGCCGGGGCAGGTCCCGCCAGGGCAGGTCGTCCCCGTTCGCCCGCATCTTTTTGGCCGGTGAGATCAGGATCCGCATGGCTCTGAGAGAAAGCCCAGGATCTCCTGCGCGTTGCTGTCCGGCTTCACCTTAGGCATGACCTTTATAATAACGCCTTGCTCATCGATGAGATAGGTGGAACGAACCACCCCCATACTCACCTTGCCGTAGAGCTTCTTCTCCTGCCAGACGCCATAGGCCTGGATGGCCCGCAGTTCCGGGTCGGACAGGAGGATAAAGGGCAGCTCGTATTTCTGGGCGAACTTCAAGTGGGAGACCACGGAATCTTTACTGACGCCGATAACCACCACGTTTCTCGCCTGAAATTCCGGGTAGCTCTGGGCGAAGGCGCAGGCCTGCCGGGTACAGCCCGGAGTGTTGTCCTTGGGATAGAAATAGAGTACCACTTTCTTCCCCGCGAAATCAGACAGACTAACCAGATTCCCGTTCTGATCCGGCAGCGTAAACGCGGGGGCCTGAGTGCCGACCTCCAGCATCGAAACCATCTCCTTTGTTCGGTGAAATCATCCTCGTTCTTCTCCGCTGAGCACAGCGGAGGTTGGTGCCATTATACTACAGATCGCGCCGACAACCAAGCAAAAAAATCGGCCGCCTCAAAGGAGGCGGCCGGCAAAAAGCAGATGGCGGTTCAGCGGTCGAACGCCGGGTTCATATAGTACACGTTCTTCTGGTCCATCCGCGCCTTGGCCAGCTCGATGGCCTCCCCGAAACGCTGGAAATGGACGATCTCCCGCTCCCGCAGGAAGCGGATGACATCGTTGACGTCGGGGTCGTCGGACAGGCGCAGGATATTGTCGTAGGTAACCCGGGCCTTCTGCTCAGCGGCCAGATCCTCCGTCAGGTCGGCGATCACATCCCCCTTCACCGCCAGGGCGGCGGCGCTGAAGGGAAAACCGGAGGCGGCGGTGGGGTAGACGCCGGCGGTATGATCGACGAAATAGGCGTCAAAGCCCGCCGATTTGATCTGCTCGTCGCTGAGCTTCCGGGTCAGCTGATGGACGATGGCCCCGATCATCTCCAGGTGACCCAGCTCCTCCGTCCCAATGTCGGTCAGAAGCCCTTTCAGCTCGGGATAGGGCATGGCATACCGCTGGCTGAGGTAGCGCAGGGAAGCGCCCAGCTCCCCGTCCGGGCCGCCGTATTGAGAGATGATGAGGGCAGCCAGCTTTGGGTTGCAGTTCTTGATCCGCACTGGATACTGCAGCTTCTTTTCATAGACAAACATCTATTTCATCCCTCCTTCTTTGCGGTACTCCCAAGGCCATGGATCCTTCAGCCAGGTATAGGTCCCGTTCTGAACCGCGTTTCTCTGGGTCAGTGGTCCATACATGGCCTCATAGCGGCGCCTGCCCTCCTCGGCAAGCCTGGTGTATTGCTGGAAGAGCTGGAGCGCTTCCTCGTCATCCTGGTGGGTGTCCAGATAGAGCCCCAGTTCGGTGATCACAAAGTTCAGAGCCTGCAGCTCGGCAGCGGCACCCTCCGGAAGAGAGCCGGACCGCGGGCTCACATGGAACGGGAGGTTGAGCCCCGGAAACAGCGTCCCGGCGGCCAGGGCTTCCGCCCGGTCGTACGTTTCACTCCCCTTCTGCTGGAAGGGGACAAAGGGAACCGCCAGCGGGGCGCAGGGGGACAGGGTGCCCTGCCCGTCCCCGCATGGGCGGGAATTTGGCATGGTGTCGGAATGCAAGTATATCGCCTCCTTGCATGAAACTGGTTTGACAGAGACTGTCACTCCAGTCTATGCCAGGCTCGCCCGGTGTGACAGGGACTTGCCCCTTTCCCGACCGGCCGCCGCGATTTTCGTTGACGGGTTTTTCCAGGCAGAATATAATATATAATATGGTCAGGCCGCGCGTCAGGCCAATTTTGACAGCGCAAGGATGGATCGCAATGAAATATCAGCTGGACCACAGCAACTATCAAACGTTTGCCATCTATGAGCGAAACAAGCTGCCGCCCCGCAGCTATTTCATCCCTTATCCCGACCGGGCGGCGGCAGACCGGGTGGGCCCGCTGGACAAGCGGTACGCTTCCCCCAAGGTTCTCTGCCTGAACGGGTCGTGGGACTTTCAGTTCTATCCCCGCCCGGGGGAGATGCCTGACGTGCTGGATACCGACCAAATCCCCTTTGACACCATTGACGTCCCCTCCTGCTGGCAGTTCCGGGGCTATGACCGTCCCTTCTATGTGAATATCCGCTATCAATTCCCCTACAATCCCCCCAAAATCCCCACCACGGAGAAGGTGGGCCGGGTGTTCTCCTGGACCGGTGTGGACCAGGGCCTCTCCCTGCGGTGGAAGGACCCCGGCGAGGAGTACAACTTCGTGGGGATCTATCGGCGTTTCCTGGACATTGAGAACCCGGGAAAGCGCTACGTCATCTCCTTCCTGGGGGTGGCCAGCTGCATGGATCTCTACCTCAATGGCGGATTCGTGGGCTACTCGGAGGGCTCCCACAACACCGCGGAATTCGATCTGACCGGAAAGCTGAGGGCGGGAGAGAACGAGCTGGTGGTGGTGGTCCATCGCTGGTGCACCGGCACCTACCTGGAGTGCCAGGACATGTTCCGCAACAACGGGATCTTCCGGGACGTGCTGCTCCGGGTCAGCGATCCGGAGGACCTGTGGGACCTGGATGCCCGGACGGAGAAGTCCGGGAACCGCTATACCCTGACCCTGGCTGCCCAGACTCTGTCCGATACGGAGGTCACCTTCACCCTGGAGGGGCACGGCCTTTCCAGGACCGCCACCGTCCGGACCAGAGATCGGACGGCCCAGGCCGTCTTCCCCGGTCTGGAGGTCATGGAGTGGAGCGCGGAGAACCCCGTCCTCTACAACGTCTACGTGGAGACGGCCTCCGGATGCGTCAAGGAGCGCCTGGGCTTCCGCACTGTGGAGATCCAAGGCGACCGTTTCCTCATCAACGGCAGGAAAGTGAAGCTCAAGGGGGTCAACCACCATGATACCAGCCCCACCAACGGCTATACCCTGATGCCGGACGAGATCGAGCGGGATATCTTGCTATGTAAGGCGTATAACATTGATACCATTCGCACCTCACACTACCCGCCCGATCCCCTGCTGCCCGAGCTGGCGGATGAGCTGGGGCTCTACCTGGTGGATGAGAACGACCTGGAGACCCACGGCACCTTCGCCCATCAGCTCCCCCCTGCCTTCAACTCCATCAGCCATGACTCTAAGTGGGAGGGCCACTATCTGGACCGCATTCGCCGGCTGTATCACCGGGACAAGCTCCACGGCAACACCTCCGTCATCATGTGGAGCCTGGGCAATGAGTCGGGGGGCTATCACAACACCGACGCCATGTACCACTACCTGAAGGCCCGATCCTCCCTCCCCGTCCACTATGAAGGCGTCATCCACAGCGGGCGGCAGGCCTATGACGTGGGCAGCGAGATGTACCCCACCGTGGCCATGGTCCATAACGTGGGAGAGAAACGCCGGAAGCAGCAGCGGCTCAACGACCGGCCCTACTACCTGTGCGAATACGCCCACGCCATGGGGGTGGGCCCGGGCAATGCCGAGGCCTACTGGCGGGAGATCTACCGCTATGACAGCATGATGGGGGGCTGCGTCTGGGAGATGGTGGACCACGCCGTCCTCCATAAGGACGGCAGCTACACCTACGGCGGGGACCACGGCGAGTGGGAGCACGATGGCAACTTCTGCGTGGACGGACTGTTCTATCCTGACCGCAGGCCGTCCACCGGGGCGGACATCGTCCGCTTCCTGTACCGGCCCATCCGGGTGTCCCATCTGTCCGGGGACCGCTTTGAGGTGTTCAACACCACTGCCTTCTCCACGAGCCGCTATGAGCTAACATTCCGCTGGAACGACGGCAGCGTGGAAGTCCTGGTCCCGGACACACCGCCCCTCTCCCGCACTGAGGTGCGGGTCCGGCTGGGCGCCGAGGTGGATGGGGTGCGTTTTGTGACCGTCACGGCCACCGATCTGCGGACGGGAAAGACCGTGTCAGAGGAACAGATCATCCTGGACCTACGGGTGCAGGGTGCTCCTCCGGTCTGCCCCCTTCCCGAAGGCTGCCGCGTGGAGGGCGGGAGACTGTCCGTCCGGGATGCCCAGGGCCTCGTCCTGGCCGGGGCGGAGCAATCCACCCTGCTCTACCGGGCCGCCACCGACAATGACACCGACGGCCTGTACCACAACACCATGGAGCCCTACGCCCAGCAGACGGAGCAGGTGCTCTCCACCCAAGAACTGCCCGCAGGGTACCAGGTGGTCACCGGGATTACCAATCGGCAGGGCCTCTTCCTGGTCACCGACGCCTATGAGGGGGTGGAGAACGGCATCCTGGTCACCAGCCGGCTCCAGTGCGTGTCCGGTAAGGGCACGATCCCTCGTTTTGGCAAATGCTTCCGCCTGGAGGAGGTCTTCGACCGCATCCATTACGTGGGCCGGCGGGGGGAGTCCTACTGCGACATGAAGGAGCAGTACCCCATCCGGGCGGTGGACTGCCGGGTGTGTGACATGACGGAGCCCAACATCCGCCCCCAGGAGAGCGGCAACCGCTGCGACTGCCTGCTGGCCAGCGTCAGCGACGGGACGACCCGCGTGACCTTCCAGGCAGTGGACGCACCCTTTGAGTTGACCGTCAAGCCCTACACCGACCAGGCCCTGATGGGCATGAGGCACCGGGAGGATGAGGCGCGCACCGGCACCTATGTCACCATCCAAGCCTTCCAGCAGGGCATCGGCACCGGCTCCTGCGGCCCCGGTGTGGCTCCGGAGTTCCAATATCCCGCCGACCGGGACTACACCCTGCGCTTCCTGATCCGCCTGACCAGGGAGTCCTGACAAGCATTCAAATCGAAATGAGTCCGGGCCGCCCCGCTCTGTGGGATGGCCCGGACTCGTTTCATGGCTTACAGTTTCCGCAGGGCTGATAGCCCTGGGCGATGAGCAGTTCTCTGGTGCCCTCGTAGTCCTGGCGGTTGCTCTCCTTGATGTCGGCTACGCTGGAACAGTCCGGCAGGTGGAACCGCTTGCTGCTGGTATTGAGGACATACCGCTGGGTCTCTCCCTCCTCAAAGGCAGACTCATCCAGCCAGTTCAGCCCCGTGGTGTAGTCGATGGCCACGCCGGGCTGCACGTTGTAGACGTAGACGTTGAAGCACACGCCCTCCCCCTCGTCCTCCACGGAGATGGCCTCCATCTGCACCCCGCTGGCCAGTAGGTTGTCCCCCTCAAAAATGGGGGTCACCCGGTAGAGCACATGGTTGCCTGTCTCGCTGATGTAGTCGGCCACCATGTTCTCAAAGGGAAGCATCCCCTCCACGTTCATGTACCGGGTGCCGGTAATGAGGTTGCGCTCGTTGGCGTTCTCCCCGGTAAGCTGGAAGCCGATGAGGTGACACCGGTTGTAAAGGTAGCCCCCATCCACGAAGTCATAGGCAGCGTTCTCCCAGCCGGTGGGTTCCACCGAACTGATGGACTCCCGTTCCTCGGTGGGCATGGTTTCAATGCCCACATTGGCATAGGCTACGCCGCAGCGCCCCAGGTGGTCCAGACGGCTGTAGAGCTCAAAGGGCTCGGTGGTGAAGTCTTCCAGGACGAAATCCGGCTGGTTGTCCTCCACCATGACATAAGGCTGTCCGGCATATTCCGGGATGTCCGTGAGCGAGTGGCTGTCCTGTCGGGGCAAAAGCCCCTGGCACCCGCATAGCGCTGCCAGCAGCAGCGAGAGCGCGGCCAGGAGCCCGGCAACGCGAAATCCGCGCTTCATGTCGGCGCCCCCTTACCGGCGGACCATGCCGCTGGCGGCCACGGCGGTGACGACCTCCTCCATCACCGGCACCGGCTGCACCAGGGCAAAGCGCACATAGCCCTCCCCCAGGGAGCCGAAGGCCGAGCCCGGCGTACACAGCAACCCCGTCCGGTCCAGCAGCTCATAGCAGAACTCCACCGAGTTGTCATATCCCTCCGGCAAGGGGCCCCAGGCGAACATAGTCCCCTGGCTGTCCGGCACGTTCCAGCCGATGGACCGCAGCCCGCCGCACAGGGCGTCCCGGCGGGCCTGGTAGATCGGAAGAGCACACGTCTGAACTCCAGTCACATCACGA
>ERZ809224.549-NODE-549-length-34660-cov-14.193354_pt1 | contig 34660 bp, 31 predicted proteins | sample MGYA00520513_ERZ809224 | MGnify/ENA primary metagenome ERZ809224 (study PRJEB31576, sample SAMEA3212658) | Homo sapiens | biome: human-gut; feature: human gut; material: fecal | place: Sweden | collected 2012 ... | reverse complement strand
TTGTATTTGCCGGTTGTGCATTTACTGGTCTTGTATTTGCCGGTTGTGCATTTACCGGCTCTGTATTTTCTGGTTGTATATTTTCTTCTTGTTCACTTACTGGTTCTGTGTTTTCTGGTTGTATATTTTCTTCTTGTTCACTTACTGGTTCTGTATTTTCTGGTTGTATATTTTCTGATTTATCGTCAAATTTTCTAACTACTTTAGTATTTTTAACATTTTCATTTTTTAAAACTTCTTCGAATTCTTTTTTCTTATCAAAAGCTTTTATGTCCTCTATTGCCTTATCGCATTCATCCATCGCCTTTTCTGTTAATGCAATTTCATCTCTTGCTTTTTCTTCTTCCTTATATAAATCTAGTATATTTACGCTTGTATCACTATAATCATGAGCTCTAATTTTTAGCTTAATTTGCTCAAGATTAATTTTATTTTTTTCTATTTTTCTTTCTATTTCTCTTCTTTTTTTATTCATTTTTTGCAAAACTTCTGTAGCTTTTCCTTCAATAGTTCCTTCTTCCATTTCTTTTATTGTTTTTTCTTTTTTATCTTCATCAGAAATTTCGAAATCTCCATATCTTATTTTAAAGCTTTTAATTAAATCCGGCCCTTCAGCAATCAATTCTTCTTTTTTGCTTTCCAATTTCTTTTTCATTTCCAAGTCTTCTGGAATATTTTCTGGATTTAAATGAGAAATTGTTTCTTCATATCTTTTTATATGCTCTTCATTTTTTCTTATAGTTTCAGATATTGATTTTGTATCTTCTACAAAATCAAAAAACTCTTTTTTTAATTCTTCCACTTCTCTTAATTCATTTGTTTCGCTCATATTTTTACCTCCTAATATGACACTCATATAATATATTTTAACATAATTTAACATTTTTTACAATAGTTTTATGTAAAGTCATTATTTTTTAACATATCTGTAATGCTTGTGTAATATCTTTACTATTGTATAATCTTATTTAAAGACCTTTCGGCCATTTTCTCATATCTCTTCTTTTTATCTTTAACTTTTTCTTCTAGTGGTGGTAGTATTCCAAAGTTTGCATTCATTGGTTGAAACTTTTCATTTGGTGAAGAAACGTAATTTGTTAATGCTCCTATTACTGTTTCTTTTGGGAAAATTATTTTTTCTTCTTGTTTTAGTTCTTTTACTGCATTTATTCCAGCAAATAAACCTGACGCAATTGATTCTACATATCCCTCTACTCCTGTTATTTGTCCCGCAAAGAAAATATTATTATTAGTTCTTAAATTACCTTCTTTGTTTAACAATTTTGGTGAATTTATATATGTATTTCTGTGCATAACACCATATTTTATAAATTCTGCCTCTTCTAGTCCTGGTATCATAGAAAATACTCTTTTTTGCTCTCCAAATTTTAAATTAGTTTGAAATCCTACCAAATTATATAATGTACCGCTAGTATTATCTTGTCTTAATTGTACAATTGCATATGGCCTTTTACCTGTTCTTGGATCATCAAAGCCAACTGGTTTTAATGGTCCAAATCTAATTGTATCTTCCCCTCTTTTTGCCATTACTTCTATTGGCATACATCCTTCAAAAATTTCTTTTTTTTCAAACTCATGTAGAGTTACAACCTCCGCGTTTATAAGTTCGTTATAGAATCTTAAATATTCCTCTTCATTAAACGGAAGATTTATATAGCTTGTATCTTCTTGCTTTTTTAGTCTTTCTTTCCATTCTTCTATACTTTCTTCTTTTTTCTTTTCCTGTGAATATCTATCTCCATAAAAAGCAATATTCATATTAATACTGCTCTTTTCCACAATTGGTGCAGCAGCATCATAAAAATATAACTTATTTTCCCCTGTTATTTTTAAAATTTGTTCTGCCATTTTGTCTGATGTAAGTGGTCCTGTTGCGATAATAGTTATAGCATCTTTTTCTAAATTGCCTATAAATTCTTCTCTTATAATTTCTATATTTTCATTTTCTTCTATTTTTTTAGTTACTAATTTAGAAAATTCATCTCTATCTACAGCTAACGCTTGTCCTGCGGGAACAGCTGTTAAATCAGCACATTTTATAAGAAGTGAGTCAAGTTCTCTTAATTCCTGTTTTAATAATCCACAAGCATTTGTAATTGCATTTGATTTAAAAGAGTTACTGCAAACAATCTCTGCTAAATTATTATTCGAATGAGCGGGAGAAAAAACACTAGGTTTCATCTCATATAATTTTACTTTAATACCTCTTTTAGCAATCTGGTAAGCGGCCTCACAGCCAGCTAATCCCCCTCCAATAACATTAATATAATCTTTCATATCTTCATCCTTTAAAAAAAATCCTGATGAACATTTTTCATCAGGGCTATTTTATCACATATTATAAAAATAATCCATTATTCCAGTATATATTCCCCAAGCTAGTTTTGTTTGATAATCATCTGTTAGTAACAGTTGTTCTTCTTCTGGATTTGACAAGAAGCCACACTCTACTATACTTATTGGTATTTCCACATGCTTTATTATATATACATTATCTATTTTAAGTGGTACTCTATCATTCTGCTTTTGTATTGTTTGATTTAAACTGTTTTGTATACATGTTGCTAGTTTTTGTCCTTCTGGGCTTTCTTGCTTATAAAATGTTTGCCATCCCCAATATTGTTGCTGTGGTATTTTGTTTAGATGGATTGATACAAATATATCTGCACTTGATTCGTTTCCTATTTTCACTCTATTATGAATATCTGATATCTTTTTTTGTTTTAATGTATTACTGTCCAAATCATATATTGCATTTTCATCTGAGCGTGTAAGTATTACAGTTGCGCCAGATTGTTCTAGCAGATTTTGCACTTTTAACGCTATTTTTAAATTACTTTCTGCTTCGGTTGTTCCATTACTACTTTGAGCACCTTCATCTGGAACTCCATGCCCTGCGTCTATTACAATCACTTTATTATTTACTGGTAAAGCCACTGTTGCAACTGTTTTATTTTTTGTATTATTTACATTGTATGCTGTAATTGAATACAAAAACATAAATGTCGCAATTATTCCTGCCCAAAATATTATCTTTTTTTTATTTATTACTACCATAAAAAACACCTCATACATAATATATATGAGGTGTTTACTAATGTTATTCTTTTTATTTTAATCTCTTCTATCAATTGCATAAGAACTTCCCATTGTTGTTTTTGATAAATGCTTAACCTGTGCTCCTACTTCTCCTATTTCTAAAATATTTGAAAATCTCTTTGCATCTGCTACCACGACTCCTATTGAAATAGATGTTAGTGGAAATTGTTCCATTACTCCTTTTCTGTTTTGAACTTCTATGTATTTTCTTTCTATATCTGTATCGTTAAAAAGCTTTAAAACTTCCACGTCAAACTCTGCAATTATATCTTGACATATTGCTTCATAGTCTATATCATCATTTGTTATTGCAACAAAATCATCACCACCTATGTGGCCAACGAATGCATCTGTACTTTCTAATGCATGTATGTGTTTTGTTATTATTTTTGCAGTTAATTTTATTATCTCATCGCCTTTTAAAAATCCATATACGTCATTGTATGCTTTAAAGTTATCTAAATCAATATACAATACAACAAATGGTTCTTTTTTTAATAGTCTTTTTTTTAGTTCTGTTTGTATTGGCAAATTCCCTGGTAATCCTGTAAGCGGACTAACGGTTCTATTTACAGTTAATAATCTTGATAGATTTTTTATTATATAATACAAATAATCTTTAATCTCTTTTTTTGAAATAACATATTCTACTGATCTTTCTAAAATATCTATTTTATGCTCTTTTGAATCATCGGCTGTTATTACTATTATAGGAGTAATACTATTATCCTCATTTTTTCTTATTTTTTCGCATAATTCTAATACATCTTCATTAATTGATTCTTCATTAATTATTATAAGACTTGGAATACTTTTTAGAGAAAGCTCTAATTTATCTGGATTTATATTTCTAAATCTAAATGCTCTTTCCTCTTCAAATAGTTCTCTTAACGTCATTATTAAATCATTATTACAGTCTATAATATGTATTTCTTTAATCATCTTTTTCTCCTATCATTAGTATTTTATGGGTACTGGCATTGCCCTACATATGTTTTTTGTGTATCTTCATTACTTGTTGCTACTATTGCTACTTCATTCTTTCCTTCTTTTAAATTGAAATAATAGAATAACTCTTTCTTTGTAGCATCATATCCACTAAAGTTTTGATCATATGCTAAAGTTTGTCCATTTACTGAAAACTCAACTTTTTTAAATCCAAGTTCATGAGTAATTTTTAAATATAATTTATCTCCTTCTCTATAAACGTCTATTTCTGGGTCTGTTTTTCCCACATATGTTTTTCTTGATATTTCTGTATTGCCAGCAGCATCAACCGCTGTAATTATTAATGTATTTGTTCCTTTTTTGGCAGTTATTTTTATATTAATTTCCTTAGCAACAGTTTCTCCTTCTTTTGGTTCTGCTTCTACTTTAACAGTATTTTCTTCTGGTTCATCTTCCCATCTATATGTTGCATATGCAAGTTCTGTTTCATCTGTTACTGTTATATTTGTTCCATCTGTTTTGTCCAAGTCTATTAATGGCTTTTCTGTGTCTTTTGTTCCTGTATATTCTTTACTTGTTTCAAACTCTTGAGCATTTCTATCAATTACTTTTACAGTTAAAGTATTTGTTCCTTTTGGTATTGCAATAGACTCACTATATTCACTTGTTCCGTTTAATGATTTTTCAGTCTTATCATTCAAATCCCAATAATATGTGATTTTTTCTATTCCGCCTTCAGCCTTTGCAGAAATTGTAGCTTCATCTTCCACTTGGTCTAAAACTATTTCTGGTTTTGCTATTTTATTTATCTTACTTTTATTTATTAATTTGTATGAATAAACGCCTATCAAAGCTGCGCCAAAAATAAAAATTGCAATAGCAAAAACTTTAACTATTTTATTAAATTCTGGTGAATTCATTTTTTGTTTTGTCTTCTTTTTATTTGGATCTTCTGTTGATAATATTTGATTCATTCTATCTTCTCCTTACAAAACAGATTATAACATAATAAAATTATATTTGTAAATAAATTTAAAAAATTTCCATTATAATACAAATTGCAATTTGTGTGAGGGGGAATTCTAGGGACTGTCCCTCAAAATCACCAAACCTGGGGATTTTGGGGACTGTCCTGAATTCATCCGGAACTCATGAGGTCAAGATAAAAGTCGATTTTTCCTATACAATAAGAAGAGATTAGAATTTAATTCTAATCTCTTCTTATTTCATTTATGACTTTAATACATATTTCTTTATTAAGATTATTCCTCCACCTACGATTGCAAGTGTTATTGTTATTAATGTAAAGTAACTCATAAATTGTGTTGCACCTGTTTTTATTGATAGAATTACTAATGCAAAGTCGTCATCGTCTTCTTGTTCTTCTTTATATGGGTTTTCTCTGTTGTTTGGTGTTGAGTCTATGTCATCTGTATTGTAGTCGTTTGCATCTTCTGATATTTCTGCTATATTTATTTTTTGTCCTAGATTCTTTTCACTATTTATCCATCTGAATGTTATTTCTAGTTCTTTTGATTCTCCTGGATTTAATAATACAGTTTCTAGTGCTCTTGTTACTATTTTGTCATCTCCAGATTTTACCCATCCATATTGTTTGTTGTTTCCATCCTCTACATGGAATTCTAATCCTTCTGGAATATAATCTGTTACTTCTGTTGCATATCCTGGAATTTCTCCTTCGTTTGTTACTCTTATTTTGTATACAAATTTAACAACAGTTTTATTTAATTTTTTCTTGTCTAATTCTACTTTTGCTATTGGTTCTGGTTCGTTGTTATTTCTTATTCCTTCTCCAGTGCTTTCTGTTAAGCCTTTATTTGGTTTAAATCCAGTATTTGTTGTAGTTGTTTTTCCATCTACTGTTACTACTGATTGTGTTACCCATTTTAATAAGCTTAAATCAAAGATTGGTATACGTACTTTTTCTATATCTTCGTCATCTTCATCTTGCCATTCGTTTGGTGTTGAATCTTCGTCATCCCCACTATCTTCTGTAATTTGTGCTTGATTTATTATTACACTATCTTTATCAAAGTCTTTTGGTTCTTTTATTGTAAATACTACTTTTACGTCTGCATAACTTAATGTTTTTGTTTCTGGGTCAAATGCTTTTATTAATGTTTTTTCTAAGTATCTTGTTCTTATCATTGTTGCTTCTTCTGCTTTTGTTGTTATAACATATTTTTTACCATTATATTCTATAATGTCTTCTTTAGCAATGTTTTCATCGCCTTCTGTCATTTCTCTATACATTACCCAACCATATGCTTTGTTTGTTGCATCATCTGCTTCAAATACTAATCCATTAGGTATATCATCTGAAACTTCATATGCATATCCATCTTCTGAGCCTTCATTGTAAACTCTTATTGTATATTCTACTTTGCTTCCGTTTTTTACCCATAATGGATCTTTTGGATGATTATATGTTGCTGTATGTTCTTTTTTGCCATTTCTATCATATGTTCCATCTATTAATGTACTTACATCTGGCACTGGTTCTCTTGATGCTTCTGGTGCTTCTCCATCTACTTTTGTTATAAATTTACGAAGTGCTAAATCAAAATATTTTAATTGTAATTGTTCAAAATCGTCGTCATCTTGTTCACCTGGTGTATATCCATTTTCTTCTTTGTCTGGTGTATGCTTATCATCTTCATAAACATTTTTTGGCTCAGAATCTCTGTCATCACCTTTTTGTTCTATTTTGTTTCCATTTTCATCATATTCTTCTGTTATTTCTGCAACGTTCTTTAATATTCCTTTATACGTGTTTTCTTTTAAAACTATACATGTTATTTCAACTTCTTGATAGAACAATCCATCTTTTTCATCATTTGTACTTTGTTGCCATAAGTCTTCATCAGCTTTTTGTGATTTATATGCTTTAATTAATTTTTCTTTTAATGCTTTTGTTGATATTGCTGCTCTTTCACCTGTTACTATTTGTATTTGGCTATAATCTGTTGGCACTTCACCTGTTATTGGATCTTTAAAGTCCTCTAGTTTTATTTTATCTTTGTTTATTTCTGATTCGTCTTTATAGAAACCATTTTCTCCAACTAAGTTCTTTATTTCAATTCCCTCTGGCAATACTTCTTTTCCTGTTGCTTCATCTGTTGTTTTTGGTATTGACCAAATGCTGTTATTTGTATAGTTAGGTAAGAAACCTAGTCCTTCTGGCAAGTAGTCTGTTACTTCTGTTGCATATCCATTTCTATCGCCTTCATTATATACCCTTATTTTATATGTAACTATATCTCCTTTTCTTACTGTTACAGCATCTTTAGGATGAACATATTCTGCTGTTGTTATTTTCTTTCCTGTTGTCGAATCTATTGTATTTAGCTTACTTGTATTTATTTTTGGTGTTCTATCTTTTTCATCTTTTAATTCTGTTCCATTTAGTTTTGTTATAAATTTACGAAGTGATAAGTCAAAAGGTGTTCCTTTTATAATTATTTTCTCAAAATCATCATCATCTTCTTGTCCTTTATAATGATATTTAGAATCTGTTAAATCATTTTTATTTTCTTCGTTTCCTTTATATCCTGGTAATGGCTCTAATAAATCTTCTGCTGTTGGCTCAGTAAAGTTTTCTGGTTTAGAATCTCTATCTTTAATTTTTTCTTCTTGTGGTCTTGGTGCTGATGTATAGTCCATTGTTGCAATATTTGTTAAAACCATATCATTTGCTGAAGTTTCTGCAGAAACTTTGAATTTAATATCTATTGATTTACTATCTAGTTTTTCTCCGTCAAATGGATTTAAGCCAAATAAATATGGTTGTAGTCCTGTTTCTCCTTGCGCTGGAATCTTAGATATTGTAATTGTATTTTTTTCCTTATTTATACTATATATATATTCTTTACCTTCTAATTCTTCTGCTGTGTATTCACCTGAAGTTTTAGCTTCTATAAACTCTGGATTTGATTTTGCATCAAATTCTAATCCTTGAGGTAAATAATCTGTTATGGAATATACATAACCTTCTACATCACCTTCATTATATACTGTAAATCTGTATGTTACTATATCTTCTGTTTTTACTTCAACTGGATACTTTTTATGCTTATAGTCTGCTGTTGTTGCTTCGCCACTTGCTAGTTTAGTTATATCTATATCTGGTACTCTAGTATCTTCTAGTTTTGTACCATTAACTTCTGTTATATATTTTCTTAATGCTAAGTCAAATGTTTTTCCTGGTAAAACTAAATCTTCATAGTCATCATCATCTTCTTGATATGTGCTATTGTCTGTTGGTGGAGTGTAATCATCTAAATTTGGTTTTTCTGGTACAGAATCATCATCATCCCCACTATCAGCTGTTATTGCTGCTATATTTCTTAGGTTTTGCTCTACTCCACTTGCTATTGCTACAACTTTACATTCTACTTCTAAATCTGCATAATATAATCCGCCTTCGCCTTTTTCTGCTTTTTGCCAAATTCCTTCTGTTGTTTCTGATGTTTTTGCTTTATCAAATGCTTTTATAGTTGTATCTTTTAAATAGTTAGATGTTATTGGTGTCACTTTTGAACCATCTTTTAATGTTATTTGTTCTCCTGTTTTCCATCCATATTTAGTATTTATTGCGCTTCCAGCCACTAACTCTAGGCCTGCTGGCAAGTAATCTGTTACTTCTGTTGCTGTTCCATCTACCTGTCCCTCATTATACACTCTTATTTTATATGTAACTATATCTCCTGTTTCTACTTTTTGTTTGTCTTTTGGATGAGTGTATGTTGCTGTATACTCTACCTCTCCTGTTCTATCATCTTTAATACCATTTATTAAAGTTGTTGTATCTACTCTTGGTGTTCTATCTGCAACTTCTATATTTTTTTCTGCACGTTTAATTGCTGTTATAAATTTACGTAGTGCTAAGTCAAATCTTTTTGGTACTTCTGTTGATATTTCATCTTCTGCCTCTGCTTTATCTCTTTTTATTTCAATTACCGCTTGGTCATTTCCTGTAGCATACAAGAAATTTGCTGTTGCCCATTTTCCTGTTTTTGATACTTTTAGTGAAAATTTTGAGCAGTCTATATCAACAAATTCCATTGCTGATTTATATAATTTAATATAATATTCATTATTATATGTAACTTTTTCTAATTCAACTTTATTTCCTGTTGAATTTATAACATCAAAAATTTGCATTCTTTTTAATGTATCTTCTGTTTGTTCAAAATAGAAGTATTGATTAACAATATTTCCTTTCCCGTCTTTTAATGCTAATTCAAAATCGTTGTATCTTGCATCATTTGTTGTAATTTTAAATGGTCCTATTAGATAATAGTTTTCATATGGATTTGGCTTTGTTCCTGTACTACTTTTATCTTCTACTCCAAATTTTATATTTTTATCAAATTCTATATTTACACTATCACTATTAGTTGTTTCTCTTATTGTGCTAGTTGAATCTGAGCCTTCTTTTAATGCTCCTTCTATAAGATATTGATATATTCTGTTTAAATAGTTTGCCCTTCTTGTTCCAAACACATCATTACTTTCATTTATAGCTAGCCAATTAACTGGTGTTGGATTTGTTGTTGATACTGATTCATTTTTTCCGTTTTCATCATAATTTGCAAAATACCAAAAAGCTAACTGTTGAATTACTTCTAAATCATCATCTGTTATCATCCCTTGGTTTACTTTTGCAATTCCTATTTTTGTTAGTAATTCTGTTTTATATTCTTGTGCATTGTATTTATCTGTACTTACTGGTAAATATGCATTATCTGCTATCCATAGCATTGCATTATATATGTTAACATTGTTATATGTTTTCTCATTAAAAGTAATGTTCTCTGTTCTATCTAGGTTAATATTATATAATTCTTTATACTTGGCAATTACCTCATTAGCATTAGATTTCATATTTTCTATTACTGTATATTTTGTTGAGTTTGCAGAACTATTGTCACCAAATTCCACACTACCAAAGCCCTTTCCTCCTCTTATACAATAAAAGCTATCTTCGAATTTTTTATATGGAGTTTCTAATTCTCTTTTATTATAATCAAATATCTTTACTATTGAATACTTAAATTCTTGACCATCTTTACTTGCAGCAAAGGTATATTCTTCATTGTCTATGTTTTTATCTTCATCATCATCACTATATGGTCTTGTTCTTTGATATGTAAGGTTTCTTTTTGCTTCTGCTGCATATACAGCATTTGAACTTAGTACTGTTGTTAAAATTAATGCTACTGCTAATGCCATTAATAAAATCTTAATCTTCTTCATAATTTACCTTCCTCTTTATAAAATACTAACTATATATATTATAAATTTTTTTAAAATTAAATCAATACCTCTTTTTTAGGCATTTTTCTTTTGTAAAAAAACGTCCTTTAAGCCTTTACGGAAGCCATTTTTTAGAGTTTTGTTTTTTATTATCATTAAATATTACATTTTCATGACATTTTTTTATGTGTATAATAATTTTTTCATTTTCTTGTTCTTTTAGCTTATTCCCGTAGTTATACAGCCTTTTTATATGTATAAAAATCCCTTTAGTATTTTTACTAAAGTAAGCATGCTTTTAAACGCCATATCCAATAATACATACTAATTATACAATATTTTAAGTTATTTATCAACACATTATGTAAAAAAGATTTTAGCAATTAAATCCAATTTTTTCTATTGACTTTTTTATATAAATTTGCTATTATAGTTATGCTTTAATTTTTGCGGGAATAGCTCAGTTGATAGAGCGCTGCCTTGCCAAGGCAGAGGTCGCGGGTTTGAGCCCCGTTTCCCGCTCCAGATTTTTAGTTATTCACTATTAACTTTTTATTGTTATTTGGTACTATTTTAATTAAAAGTGAATAAATTATATCATATCTTAAATATTCGGCGACATAGCCAAGTGGTAAGGCACGAGTCTGCAAAACTCTGATTCCCCGGTTCGAATCCGGGTGTCGCCTCCAAAAAATAAAGACTTTTTTCAAAGTCTTTATTTTTTTACTTATGCAATTAATTGCATATATACATTCTTAAAATTTCCTATTAATTCTATAAAGTAATATCTTGCACTTTTTTTATTTACTATATTTTTTGTGATTATATCTATACTTTCCACATTACTATCGCCAATTTGTAGTGTGACTTTTCCAATTTTAGTGTTTTCTTCTACTGGTGCTTCTAAATATTTTAAAGAGTTTATACTTATTCTTATATTATCAATTTCTTCTTTTTTTATTGGATATAATTTATATTTAAAATTTCCTAAACCTAATTTTACACTTTGCTTTTCACCTTTATTTACAATAATCCTATTCGCATTTACTTTTTTCCATTTTTCAAATTCCTTATTAACCAATTCTTCTAGATTTACTATTTCATAGTTTTTATATATGTACTCTATTAAATTGATAGAATCTCTTGTTCTTATTTTTTTAGTATCGGCTCCTAGTACAATTGTTATAATATTAAATCCATTTCTTGTTACCGATGTTACTAGGCATCTTCCTGCACCATTTGTAAATCCTGTCTTCACTCCATTCACTCCATCTAAATATCCAAGCAACTCATTTGTATTTGTTATTGTTTTTATATTTCCATTTATATTTACATTATGCACTTTAGTACTTACAACCTTTGCTATTTTTTCAATATTTAAAGCATAATCAGCAATTAAGGCAAGTTCATATCCAGTTGTATAATGCCCTTCTTCATCTAATCCATGTGGAGTTATAAAATGAGTATGTTTTAAATTTAACTCTTGTGCTTTTTTATTCATTAAATCTGCAAAATTTTCTACACTTCCCGCAGTGCTTACGGCTACTTGTATCGCAGCATCATTTCCGTGAGCAAAGCATCAATCCATATAATAAATCTTCTTTTGTTATTTTGTCTCCTGTTTTTAGTCCTAACCTTGAGCCCCCTATGTTTGCAGCTTGTTTGCAAACCTCTACTTCTTCATTTAAGTTTTTATTGTTTTCTACAAATACTATTGCTGTCATTATTTTTGTTGTGCTTGCCATTGGAACTTCTTTGTCATAATTTTTACCATATAATATTGTTTTTGAATTTCTATCAAAAGCAATTGCACTTCTTGATAAAATGCTTGGTTCTTTTGAAACATTTGTAGAAACATTTTCTATTTCTTCCTTTAACCATACATAGTCCGTTTCTTCTTCTATCTCGTACGCAAATACGCTTACATTAACACACATTAATGCAATTATAAATCCAATTATTATTTTTTTTATATTATTCAATAAAATCACCTTTTAAATTTTATTAAATAAAGCATTAAAAATGCATAATTTAGTTTTAAAAAATTCTCTTAACTTGAAAGATTTTTGAATTAAATTTTAAGATTTGAAATATCTCTAGAATGATGAATTATATGTAAGATATAAATATTTTCTGAATCAAATTTATATAGAATTTTATATGTTTTGTATATAATTTGCCTTATGTTTCGTTTCTCATTTATTACTTTCCCCATTTCTGGAAAAAATAATAAATTTTCTATTCTTTTATTTATTTCATTAACTGTTTTATTTGCATAAAATTCTGAATCTTGAGCAATATACCATTTAATTTGTATTAATTCTTGTTGAGCATGTTTTTCTGTTATTATTTTCAAATTCAGTTCCTTTTAATAATTCATCAATTACCTGTTCCCATGGAATAGTATTATCTATTCCCATTTCTTTTTCCCTATCTAATATAACTGATGTAACAAATGCTAAGTCTAATCCTGTAGCTTCTGGATTATGCATTAGATCTTCTTCTAATTTTAGTAATTCTTCATAACTTTTTGATTCAACCTCTTCTTCATTGACTAAGTTAAATTTTTCATCGTCCATATTATCACTTCCTTTTTATTATGCATTTTTAATTTTCCAAATTATATTCCATTATTTTACATTTGTCAATATGTTTGTGCAAATTTTTGTTTGCGATATATTATAAAATTGGGGCGTATTCAATACGCCCCTACTTTATAATTTATTTTCCTATAAACATTTGCACATATATTTTTCCATATTTTGGGCTCTTTACAACCCCTATTCCTGTGTAGTTGAAACTACTATTTAATATGTTTGCTCTATGCCCTTCTGAATTCATCCATGCATTTACTGCGCCGCTATTGCTAGAATTTCCTGCAATGTTTTCTCCTGCTGTTTTATAACTTATTCCAAATTTTTTCATCATATCAAATGGTGAACCATAAATTGGTGAAGTATGTGAAAAGTAATTGTTATCAACCATGTCTTGCGCTTTTATCCTTGCAACATTTTGTACCTCATCATTTATTTTTAATGCAGATAAACCATTAGCAACCCTTTTTGCATTAATTAAATCAAATACTTCTTGTTCATCAGCTGTAAGCTCACTTTTGGTAGTATTGCTTGCATTTGGCTTTGTTGTGCTAGAATTGTTTCCAGCACTTCCGAGTATTAGGATATATTAGTTTAATATATTTACTGCTAACTGCTCCAATATAATCATTATCCGTTTGTACAATATACCAATCTCCTATTTTTGCAAACAAGCGTATATATTGGTTTTTATACACTTTTGTTATTACTCCAAAGTTAGTACCGTGGTCCTTGTCTTACATTTAGTGTTGTTGCTGTAACAAATCCTGTTGGAGTACTTACTGTTTGATAATTTTTCATAGCCGTACTACTTGTTAATATGCTAATACCAAATATAAAAATAATAAAACATAAAAACATCTTTATCTTTAATCTCATAAAAAATCAACTCCTAATAATAGTTTTATCTATTTTTAGGAGTTTATGCAAATTTTTATTTTAAAATTAATCAAATATTGAATTTTTCTAAAATCATTGTGTTTGTTAGTTTTTGTATGATATAATTTTATATATTACTATTGGGAGTATATAAATGAAAAATTATTATGAAATTTTAGAAGTAAATAAAAACGCTTCTCAGGAAACAATTGCAAAAGTATATAAATTTTTAGCTAAAAAATATCATCCTGATGCAAATCCAGATAATAAACAAGAAGCCGAAGAAAAGTTTAAGGAAATTTCTGAAGCATATGAAATATTATCTAATGAAGAAAAGAGAAAAGAATATGATGAAGAATTACATGATTATGAAATAAGTTCCTCTCCTCAAACTGTCTCGATGGAAGATTTTATGAAGCTTAATGATTATTGTAAACAACTAGAAAGTGCTCTAAAACAATCTTCTTCCGAGAAAAATAACGGTTATGCAGGTAATTATTCCACCGTTGGAAACGCTTATTCTCAATATTCCCCTCAATCAAACCAGGCAGAAGAACAGGCAAGGGAACAAGCTTATCATGATGCTGTAAACAGAGCTTATCATGATACATATGTAAATACTTTAAAAAGTATGGGATATAAAATAAAATACAAAAAAACTTTTAAGGAACAATTAAAAAATATTTTTGCATTAGTTATTGCTACAGTTGTTTTATATATATTATTTAAATTAATTTGGATAATTCCAACTTTAAGAAATTGGTTTTTATCCTTATTTAAAATTAGCTTATAAAACTAAAATGGTTGCTATTTTAAGCAACCATTTTAATTTTAATATCTTTTTTCTCCTGGAAACAATCGCTCTCCATCATGCCCGTCATGCAAAGTTTTTTCGCCTGTATTCTCTATATCTTCATTAACTTCATTCATTTTCTTTATCTTTCCAGAGGAATCTCTAGAATGATCATCTACCTCTTTTGCTAGTTTCATAATTTCTTCTTTATTTCTTGCACTTAAAATTGTTTTTATTTCATTGCACTCATATCCCATGTCTTTTAAATCTGCAACTAAAGTAACCGCATCAAAGACTTCTTTATCATCCATATTTCTATCTATTTTAAATTTCTTTACCATTTCAACTTCTCTTGTGGTAAGTTTTCCATCTTTGTTTAAAGCATAAATTTGTTCTGCCATCCCTGCTGCCTCTATTATATTTTCTAATTCATACACAGATCTTCCTCTTGCCATCATACTTTTTTGAAGCACATCTCCTGATGTATTTCTATTTACACCAGACTTTTGTCCAGCTGCAATAGCAATATATTGTCCACTAGGAGTTCTAGAAACTAAATAAGTTTTTGTATTTTGACTTGCTACACTTTCTGGTAAATCTGTTGCAATTCCATAGTTTCCTTTTAAAAGTAATGAATCTACTTTCTTTTCCTTTAATGTGCCATTTTCCATTACAAATATACTTTGACTTGAGTTTCTTCCTTCACTTTGCGTAGAAAGTGGTATTTCTTTATATTTTCCTCCAGTAGTTTTAGCAACATATTTAAAATCATGTGTATCTTTTCCTGGTACTCTAAATATTCTTTGTGAGCTTATTCCCCAAGCTCTTTTTACAAACATTCTCATATTTTCAGATTCTGAAAATTCTCTATTAACTTCCATCTCGGTTACTTTTCCTGTTGCTAAGCCTCTTTCTATTTGATATGCCATAGCTTCTTGTTGCTTAGTACTGTCTGAACTTATGCTTTCTGGTGCATTTCCTTTTTCTATGCTTTTTCTCATTTTAATGTCTTCTCTTTGTTCTTCTTCTGCTACTATTCTTGCTCTAGCTATATCAAAATTAGATGGAATCCTTTTTGCTAGTTCTGAATTATAATAATCAAATTTAATACCATTTTTAGATTTTGATACACCTGCCATTTTTGTATCTTCATCTATCCAAACAGAAAACCTTTCAGCATTTGCTTCATCACCATCTGTATTGATCTTCATTAGATCTAATTTAATTGTACATTTTCCATCATCTAAACTTACTTTTCTTTTATTGTTTAATAAAGCTAGTTTAATTGCTTCTTTTATTTTATCTTGCTTTTTTTGCTCTTGGGCTAGGTCTTTGCCTTGTTTAGATTCCTTTTCTTCCATATTTTAATCCTCCACTATTTAATACTAAATGACATCTCAAAATCTCTATTCTCTTTTAACTTCATTATTATTTGCATATTTACTTCCCTATTATTGCTTGCTGTTGTTCCTTTCAAATTAATATCATAAATAAATATATCTCCTTCATTTGAGAAATCTTTAAATATTAATTCCATTTTTCCTGTATATACATTTTTCATCTTTCTTTCAAAATCTTCCAATGTACTGTAATTATTTTTTTTAAAGTTTTCATTTAATTTATTATATACATATTTGTAATCTTTATCTTTTATTGCTGAAATTACCTTTTGTATGTTAATTGCTACTTTTTCTTGCTCTGTACCCTCATCATATTTTTGCGCAATTGATTCTAATTCTATTGTATAAAAATCTAATATTACAGTATATTGCATTACATCTTTAACTTTAAATGTATAATAATTATCATTAGTATCAACTACAAAATATTCTGTATAATTCTCCTTTTCTAAAACATTATACTCTTTTATTGCTGTACTTAATATTAAATTTTTATTTCTTTGAGTATATTCTTTATATTCTTCAATATCTTTAAATTTTATGTCTCTATATTCTTTGTCTAATAGCTCACTATATGCATATTCAGGATCATATACAGCCATAAGCGAATAATTTTTTAAATACTCTTCTAACATATCAGGTTTATCTATGCTATTATTAGGAAAACTATTATAATTATTTATCTTAATCTCTGAAAAGCTCGAATCTAGAGCATCTATATACTCATTTGTATTATTGCTTTTTAATTTGTTATTAATACTATCATATTCTTGCTCTGTTATTTTAACATTTTTATCGTCAAATTGTACACTATAACTATTATTCTGGAAGTCCACATTCACAATTATATATATTCCACTTTTTTGTTTATAGTCATTATAATATACCTCTCCATAAACATAATACTGGTATTCCTGTGCAAAACTTATTTCTTTATAATTAATTCTTTTTGAAAAAAAATAATCAAATTTTCCATCTAAAACACTTATACTTTCCATAACATTAGAAATATTTATATTTTTGTTTAACTTATACTTTTCATCTAATAAAGCAAGTACCTTTTCCTTATTTTGATTAGCTAACGCCGTAAAAAAGTCATTTACACAATAATTAATATTTCTAAACTCTTTAGCATCTCTGGTTTCTTTTACATCTAATGTCATAACCAATTTTAATTTTCCATTTTCTTCTATAGGGGTCTTTTCTTTCTTTTTTATTATAGCTAAAATAATTGTCAATATAACTAATATAACTAATATAATAGAAGATATTAGGACTATTATCCTTTTACTTTTTTCCATTATTTTCACTCCATTTTTAAATATCTATCAATTGTATTTAAATCATTTGTATTTACCCAGCCTGTAAGCACTCCATCTTTGCGAGAATTTGGATTAGAAACATATACTTTTTTTCCATCCTCACTAATAGATAGTACTGTAAAGAAATGCTCCCCATAAATTGCAAATTTTCCCGTTGAAACATGAACCATTACTGGGTATCCATTTTTCAGCTGATTAACAACCCCATCTTTCAAATTTCCAGAAGTAACCCAAGTTGCATTTTTACCTGTATAATGTTTAATAATACTAGGATGATCATTCGGGTTAGATTGTTTTTTTGCAAAATTGTTAACCTCAACAGGTGTATCTTTAGAACCAAATCCAGACGCAATTATTGCCTCAGAAGTAATTGCACATCCAGAATCATATAAATTAGTTTTTGGATATCCTGCTAATGGAATATTTTTATATCCATCTACTATTTGTTTATAATTTATGTATGTCCTATTGCCCACTGTAAATGTTGTTACAGAACCTTGCTGTCCTTCCGTTCCCCCAGTATTTACAGAAATTCCTATACTATTATAAATTCTAGTCATTTCTGCAATAACATTGTTCCCCCAACTTTCATTACAATATATTGGTGCAATATCTTTAACCGTAACCTTTCCATTTTTAAAATAATTATTTCCATTAATTAAATTGCCAAAATCTAATACTGCCGCTCCAAAGCTAGAATAGCTTTTCCATCCATTAGATCCTTTCACACTAAACCAATTATATGTTGAAGAATCAATAGCATCCCAATTCGTGCCATTTGATGATTCTATTGTAGTTACAGCAACCGCAAAAACGGCATTTACATGATTATTATTTTGTATCTCCATAAATTGTGGTATACAATTTTCCAAATTTGTTCTTCCTTGTCCTGAAAAGCATTTTGATATTGCCTCTTTCAACTGTTTTTCGTCTAGTACGATATCTTTACTAGAAAGTGCTGTATTTACAATATAATTTGTTCCAGAATATTGGTATGTATTAAATAATGTTGCAATTTCTGTAGCACTAGTTACTCCATAATCCTCTCCTGTATACAAATAAGCTAAATATTTAAATATATTTACTAATTCTTGAGTATTGTCTGAATTTTCTAATAAATTAAACAGCATTAATGCACCATTATCTAAAAGCAAATCTCCTGCTGGTATTGTTCCCTCATATATATCGGAATATTTTACCACAATTGAAGGATCAGCATCTCTTGCTGTGAATACGCCCGAATCAAGTGGATCTGGTATTTTACCAGTTTCATTTCTTAATAATGCTAAAAATTGTTTCATTTTCTTGTCTATATCATCAGTAGAACTCGTCATTTGTATATTGTTTTCATTTATTATTTGCTTTGCCGTTTTTGTAACAGGTGTTGCTTCCTTGACATTTATTTTTTTATATTTACAATATATATAATCACAACCTTTTCCAACTCCAGTACCACCTTTTTTTTCGCCACCATCATTTTGTGCAATAGTTGTCAAACCTCTCATTGTCCAGTTTTGGAAATGCTCTCTATTATCTTTTCCATTTTCAGTTTTCATAGCATTATCATATATATCTTGGCTTTTTTGTTTGTTTGCCACTTTATTCGCATCTAAATAACTGTCTTTTACTTGCTTTAGTAAATCCTCCCATATATATATTATTTCTTTTTCTTCATCATCTACGTCATTGAATAATTTCATATTTGTATGATTATATGCTTCGTAATCTTCTTTATTTGAATTATCTAATTTGTCTGGTGTTGCATATAAAGTTTCTGGTCCCGATAAATTATATGTAAAATTTCCATACCATGTATTTATACCACTTACCATAAGTTGCCATTTATTCTGGCTCGAAGTCCTACATATTACTTCTGTTACCTTTATTTCTCCCAAGTCACTCATTGGTTCATATGCAATTTTTAAATATTCTTCTAAAGCTTTAGCTTTACATACATCTTTATTAGGGTTTTCATAATTGTACTTATCTTCATCTTTATATCTTATTTCCTTATAGTCTTTTATGCTTGTAACTCTATTGTTTGGTATGTCTATTCCGTTATATTTTCTATTATAAATTATGTCATAATATGCTAAAAAATTGTCTCCATAAGCATTTGTTCTAACTATATTTTCTTCGCTAGGAATAGGAGAATTGTATACAGTATTTCCAATTTTATATCCATCCGCAACCTCTTCATATCCGTTTGAATCATCCATATCGTATAGCTCAATTACAAAGTTTGAATCTATATTATATTTTTTTTGTTCATATTGTTTTGACTCTGTCGATAAAGAATATGCCGTAACCGATGTTCCAATTTGCGATAGCGCATAATCAATAAAAGTTTCTAAGAACTCCCCACTACCAGTCATATTCAATAAATCCATCATCAACTCTATTGGTATTGAATATTTTGATAAATCTATTGATTCTGTCAAATTAATTTCTTGTGTACCTATATCATATGTACTATCCGCGTCTATACTATATGTAATCTTACCATCTTCTTTTTGTTCCGGCTCTTCTATCTTTCCTATATTTTTATTTTCAAAACAAAAATAATATTCTTTTTGCTTAACATCTACTGTATACATCTTTATAGTATCCGGACCCGTTTTTATATATGCTGTTAACATATCCTTATATGCCTCAGAATCAAGTGGTGAATTTGCAGCATTAAAATTCTTCTTTATTTCCTCAAATCCTAGCTCTGTAACAGGTTTTAGATTTTCTCCTTCAGAGGTTGTTATAGATGTTGCTCCCATAGCTCCCAAAAACCATGCGTTTTCATTTTCTCCAAATTTTTTATCTTTATCCTTAAAATAAAAGAACTTTTTAGAATTATAATATAATGTATAGTTTATATCTTTTGCAGTCCATATATCTATTGTTTGCCTCGAACCATTCTTTTGAGCATATATGTCCATAATATCTTCAACAGTTATACTTTCATCATCCTTATATGAACGATTACTTTCTTTAAAATCGCTTATTATTTGTTCTTCTGGTGTCTCTACTGCGCAAACTGTATCACTTAATGAATTAGAAACAGCATATGCCAGTAGCATTTTTCTTATTCTTACTTCTGTCATTCCACAAGTATCTGCATTTATATTTTGACTATCTAATTGATTCCTTAAATTTGTTACGTTAGCCTGGTTTACAACAAAAGTCTGCATTCCTGCTTTTACTTGTGCCAATCCCAACCATTTAATACCATTACTTACTGATTCTCCTAATTGCTCAACTGCTTCTTTCGCCATATCTTTAAATAGATCTATAATTCCCAAAAATAGCACAAGAAGCATTCCTCCAATAATTACTGTTATTATTGCAAAGGCTAATATTGTTTTTAATGGCCCTGTTCCACCACTTTTTTTGTTTTGTTTATCTTTTTTTGCCATATTAATACTCCATTAATATAATTTTATTGATATTTTTTTATAATCATTATAAGAACTTTTATCCTTTATATATTCATTGCAATTCATGATTGCATTTTTAAATTCTATACTGTCTGCTTCAACATCTGTTCCATATTGTTTATTAAACTTAAGTTCTATCTCTTTATTTTTTGTAGTTTTATATATTAATAAATCTGATGCAAACAAATTAGTTTGATCAAGTTCATATTCAGCATTATTTGATCCTATAAATTTAATATTTGAATTATTTTTTAGTGTATCTAACAATATATCGTTTTCGCTCAAATTAGTTATAGATAAGCGATATTTTATACTATTCATGTAAACATCAACACTCTCTACAAGTATTTCTAATTCATCTGTCTTTGTAGCTTTATTTATCTGTTCACTTTTTATATAGTTATTTATATTAAGTTTTTTTTCTTGTTCTTTAGTTTCAACTGTTATATAATCAATATTTTTTTTGACATTATCGTAATTCCCTGTAGCCATTATGTCTTCAATAAATGCCACTTTATATGTATGATAATTTTTGTTTGTTATCCAGCTTTGTAAAGTGTATTCTTTTTTTTGATCAAAAATAATACTGTAGTAATTTTTTTTAAAACTTTCTAAATCCGGATACATTTTTTTCTTACACTCATCTGTTAACAAATCATATGCTTCTTGAATTTTGTTATTATTGCAAAATTCTACAAATGTATTTATTAAATTTTCTTCTTGTTTAAAATCTTCTGTTTCTACATTTTCTCCCGCAATAATAGTCTTTGTCGGATTATAAATTGTATTTTTAGATGTTTCTTCACTTCTACTATTTCTGTTTCTAATTGACATCGCAAGTCCAATCCCCACAAGTATAAGAATTCCAAACATCTTTGCAATTTTTTCTATTTTTTTCTTATTATTTCTTATAAATTCACTAAGCCATCTACGAAGCATATTATCCTCCCTTTTGAGTTTTAAGGCGGACTTTTACTAGTCCGCCTCTATTTAATTTAATCTCTTAGGTGCCTTTTGCGATTCTGCTCTTCTTTCTTTTAAAACTTCGTTCATTACTCCTTCTATTTTTTTTGTTTCATCTTCTGCTTTTTTATTTGAAGTTTTAATAGCCTCATTAATAGGCATCTTTTTATTTACTGGTAGTCTAATAGTTTTTACATTGTCTTTTATAGCTTTTTCTATTATCTTATCCATTGCTGTAACATATTGAGCACTTGAATGGTGCTCGGTTCCACCTAGCGTTACTTTTTCATCTATTTTCCTTTGTAAGTCATTTAATCTCATTAATGTTTCTGGATCTTTTGCAGCTCCTGATGCAATAAATTCCCTTCCTTCAGAAATATTTTGTTGAACTTGCTGATTTACTTGTTGAATGACGTTTTGATCTCCTGCATTAAATTCTATGCTCTTTCCTAATTTATCAGCTATCATATTTTGCATTGCACCAATATTTTCTTCTGACTTAAAGTTTTCTACTCTAGTAAATGCTATATTATCTTTAGCCATAGTTATAAGTGCTCTCTCTGGTTTTACATTTCTATCCATTAAATTCTTAATTGTAGCTACGTCTGTTATTCCTAGTCCAGCATATGGTCCCATAGCTTTTAATTTTTCTTGAGCCTGTTTGCTAGCTGGTATAATTTCTCCTGTTTCTTTATCTTTTTTATCTTTCAAATCAAATATTTTTATAGCATCCTTTATGTTTTTATCATTATTGGTAAATTGCATTAAATTAGCCTCTTTTTTGTTTTGAAGATATTCCTGAGTAATATTTGTGTTCCAATCTTTTGGTGCTCCATTTCCTACATAATATGTATCTACCATTTCATGTCCAGCATCTCTTAATTTTTTATATTGTTCTAGCATTTCTGGTTTAAATAAAATACTCTCACTAAAGTTCTCAAGGTTCAACCTAGCATTTAAATTTTCACCTTTCTCACCAAATAAATTTAATAAAGGACTAAAGCCTGCTCCCAATTTATTTAATAACATAGTTGATAAGTTTTGTCCTCCAACATATGGTTTTTCTTCTCCATCAGCTACTCTATTATTATTTTCTTCAGAATTTGTTGTCCCTGAGCTTGTTGTATCAGCTTTGTTTGATGCCCCTGTCTCCACTCTTGTTGTTGCTTCCGCTGTTGCTTCTGCTGTTGCCTCTGGTCCCTCATTAGTTAATGTTTCTGCCATTTCGCTTGCTGTTTCCGCAGCATTTGTACCATTTCCCAATGCTCCTGAAGCAGTTTTAGCAGCATTCATTGCTAATGATGTTCCTCCTGTTGCAACCGCCCCAGCTATCATTATTCCTGTTTTAGCTGTCTCTTTTGCTAACTTTGCTCCTTTATCAATTGTTGCTTTACCAGAATCAAAACTTGCAACATTATCAAGTGCAGTTTCGCCGAATCCAAATATACCTCTCATATATTTTTCTATTGGTCTAATCATTGAAATTGCAATTAATGCATATACTTGCGCATCAAATGTTCCAAAATGTGTTTCAAATACTCCACTACCAACTGTAATTCCAGAACTATTCATAATTTTAATAGGTATTAAAACTAGCATACTATATATTAGCATATGAAATGGTTGAACCATAACACCCCAAACGAATTCTTTAAACCATTTATTAAATCTTTCTTTTCCAGTTCTACCAAGTGCATATAAAGAACCTATTAGTGGTGCAATTATAATCATAGTCATTATGTAGAATAATCTCTTAAAATATGAAATTAAAAATACTATTGTTAAGTAAGTTATATATCCATACATTATAACGTATATTATATTTCCCACGGCATCCAATACAGAGGTACTATCGAAGTTTCTTCTTATTTCAGTTACTATCGTATTATCAGACATAAGTGTGCTCTGTAGTCCATCAGTTATTATTTCTGATACATAAAATACTCCTATCATAATAATATGTACAAACATTACTAGTGCTAATGCTTTTATCCAATCATATAATAGCATTTTCCACTTTGCTTTTTCTCCTGCGTTCGATGATGCTAAAACTATTCGTATTCCTGTATAAATTAGTAAAGAAAGTAAAATAACAATGGCTAAATTTCTCATAATATAGTACAATTGTGCTACTGCTTGCTTTAATTGTTTCATTAAATGATTAAATAAATTCCAATCACTCAATGAAAGTTTTCCATCTTCGGAAAACTTGTCCGAAAATATATTTGCATTTGTAACTTGAACTCTATTAGAAAATATGTCATCTGGGCTTAATAATAAATTATAAAATCCATCTTGGCATTCATCCAAGCCTTCTGCTATTTTTTGGAATAAATTTTTAGTACTATCAATATCTCCAATATCTTTCACCGTTTCTGCTATACTATTCATTTTTTCATCACTTGCAAAAAGTGTAGCTAGCAATGCATTGAATCCATCAATAGTCCTCATTACCATTGCAGAAAAAGGCTTTGTTAAAAGAGAAAGTCCTATTCCCGCATTTGAGCAAGTAGGAGTAATTATTGAAAATAACATTATAATTAAAATAACTAATGCTGTTTTGGTAACTATATTGTTCTTTATAAATTTTTTCATGTTTTTACATCCTTCCAATTATATTTTATTAAGAAGTTCAACTAATAGTTGCCATATTCCTAACGCCCCTATTATTATCACAGAACCTATTATATATGGTTTTAGACTTTCCTTTATGCTTGCTTTTTCTTCCAAGCTAGCAAACATATATTTTATTCCCATTATTACTCCACAAATTAATATTACAAAAATTCCAACTCCCCATAGCATACCTGCCAAATCATTAAATTTGCTCCATTTTTTAGTTGACCCATTTCCCGTTTTATCAGCTTCATCTTTGCCTAAATTTATCCAGTTTTTTGCTGTTCCTACTAAATCCGGATTTGGTTCTGAAGCATATATATATGTTGAATTACTTATTAGCAATATTGTTAATATTAAAAGTGATAATATTTTTACTGTTTTTTTCATAATTCTCACCCCTTATGGTATTGTACTAAACACAGAATCTGAAAAATTATATATAATCTTAGCAAATGTACTTACCCCAAATACCAACATAGCGCCCACTATATATACCCCAAATGTTTTTTTATATTCTGCTTTTTCTTCTACAGAGCTTAACATGTATTTTATTCCTAATAGTGATAAAGCCACTACTGAACAAATTATGCCAATTGATGTTACTAGCCCAAAGATTTTATTTCCTATGTCTGATACTTCATTTGCTTTGTTTTTTGATATATCTATTCCTTCTGTAAGATTGGAACTTGCAAAAGTACTATTTGAAGCAAATATTATTAATAGCACAACTAAAATTACTACTGCCTTTTTATGTTTCATTACACTATTCTCCTTTTTATTTTTATTTTACACTATTTTCTTGCTTTTTGCAAGATTTTACATAATCTATTGCAGATTTGACAATCTTTGCATTTTGATTTATAATTAATTTAATTAAATATTGAAAGGAGTGTTACCTTTATGGCACACTGTCATGATCATCATGAAGCTGATCCCAACCTCTTTCTTACGAGAGGGGATAGTACCGACTATCAGGCTTTGACTGCCGATATGCCGGCGTATTGGTTCAATCCTCAGCCGTCTGCAAAGACAACAGAGGAGAAGAAATCTACTGGCTTTGTTAAAAGGCAGTGGAATATTCGTGTACATTCAGTGCTTGCAAAGGCCAACCTAATCGCCAAAGTACTTATTTTGGCGGGAGTCGCTGTTTCTGCTGTTGCAGTAACCATTTACATGGTTATATAATAGTAGTTTACAGTAGTATTCCAACCGATTCTTCATTTGCAAATGCATTTGTTGAACCGGTTTTTTATTATTCTAAATTGCTTCTCTCTGCCAATTTATTTAAGTTTGTTTCTACAAATTCAAATTCTTTTGCTGTTGGTCTTATTTGAATTATCGCAGAATCCGACCCCACTTTTAGCAAGCCTTCTCCTTTTAAGCATGTTATTAAGAAATCTGCTTCTCCTTCACTTAGTTTAAATACTTCTTTTAAATATTCTATCTCCGATTTATCCTGTGCTAAAAATAGCTTTGTGTCTGATGATGTTAAAACCGCTTGTGCTTCTGGTTTTTCATAAAAATCTTGGAATCTTTGTGAAATTATTGCAAGAGACACATTTCTTTTTCTTGCACGTCTTGCCATTCTGTTTAAGAAATCAACAGCTTCTGGATATGGTAACATCATCCAAGCCTCATCCACCAAAACTCTTTTTTTAGTTGCTTTTGTTCTATCTTCACTATTCTTTTTAACATATTTTTCCCAAATCCAAGAAAGTAATATTTGTTGTGCAAGTGGTCTTGCAAATCTTTCCTCTAATTGAGATATATCCAAGTTTATAAATGGTGCGCCTTCTAGTAATTCAAATGTAGATTGTCCATCAAAATATGCCATTTGCCCATTTAGTTCTCTTACATATTGCTTCATAACTTTTATTAAATAACTATAGTGGAATCTATAATCCGAATTGTCATTTTCTTTTGCTTTTTTTACTATTCTTTTATACCAAGAACCTATTGTAGGCATTTCTTTTTTTGTTTTTCCTAGCAAACTTTCTGTGTTTGAATCTTTTATTTCGTATAAGCTATTTGGATCTGAATTAATTCCTACTCTAGTATATTCCTCTGCAACGGCTTCAGATATTATTTGTTTTGTAAGCTCGTTTACTTCTGTACTTCTTGTACTTCCTCTTGCCATTGTTAAAAGTGCTTGTGTAACATCTTCTACTTTATTTTCTACATTTAATACTTGTTTTTCTCTTCCTGTTATCTCGTCTTTTACTTTTTCCACTTCAATATCGAATAAATTTATAATTGTATTTGAAGTTGGACTTATAACAACATTTATTCCCCCTAGGGCATCTGCTACCGCCTCATATTCTCCTTCAGCATCTAGCGCTAAGCTTTCTATTCCCATTAGTACACACGATCTTGAAATTAGTGTTTTCATTGTAACAGATTTACCAGCACCAGATTTTGCAAATACGACCATATTGTAGTTTGTTAAACTATTATGAAAGTTATCAAATAATATTGGTGCTCCTGTCTGTTTATTGAATCCTAGTGGTATTCCTGATAAATGTCCTACTTCTGACATTGTAAAAGGAAATACTGTTGCCATCGATCCTCTATCAAATGTATGTATTTTTTTTACTTTATCTATTAATAATGGCACATTACTTTGAAAAGCTTCTTCCTGTAATCCCCATGCAGATTTTAAATTTACCAGTGATTTTGACATTTCAGAAGTTAATAATTTAGTAAATTTGTCTAAATCTTTTAAATTATATGCAAAAAGCGTAGATACTATTGAAGCCTCATATAATTTATTAAACCCTGAAGCTAATTGATCTCTTAATTGCTCTGCTTCTGCTTTTTTTTGACTTAATAAACTTTCTCTATTTATATTTCCTCTATCTCTTGCTACAATTCTCTCTGTTTCCAATTCGTTTATTGTCTTATTCAATTTTGTTTGAGAAACTGATTCATGTATTGGGTTTATATATATAGAAGTATTAATATCTCCAAATTCATACATACTTCTAAATAAATATGGGAATGTTGCCATTCTAGGTAAATCTGCAACAAAAAAGCTTCTTGCATATCTTGATGTATCAGACACTATTTCCAGGTAATTTATATTAGATGCATCTATTCCTGCTGGTGCAATTAATTGCTTTATTGTTTTTTTCTTTAAAAGCTCATATTTTTCTTCTATATTCAATTCTTCATTTACCTGTAATTTGTTTTTTTTGTTTTTTGCCATTATTTACCCTCCTCCTTTTTAGTTTTTGTTCTGGTTCTTTTCTTTACTTGCTTTTTAGCCTCATTTGCTAAATCCTCAGATAGATACTGTTCATTTTCAGTAATTAATTGTTCTGCAAGTTCTGCAACTAATTCATCATAACTTTTTTCTTTTTGTTCTATTTGCTTTTCTAAGTCTTCTTTTGCATATCTAATACTTTCTTCTGCCAAATCTAGCGCTTTTTTAGCTATATCTTCTTCTAAAGCTTTCATTTTCTTTTCTAAAACATCTGGCGCTGTTACATATAAATTATCAAATCCTGCTTTTGTTGCTTTTTCTATTCCATAGTTTTCTGCTTCATCTCTATTATAGGCATTGTATAGTAAATCTACTAACTCATATGAATCCAATACTCTTCCATTTACTCCAGAAATAGCTAACGTTCTAATTGTTGATTGAGATTTTGTATACAAGTCCGAAAACGCCATATCTCTTATTTCATTTTCGTCTAGCATTTCTCCATCTACATTGCTATAATAATATGAAAGTATTACATAGTATTTCTTTCTTAATACATTTTTGTTCATACTCATTCTTTCTGTATTAAATATTATATCTCTTCCATAATCATATAAGTTTCTCTGTCTTCTCACCTCTAATGACTGCATATCCAGTTGTTTTTGTGTATATCTACCTGATTCAATCATTGATTTGTATTTATTTTCTTTAGCAGTTAAATCTGATTCAATTTTCATTAGTTTGTCTCTGTAGTTTTTCAAACTATCCTCTAAATTTATTGTTCTAGTTTGTATGTATATTTGGATAGGATTTCTTAAAGTATTCAAAAATTGAATAAACCCACTTTCTACTGATGTTTTTTCTATATCAGACATTAAATCATAGTTAATACCTTGGCACTCTATTACCATAAGGAATTTCTTTCCACCTTTTTGAACTATCATATTGTCTTCTATTTTTTCAAATTCCATAAAATTAAATATAGACTCTTTTGTATAACTTTTAGCTGTTTTTTCTTTGCTATTTTCTTGTTCTTCACTTTTATTTTCTTCACTTTTTCTTGAAAACTCTTCTTGTTTTTCTTTTGCACTCATTACAAAATAAGTAATAGCAAGTATAATTATTAGAATTACTAAAAATCCCATAATTATTGACAATATACTACTTAACGTCATTATCTTTTTCCTCCTTTGCATATACATATATTCTGTTTTTCTTTAGTTTAAATTTTATTGCTCTTTTTATAATATCATCAAGATTTTCTCCTGCTGTTTCTCTGGATATTTTTATTGAATCTATCTGTGGCATTTTGCATGTTCCCACAACAAATCCTATTGCTGCAAATATAACTAAGCATACTATCCCTACAATTTTTAACCCTATCATTTTTAATATTCCATATACAATTAAGCCTATTACCGACATAGCAACAGTTAGTATTAATGCTTTTGTAGAAAATATCATTAAAATTCTTCCGTTCACCCTTTACATTTCTGGGTATCTCATACATTCCCATGCTTTCACTCTCCCAATTATGCTATTTATTATAATTATAGCAGATTAATATTATATTTTGGAGAATTTACTTTAAATTTGTTAAAATGTTATATTTTTGTAACATTTTTGTAACACAAAAAAGAGTTTTGCTTTAAAGCAAAACTCTTTTTTTATGTTGCTACTTCTATTAAACACTTATATTTGTTACCCAGTTGTAAATTGTCTTTGCAAATGCTGATGCTGCGAATAATAGTAATGCACCAATTAGATATGGTATAAAAGTTTTTTTGTATTCTGCTTTTTCTTCTGCACTACCCATCATGTATTTAATACCTAAAATCATTAAACATCCAACTGATAATATAATACCAACAACTTGTATTATGCCTAAAATTTGATTTCCTATTTTTGCGGCACTATCAGCACCATCTGTTTGTGTTTCTGGGTTAATATGAATTCCTCCAATCTCTGTTGCTAAAACTGTTGCAGACATTGCAACTACCATTGCAAAACATAATACTGTGATTAAAGCTTTATTAAGTTTTGTATTTTTCATTTTATTTCCCTCCTTTTTAGTATATATTATATATTAATTAACGTTAAAGACTTGTTTAATTTTGTTTACAGTATCATTATACCATACTTTTCCTTTTATTTCAACATTTTTCATTTTCTTGTGCTGTTTTATGTTATTTTAGCATACAAAATATTAATTTGTAAATACAAATTTTAAAAAAACAGTTTAAATATTTTTATATTTAAACTGTTTTTATTATGACATTATCTTCTGTCTTTCGTATATATTCTTGTTCTTATTTTTTTATTATAGTATCTTGCTATTAATTCGTCTAATTCTAGGCTTAGGGTATATATATATGTATAATCCTTCTCTTTTGTTATACTTTCATTTAATTTTCGTCTTAATTCTAGGATTTCTTCATCTACCATAGACTTTTCACTCCTTTTATTAATTTTTTCTTTTGTATATTAATAAAATACCATATTTTTACATTTAGGTCAATAAAAAAACAGCAAAAATGCTGTTTTTTGAATAAATTTCGTATGTCATATTTCTCTATTTTTTAACATCTGTTTAGATTTTAATATATTTTGTTTTTCATTTTGTCAAGAAATAAAAAAAAACGACAAATTGTAATTTGTTCAGTAAATTACAATTTGTCTGATTTTACTCTTTTCATATATGCTATCATCGAAATTATGAATATAATTACTGACAAAGCCTGTGATATTCTTATTGGTCCTAGCATTAGACTGTCTGTTCTTAGTCCTTCTATTATTGCTCTTGCAAATGAATACATTATTAAGTATAAATATGTTATTTGACCTTTGAATTTTCTATTTTTAGATACTACTGTAAGTATTATAAATATTGCAAGTGTTGATATAGACTCATACAAAAATGTTGGATGTACCTCTATATATTTTCCAGCTTCATATATTCCCATTCTCCATGGTAAATTTGTTTGTGTACCATATGCTTCTACATTTATGAAGTTTCCCCATCTTCCAATTGCTTGTCCGAAGTGCTAAACATGGTACTATAAAATCTAATAAGTCCAATATATTTATTTTTTTCTTTTTGCAATATATATAACAGGTAACTGCTCCACCTATTATTCCACCATATATTGCAAGTCCGCCATTTCTTAAATTGAAAATTTGCAATGGTTCTTTTATGTAATAGTCTATCTCAAATAATACATAGTACAACCTTGCGCATATTATTGAAATTGGTATTAAAAATATGCATAGGTCTATTATATCTGCAAATTTTATTCCATACTTTCCGGTCATTTATTTTAAATATTATTATTCCAATAATAATGGCTAAAACTATTAGAATAGCATACCAATAAATGTGTATGCTATTTATTGAAAATGCTATTCTAGATATATTAAATATTAAATTTAGTCCTGGAAATGTAATAGTGTTCATTTTCACCTCTATTTTTATAAGTTAATTTGTTTTATCTTTTGGCTCTACTACTGATATTATTGTGTTTTCTTCTTTAAACACATCATTCAAAATCTGTTTTGCATATTCTTTAGTGATTTGTTTATAAGTTTCTAAATAGTCAAAGCTGTTTATTCCTTTAAAGTAGTCTGAAACGAACATTCTTACTATATCTGAAACATTGTTAAATTCTTTTACAGCTGTTCCATAAAGCATATTTTTTATTCTGTTAAAGTGTTCTTCATCTAATCCGTCTTGTTTTAGATTATTTATTTCTTCTTGTATTTCTTTTAATACTAATTCTGGATTTTTTGATTGTCCTGTTATTGCTATATGTGCAAAATTATCTCCAAATTCATATTCTACAAATGGTTCTGATATTAATAGTTGCTCTTCATATAATTTTTTGTATGTTCTAGAGCTTTTTCCTATAATCATGTTTAATAATATTTCTATTGCTAAATGTTTTTTTACTATTTCTTCTTTTGCATTTGAAGTATCATCTTTTATTCCTATTACAAAAATTGGCATGCTTACTTCCATTTGAGTTTTTTTGCTTTTGCTAACAATTCCCTCTTCTTTTGGATCGTAAATTCTTTTTATTTCTCCTTGATTTGGTTTTTCTATTAATCTTTTCTTTATTTCTTTTATTAATTCTTCTGGTTCAAAATCTCCGCAAAATCCCATTACCATATTTGAAGGATTATAAAATGTATTGTAGCATTTATATAATACATCTTTGTCTATTTTTGCTATTGAATCTATTGAACCTGCTATATCTATTGTTATTGCATTATTTTTATACATGCATTTTAAAGCATTCATGTATACAGCCCAATCTGGATAGTCGTCATACATCATTATTTCTTGACCTATAATGCCTTTTTCTTTTTCCACATTTTGGTCTGTAAAGTATGGATGTTGTACATAATCCATAAGTTCATCTAATGCTTCATAGAAGTTATCTGTTGATTCAAATAAATATGCTGTGTGATTTGTTGTTGTATATGCATTCGCATTTACTCCTAGTGCTGTTAATGTATCTAAACTATTTGTTCCATTTGGTTGTTCGAACATTTTATGCTCTAAAAAGTGTGCAACGCCGTCTGGAACCTCTGTTTCTTTATCTTCTCCTGGCACAACAAATTTATTGTCCATTGAACCATAATGTGTTGCCCACATTACATATTTTTTCTTTATACCCTTTTTAGGTATAATCATTATATTTAAGCCATTTTCTAATTTTTCGGTATATAATTTTTCTTTGACTTGTAAGTTTTCTATAATTTGCATAGTTTCTCTCCTTTTTCTGTATATTCGAGGTTGGAAGTAGGGGTCGCCGCCTTCGGCGACCCGCAATTGAATTGGTGTAAAGCATGTACATTGCAAAGTCTACGATGTCTTCGGGTCGCCGAGGGCGGCGACCCCTACAACGTTTGCAATATATTACATTTACAATTCAGGACAGTCCTTAGAAATTCCCTTTGTATCTCTAATTTTTCAAAAAATATATTGTATTTATTTTTATTTTATTTGCTACTTCTTTTACATCTTCTGCTGTAACTTCTTCTATTTTTTGTGCATATTCTTTAAATGTTGTTAATTTTTGTGATAGTTCTTGTCCTAAATAATATGTTATTTCCGAATCTTGTTCATCTTGTATTGATTCTATTCCCGATGTCATATATTTTTTTGCATTTTTTATATCTTCTTCGGTAAATTTACCGTTTTTCATATCTTCTAATTGTTCTTTTATTATTTTTACTGCTTTTTCATAATTTCCTATTTCTATTCCGCATCTAATATATATATTAGACTTTTGTCTTACATAGTTTGAACGTGCTGTATATGCCAAGCTTGCTTTTTCTCTTACATTCTGAAATAATTTTGATGTAGCACTTTCTCCTAGTATTACATTATATATTGCTACTTTAAATTTATCTTCTTCATTTATGTTTTCTACATCTAATCCCATTACTAGTTTTCCTTGTGTTATATCCATCTTTTCCTCTATTGTGTGGATTTCTTTGCTCTCTATAGATTTTTCTCCACCTAGTATACGTTTGCCATCTCTTTCTGAAAGTTTTTTAATGTTCTCATTTTCTTCTACTACTTTTGCTGTTTTTTCTGCGTTTAAAGCACCAGAAATAAATATGTCTATTTTACTATTTGCAATTAATTCTTTGTAATAGTTGTAGAGATTTTTTTCATTTATTTTATCTAAATCTTCTATATATCCATATTTGTATAACCCATAAGGTTTGTCTTTATACATTTCTTCAACACATCTGTTAAATGCATATGCATCTTTATTATCTATTTTTGATTCTATTAAAACTTTTATGTTCTCTTTTTCTGAGCTAACATAGTCTGATTTAAATGCATTGTTTTCTACTAATGGGTTTAGTATTATATCTAGTAAAAGCTCTACGCTTTCTCTTAACAAATCTTGATTTGCTTCTTTTGGTATAAAATTATCGTTTAGTGCTTCTAAATAAAATTTAATTACATGGTTATCTCCTATTTTTTCTATACCGCAATCAAAAGCTGCACCATACATGTTTTCTAATTTCTTTGAAATTTCTTCTTGTGTTTTTAATTTTTCTGTTCCTCTTTTAAGAACAGCTGGTATAACACTATCAAATGTAACGTTTTCTCTTGTTAATGGTAGTGTTATAAACATTGCTAACAAATTTGTTTTAAATTTTTCTGTTTCTATGCAATGTAATTTTATACCTTTTTTTATTTCTTTTGTTATATATGCCATTATAGATTCTCCTTTTTATTTTATTTATGCCAATATTTTCTTAACTGCATCACTTATATCTTTTCCATCTGCTCTTGTTCCTATTCTTTCTTTTGCAATTTTCATTACTTTTCCCATGTCTTTTATTGTTGTTGCTCCTGTTTCTTCTACTATTTCTTTTACTATTTTTTCTATTTCTTCTTTTTCCATTTGTTCTGGAAGATATTTATTTATTATTTCTATTTCTTCCTTAACTTGATTTATCAAGTCTTCTCTTCCGCTTTTCTCGTAATCTGTCAATGATTCTTTTCTTTTTTTAGCTTCTTTTGCTATTATTTCTAATATTTGATCATCATTTAGTTCTATTTGTTTGTCTTTTTCTACTTGCAAAATTGCTGCTCTTATCATTTGAACAACATTCTTCTTTAATACTTCTTTTTCCTTCATTGCTTCTTTTAAGTCTTCCATTAATTTTTCTTTTAACATATTTTTTCCTCCTTTAAACAAAAAAGATGAAAGCTATTCCTCCTAACTTCCACCTTTAATACTTTTAAAATTTTCTTTTTCTTGCTGCTTCTGATTTTTTCTTTCTTTTTACACTTGGTTTTTCGTAATGTTCTCTTTTTCTAACCTCTTGTAGAACACCATTTCTTACGCATTGTCTTTTAAATCTTTTTAATGCGTCTTCTATATTACCATTATTAACTTTAACTTCTGACATTTATTTCCCTCCCCTCACTATCACTACTGCTATCTGCCTCGTCTTGTGGGATTTTTTAACTTTTACTATTATATATTAAAAGTTAATAATTGTCAATAATTTAGATTTGGTTTTTGGGAAAAATATTTGTAGGTTTGTCAAACATATGTCACACTCTTTTAGAGCTGTCTATAT